>ENA-ORXC01002114-ORXC01002114.1-marine-metagenome-genome-assembly--contig:-NODE-2114-length-11054-cov-6.231393_pt1 | contig 11054 bp, 14 predicted proteins | sample MGYA00237865_ERZ511478 | MGnify/ENA metagenome assembly ERZ511478 | reverse complement strand
CTCACCCTACTCGGGAAGCATGGGGTCACCCTCAAGGCACAGAAGTGCCACCTCTTTAGTAACGAGGTGGAGTACCTCGGCCAGGTAGAGCGACCAGGAATCTTGAGTGTGAATGAGAAGAACCTCAAAGCCATCAAGAAGGCCGTCTTCCCCAAGACCCAAACCCAACTGAGGTGCTTTTTGGGCATGTGCAATGTCTACCGTCCTTTCACGGTAGACTTTGCTAAGACCGCGAAGCCGCTGAATGACCTGAAAAGCCTTCGGATGTGGCCCTCGCGGCCTTTGAATACCTCCGTCAAGAATTTCTCGCACCGCCCATTTTGGCCTTGCCAAAGGCCAAAGGCCGAATAATTGCTGACGTCGAGGCCTGCGCCGACCAACTAGGATGCACCTTGTTGCAAAAGAAACCTGACTGTACTAAGTTCCCAGGTGGTTTTTGGAGCCGTCGCCTCAGTTCTGCTGAGGAAATCTATTCCAAAACAGAATGTGAATGCCTCGGCGTTGTGCGCAGCATTATTAGGCTCAGAAATTTCCTCGACGGCCACGGCTTCCTAATAAAGACTGACAATCAAGCTCCAAGATACATTCAGAGCACCACTGAGTCTAGTGGTCTGCTGATGCGATGGCGCCTACAACTGTCCGAGTTCGCACTCGACGTGCTGTACAAACCCCGTGCATCTCACCATGCCCCAAACCTCTTGACCTTAAAGGAGAACGACGCCGCCGTTGAAGATATTACAGACGATATCCCATTCGTTGCACTGGCCGAGACGGCCAACGGCTTGCTGACGGGGATTTATACGGGTACTGACATGCCGGCCCCCGTCGAGTACGACGATATTGTGGACGCCGAGAAAAACGATAAGTTCTGCGTCGAGTTGGCCAAACGCGTGGCTCTCAAAAAGGGGATGGCTCTCTTTAAAAATGAAGTCCATGACCTTTGCATGCTAGCGCTTTATTGCGACCAATTGGTCATCCCGGAAAACCTACATGAGCGTAAACCTACGCTGGAAGATCACCCTACGATGTCAGCCCACCCGGGTATGAAACGGAGATCCTACACCATGTGGCGTCGGTTTTACTGGCCATCCGTGGTCACGGAGATCCAAAACACTATTAAAAAGTGTACCACCTGCGCCAAGAATTGGATATCACTGCGGCGACACACGTCACCACTGAAGAACCTGACGGTCGATATCTTCGGGCCAATCCCCGCTATCAAAGCTGGCAATCGCTTCATCTTGGTTGGTACTGACCGCTCTTCCAAGCTGACCAAGTGCGTCGCCTTGCGGCGCATCACAGCAATCTCCTTGGTATCAGCCATTATTGACGCATGGGTCGCCTGTTACTGTCCACCGGACCAAATCCTATCGGATCAAAAACCATAGTTCATGTTAAACTTCTTCATCGCCGGAATGAAAGTGCTGGGCACTGAAACGGTGCGCACCACGACTTACAATGCACAGACCAATGCTCAAGTAGAGAGGTATAATCGTACCATGGCGACGCAACTGCGACATTACGTCATAGACAAGCCCCGCCGTTGCGACAAGCTACTCCCTGTACTGACGATGGCCTATAACAGTCAACCGCACCGGTTGACGGGCATCGCGCCATTCGAGCTCGTGATTACACGACGAATCCCGAGATTTTCGGTACGCAACCTCCCTCCCGGGACCCAGTTGAAGAACAGGGGTACCCTCAACGATAAGCCACCGCTAGCGTGGGAGTGTGAGTTCATCGCCAATCTGAGACAGAACATTCCCGCCGTGGCGGAGGCTTGCAAATGACCCAACAACGGTATAAGCGTAACCCCGATGCTGACGTGGATACACGTAACAGAGGTATTCGCGCCGGTGACTTCGTCCATGCGACAAACCACCAACAAAATAACAAGCTGCGAAGCAGGACCGTCCGCCCGTCCGTCGAAGTCGACGCGGATGACTCCACCAACGTCGTAGACGTGAACGGCGAAGAACGAAGAGTCAATAGTGACATTTTTATCCCATGCAGCACGGCCGTCGACGCCGGGCGAAACTCCACACCCATTGCTGGACGGAATCGACGAGCCGAAAAGCATCCCACCGGTACCCGACGAATACGTCACTGACCACAGAATCGGCATCTGTCGGACCAGTGGCATCTACAGTTCCAGGGTCTGATGGTACGACTACGGACCAAAGGCCGACTCCTGGGAGCTCTTAGAGAATCTTTTACGGCACGTACTGATCCGGTATCCTCGACAGAAGAAGAAGAGAATTTTGGGATACTGCTGGAGTATCCCGACCCCCCCTTTTCGGGGCACGCGCCGATCCCGACGGCATAATTAAGCCGAAGCAGCGTCGGTAGAAACCCCCCAACGCCCGGACAAGAACTGGTCCGCGACCATTCGTGGAGTGTTTTTGATTTCCTGAGGAAAAATTCGAATCACACTGATCTGGATGAAAAGCAACCAATCTATTTCAGTTTAGGAGACTTTTACAATCTTTTGGAATCGAGTAACGCTGCCCAAACGGACGCTTAATATTCCCCACGACCCTTGGTTGTCCCTTTGGCGTCTCGCCGAGCTCGCTGAGTGGCACCTGCCGAATACATGCATGCCGCCCTGCCCTCCGCCCTTACAGGACGCCGACGCGCGACAGGCGCCCATTACCCAAGGGATCGTGTCCGAGCCAAGCGGGCTGCTGCTGCCCCCGGTGCATGACCTAGCGACCACTGTCGAGTATCTGCAGTACCAGAGAACAAAAACGACGCTGATAGCCCTTCGATGGGAATGCGCGCCGTGGTACATCGACGCTAAGGCAGCTGTGCATCGAACGAAGTACTGCCCCACGGTTCAAACCACCACAATAGTGAAACCATTTGGTCACTAGTGGTTTTTCACATTGAATGGAAAGAAGCAGTGCGATAGAAGTCAAGCCTTCTCTGTTCGAATGACAGCAACCCATGAGCGGGCGAGTAGTAGAAAACAAAGCCACAGCATCACCTGCCAACGGGCGTCACGAGCAAACAGCCGAAAACCAAAGACACAAGACACGCGCACACCGGTCCCCGATCGCTCCGCCATATCCACGGGCAGGCCTAAGGCCATCGGCGTCCACAGACGAGCTGCAACGGCGCATATTGCGCGAAAGCTCCGTCTCATCCTCGCCATTACGGCTGGACCGCCAGCCGAGGATGTCGCCGGCGTCGAAACGCACCGGCGTGGGAGGCACCACCGCCACGTGACGAAGACGCGCGACTTCCTGACGGAACAGGTCAAACGCAGCCGCCGACTCCGCAGCAGCGCTCATGGCAAGAGCCCACACCGTCATGGCGCCCTCGAAGAAGTAACCATGGGCATGACGGACTTCCGGACGCAGCGCCTCCGTCCGGCGATGCCACGCCGAGGCAAGAGCGGGCGTCCTGACGCCACGAGGCACTCGCTGCCCGTCTCTACGACGGCTGGGACCTTGGCGAGACAATGCGGTCGCCGCCTCGAAGGCCTCGACCGACGACCACACGTCCTCAGTCTTGGAATGCTCATGTCCTCCGAACGCAGATGCGACGCTCGCCTCAGGCACCGGAGACAGAAAGTCACGACGGCTCGTCGAAGCGGCGCGACGGGAAAGCCCACCGGCCGGACGCGTCCCGCGACGGACAAACCCTCCTTTTCCGTGCGCTGCCGCGGCAGGCGATTCTTTTTGGTCATCCGTTCCAGCACCCCGGGAGGAACGCGACGCGAGGCCCCGTCAAGGGTACTTCTGCGTAAAACCGTTTTCGGCGGTCGATTCTAAGACAATATGCGCTTGACGAGCCGCACGCGTCTGCTTGTCACGTAGGATGACGTCCTTCACGACGATGGTCCACGGGAAGACATCCGTGGTATTGTGCATCTTGTGGAGCATGTCCAACATCGCTTGGCCGCCCGGCCCACTGGCCATGTGATGCAGATCCAACATTGAACATACGCCTAATGGCTGTGGCATCGAGCAAGGCGAGCACCTGGTCGGTCATCTTGGTGTTGCACCCACCCGGCCGCCAAAGAGTGGTACTACTTCGCGGTGATGACGTGCCAAGCGGCGCTGAACTCATCCACGAGCTTGTGAGACAGGTACGATAATGCGGAATGCATCTCCATCCATACCCCGCGGTTAATCCATCTCTGCGGGTACCGCGGGCACCACCGCGACAAGTCGAAAAGAAGAGGCGCCCGGATAACGCCGGAGGACCAAGCGGTGGGGAAGAGCCCGCGGCTGGTGATGCGCGCAGTATCCTGAGCACGGCGATGGGTAGGAGCGTAATTCGGCGCCCGAAACGCGGAGGTCAACGCCAAGGTCCGAGCGTCCAAATGCCCCTCTACGGCGTGTTCCGCCTCATTCTAAACCTCGATAAGCTCCTCGACGTACTCCTGCATCCCAGCATTGTTGGCTAAGGATACCGACAACTCCTTCGCCATAAGGCTCGATAGGAAGACGGCCTCTGACCAAGCCCGAGGCAAGCGCCCAAGGTTGTTGGGCGCCTTCTCAAACTTCCACATCTGGTGGCCACCAAATAGAGGTGCCCAAGCGTAAAGACTCGTATGGAAGTCATGGAACGGCGTTTCGTAACGGACAAGTTCGATGGCGTAGTCCAGGACTTCGTACGCTGGGCGCGCCTCGCCTTGGTTCCCATAGTTGGAGTCCCCGTGCATCTCCGCCACGACAGCGTCAATGTCGTCGTCCTGCGCATCGGCAAGGACTTCGATAAACCCCGGCGGGGTGCCCCAATGACCGTGTTTAAGACGAACCGACGCCACGCGGCGGTTGTTCATCTCCGCGACCATAAGGGTGTCGTCGCTAACGAAGGGGATGGCGTCTCGAGACCCAGGGGATTGCGGGCTGAAATATGCACGCCAGATGGGCCACAGCCCTGCCCCCTCGAGGAGCCGACGTTCGGCCTCTTGGTCTACCGCCTCATCAGAGTACTCCGTATAGGCACCGCCGCCGCGCATGTCGCGGCCATTGTCGGCTGAAGAGCCGGCCCGACGGTACACCGAGTCACTGCTCTCCAATGACCTGGCCCGCCCAGCAGGGCACATCCCGTCATTGGCATCATTGCCTGTCGATCCTGCCGCGCCGGCCGCGTCGGCCGTCTGGATGTCCCTGCCGCAGCGGACCTCCATCTTGGCCTTGTTCTTGCCGTCGGCAAGTTGTGCCAAGGGGTAGCCCCGGGCCAGCACCACACTCCACCACCGTCAAGCACCCCACTCTTCCACCCCCCCTCCCTCACGACCAAGGGTCAACCAGCTGGGTTACAAACCGCGCTCCCAACTCCTCAGTGGCTATAAGCCCGACCCTCTTCCCCCGCCCGTCTTGGGCGTCAAACGCAGCGACGCCCACCTGTCGAGTTCAAGGACGTGACAGCCTCGCCTCGCGACAGGCAGGGAACGGCAGAAGGGGTACGTAAAGGTCAAAAAGTACGCAGGCGCAGGCCACCGCTACCTGCCCAAATGGGCTACTCAACTCCGGCGCCGAATGACACGTGCAACAGGACGAGTCATCGCCGTGCCCGCCGCCCCGGTATATATGGCGCGCGGCGAGCCCAGTGGCCCAACGTGTCGCCCCTCTCTTGCCTCTGCGTCACGCGGGGTGCAAGACCCCCACTGATGAGGAAGATTAAGCAACTGTGCGGCAGCTGCTGCCCCCCGGTGCCCAGAGGCTACCCGTGCACGCCCACCGCGCTGTCGTCCTTCGGCGCACGGCGGCCACTCTGGGCCGCTCGCGACCGTTCAGGCGGATGGCTCGATCATCTCGCCTCTCAAGAGAGAGTTAGGGGTCTTCCCGGCTGCTCGTGCGGGCGCTGACCAATCCAAAACGCCATCACGTCCGTTCGAGCATCGTTACGCGAGGTGCTGATTGGCTGCCACCTGTGGCGGTCGCAGTGGCCGATCGACAGATCTGCGCCCATGCGAAGGCATTTCTCGACTCTCCTCACAGGGGTATGTAGCATATCCCCTCAATATTGGTATTTTTGGCCCGGTAGTCCCCCTGACTGGTCAGTATTCAAGAGGAGGATTGAATTGACTTGTGGCTCGCCCTTTTGGAGTTTAGTTCCGTCTTGTATATCTTTCCATTCTCTTATCGTCTCTACTTCGGTGGTTACTCGATCCTTATGATCGCTAGGGCGATCGACCCCACCCTTTTACCGCCTGACAATGGAAGCACCCTGGGAACGGGGCTCGCGGTCGTTGGCACCCTCAGATCCGCATCGGATGTTGTACGAACAACGAGTTCTAACGTTTTCGCACCGTCCTGTTGTGCATTCTGACACAGGACTCCATGTGTCGCATGAAACGCCGTGTCACCCCGGCCCACAGAAACAGATAGGGACACCTGCCCAGCTGAAAGAACCCACACGCACACCCGTGCTCTACTCTCTCCCGGTGACACGGTCACCTAGGCAATCACCCTAAGGCGCAAAGAGGGAGGAAGGACGTGAGAACGCAGTTATGGTTTTGTGCGGAAGCCGGGCCACGGGCGCCCCGCTGTCCTCTTAAGCTATCCGAGCAAGCGGACCCAAATGGCCCCGAATCCCACACAGCAGCCTCCCCAAGGGGAGATCTGTGGATGCATACCAGTGGACCCCCCCTACTGTATAGCAAATAATTCAAGCAAATGACGTGCAAATGCAGACGACCCACAATCAATCGAGATCCCAACCAGCAAGGACAGCGCCACCTGTCCAAACAGGGGCGTGACATGTCATCCGCGTCGCCCGGCGCCCCATCGACCTCCTGGCCAACAAAGGGGCTTGGACCGGGCCGCGTAATGCGACACCATGATCAATGTCATGCTCTCTTTAAACCAGAAGGCAAATGGTTGGTGCAGGAAACGATAGCGTCGGAAAAGGACGCTTAAAGCCCGTTCAGGGGCTTTTCTGACGGCCTCTTGTTGCTTCCGAAACGTTTTGTGCTTCTTTTTTTGGTCATTTGTATTTGCAGTCTGCTCAAATTTGCCTGTCTGACTCCGAAGAGAACGTAACCAGGACGGAGCACTATTGGACGTCCGCACGTAGCCTTTTGAATGGATTGCTGAGAAACCGTCGTGATTGCAATCTGTTCCGACCCGGACCGGAAAAATGGAGCAGCCTGCAGTATGTTCCGATGAACATGCGCTAATCGGGGTAGATGCCATCCGTCAAGTAGTAAAACCAGGTGAAAGCCATGCCGGGGATCGTACAGATGGGATGGGAGGATCGCCAAGTTCCAAGGCCAATGCGTCGAAAGAGCGTCGAAGCGTAAAGGATGCTCCAGTCTTTCTTGGCGCCTGGGACGCCAACTTTCATGGGCGTGCAGTACAGGTAGTCTTCGTACACTGCCTCCGTTTTGAGAGAGGGCTTCCTGGATGTACCTTCGTGGTTTCCAGGCCACCAGACTGGGCCCGCGTCTTACTGCCCGTCCGCAAAGTCGAGACATCTTATGCCACCAGGGAAACCCAGAAGCTCGTATTCTGCGGCAATCGGCTCCAGGTCGTCTGCCGACGGGTCCCGTAGGTACTCGCTCTTGAATTGGTGGAAAATTGCTCGAGAGAGCTGCTTCATCGACTCTGTGGCTGTAGAAGATCCATTTTTGAGGTAGTTCCAGAATGCCGCGGACGTCTCACCATCGACTGGCTGCATCAGCGCAGCAAATATCTTTTGATCTGTTTAACACGGTGCGATCTCCGCCGCGTCTCGCCATTTATCAGCAAAATAGGCCTCCTTTGTCAGCTTCTCCGTTAAGCGCTCAATCATCTCCCTGAACATACACTACTGCTTGGTGAAGCGCGCGGATGAAGTAACCGGCTGGATGTCGCCACATCGGAAACAGTCATCTCGGTCCAGCTGCTCTGCGGCCTGCAGCAGCAGTAAGCACACCTTGGTGACCCGACCCAGAACCGATCCGCCACGCCCGCTCAAACTCACCCGTCGGCGGCGCCGAAGAACGAGGCGAGACAGCAAAGCGCACACAGCTGCGGCGACCGCCACAAGCGATAGCACGACTTTCTCCGCGCTGGATGACTAAGGCGACGAGGAGGACCAGAGCGCTGGCGTGCTTACAACGGGATCCATGACAACTGCTGGTCGGGGGAAGAGTAGGGGGGTGTGACGTATGTGGATATTTCGGGGACGTGCGCGGCGCTCGGAGTCGTTCGTGTGGTCGGAACGAGGTGCCTTCGATTGATGAAAAAGCCCGAATCATTTGGGTGGTTTCCTCCATGAAAAGTAATGATAAATGGGAACATTCAACAAGCGAACCCATGTTCTCGCACGAGAACCGCTGGGACGCAACGATCATCCGCAGCACCATACATTACTGAAGCTACTCATATCTTGCCACAAATCCGTTAGAAAGTGCTATCTTTTAGTGTTGGCGCGCACCGCTGGGCTTGCGAAAACCATCTCGCGCGGCCGACGGGCCGCTGTCCCCCACAACGACAAGGTCCGGCGACCCAACCCCCCAGATCCCCACTCCTGGCATGCACAAGAAACAGTCCCATGGGCTTTGTAGGTGGCCGGGTGGGAAAAAAGTATTCAGAAACACCGTGGTGCTCTTAGTGAGCGAAGAAGGGCGGAAGAGCACGGCGCAGAGACACCCATCGCGGCGGCTTCCCGCGAGGTAAGGGTTGGAAATGCTGTAAAAAGGCGGCCAGCACGATAAGACTTCTTTCTAAAATTAATATTGAAGCACTGTTCCAGGCTTCTACGCTCTGCGACCACCCCAACTGAGCGCCGGAGCCCTCCACGGGCACCACAGAAACCGGACGCCCTTCCCATCTATGGCAGCGCTGCTCAGGGGCTGGTGCATCACCTTGTCGTGGAAGAAAATCGTTCACAATCCCCCTCGCACACCTGTCAGGCGTTGCAGCAAATTTCTGAGGCCGTTATGCGCCACTGAGGCTGCTCAACGGCCTATCAAATCTTGAGAATTTCTTCCGTGTGGAAGACTCGCGCCAACGGAAGTCGCATTTTTTTTTGTAGCTGACAAATTTCGGCAGAACATCTTGCTCAACAGGGTACACACATCCGCCTGCAGCGGCGGCAGCTCGTCGTTCCTCGTACGCACCATTAGCGTGTCTTACATCCCCGTAAAAACTGTAGAAATGTCGCCTCGAGCCGATATGGGCAGAAGGAAGAGGCCAAAATCTCTCTTACTTCGCGGAGTTTCATTTTTAGGTGTACGACCGTGGTTGGTGACATCCTCCCATGTCCGGTCTTGTGCAGTCAAAACTTTTTGCAAGCTCTGACGTCCTTGGTTGATCCATCAAAGCTGGCGGCGGATATCCTTGTTGTTTCCGCGCCGTTGTCGCAATGGCGCAGACAATGACACATCGATAAGCTCTTCTGTGTAGCCATTTCTACCGACGAAAGACGTCCAGGATTGTTTTCATTTACAGGTGTTGCCGCTCACAGCTCTCAAAGACCCGGCATTCTCTTTCGTCTTTGGTCTTGCCTCTTGCACAGGCATCGCTCCAACTTTGCGGTGGCGGCCCAGCGTCGGACGACTTTTCCGTCGACAGTGAAGTCCAGCCCAAAACACGAAGTGCCTCTTTTTGCCAGCGGTATCTTCATGGCCTGGTGGCACGTCCGGTTCAGCCACCTTTCAGAATAGCCTTCGGATACTCGCCAAATGCCAGGTAAGTGCGTTGGCAGCACCACCGACGCTCACGAGTGGATCGGGAGACCCTGCCAGGATGGCTCTCTGGTCGTGGATCTACACGACAGAATGGATGTCTAGGGCACAAAAACACTGTTAGAATGCCAACCCCTCCGAGCGAAGCTGAAACATAGCACCTCTCAAGGCACCGACAACTTTCCAACATCGACGATGGATGCGACTACCAGATCTGTCCGTTAAGGGAGCCGTCCGGACGTCAAAATTACGATCAATCATCTTGTGCCCGCGGGCTAACAAGAAAGCGAAGGCTCACAGCACCCGTGTCTACTCTACAGAGCAGTGGGCATCAAATAATGACCGGATAGCACAAAAAGAACACCTGCTTCACAACCGGACTACCGCAGATGCCCAGTGGATGCGCCAACGGCAAGCAGCCTGCCCTGAGTTCGTTTCTAAAGTAAAAGTGAGTTGCAGATGAAGAAAATGAGGCGAAAAGAGTCAAATGATGCCCTCGGTAGAAGAGACACTAACGGCGGTCAGGGCCCTCTGACACCCCAATGTAGGTGCCGGTTCAGGCATCAAGACCAAGGTGGGTCCTATCAATGACGATCCGCCCGTCAGAACACGCCACAATCGCATTGCGGCGCCGCCTAGCCCACCACTTGCGGCAAATATCGAAACCATCAGATGCCGCGAGTGGCCCCAGCCCGCCACAACCACGCATCAGTATTCAACGCCAGTGCCCCCCCCCCAATCGCGAGTAGCGTGAGACTCAAACCACGGTTCACACCGCCGCATTTGTCGATTTAAACTTTTGGCCGTCCTGCAAATGTTGCAGAAGACGTTCAAATCGGTCCCTATGACCATGGAGTAACTGACCACGCCGACTCAAAGATCGCCGAGCCCTGGTCGGCCAGTGGCGTGCCTCTCGGCGAATACATGCATATATAGTCTGTAGTGACCGCAGTTCTTCATCACAGATAGATAGGACGCCGTTTCTTCTACACAGTGTACGCGGTAGCAGAACAGAGAATGAATCGGTACTGTCCTCACCCGTATTTACTTTCACCTGCGCTCCGTCCCCGTCCCCCTTTCCCACTTTCGTCCACCCTCCCACACTATCCTACTGTTCTTGGTCAAAGAAGCAACATCTGTTCTTCCCATCAGCGCTACAACTCTTTGAAGCCGCACTCCCCTCCCCAAAGCGGCTACCGTCGCCTAACACAGCCCCGTCACCACAATCACCCCCGTTACTGTGGGACCACCACTCTAGCCCCTGTCCGAGATTTCCCCCTCCTTCCCTTCCTATGGCGACACCGGAATGAGACTAGGCTCAGTGCAAATTCCACTTTCGCGGCGGTAGAAGGCGCAGTGGGGCCAATGCCAGCCTGTGAGAGTGCCAGGAGGACCGAGCGGAAGATTGAAGAAGGGGAGGGGG
>ENA-ORXC01002111-ORXC01002111.1-marine-metagenome-genome-assembly--contig:-NODE-2111-length-11075-cov-5.759593_pt1 | contig 11075 bp, 8 predicted proteins | sample MGYA00237865_ERZ511478 | MGnify/ENA metagenome assembly ERZ511478 | reverse complement strand
CGTCGCTGGCTCTGGCGATGTCGCCGTTGACACCAACGGAGCAGCGGTGGCCGCGGGTGGCCCCGGACGGCCAGCGTCACGGGCGCCGGGGGAGGGGCCGGGCGGTCGCCGGCGAGAAACGGCTGGCCGGCCGGTCCCGCCGCGACCATGGCCGTCCGGCGCGGCTCGTGAGTGACTGGCAACGGGGCGGGTGCTGGCCGCCGGGCGGGGGTCGCCGCTGTCAGCAGCTGGGGCCAACCTCGACTGCTGCGGTGGCGAGAATGGCACCTTGTGTGCCCTTCCTTTCTCGCTCGCCCTCTCCCCGTCCACACCCCTTATCCGTGGGAGCTGCAGCGGCACGAGCCATCCGCCGTCGCCACTGCTGCCGTTGAGAGGGAGCGCCCGTCACGGAGAACCGGCAGCGCCCCCCCACACCGGCTGATGCGGTCACCCAGCCGGTGTGGTTGGGGGGCGCTGTGCTTGGACCCCCGCCACCGACCCCGCTTCAACGGCGGGGAAAACAGCACCCGCTGCCACAGCCGGCCCGATCCAGAGAGCTGTTGGGTGGGGCCAGGCCGTCTATGACCCATAAGCCCTCGTCCGACGCGGAGACGATGACCTCGGGGACTAAACCAGGGTCCACTCAAACGCAACCGGTCCGATCCACGACGGAATGAGGGCGCGCCTGTCGCGAGTCAGCACGCCGACGCGGCCCAGACGCGCGACGATGACACCTCGCCTCCCGCAAGGGTGGGGGCAGACCAGCCAGCTGGTCTCTTGGTCGGGGGGGAGCGGTGCGCCGGTGACGTGCGCGGGGGCGGAGAGCAGCGCGGGACGGCGGCTTGGGCGGGTATCAGCGCCCCCGGCGGAGGGGCGCTGCCGCCACGAAAGTCGCTGCAGGCCTCTACCGCCGCCGTCGAAGCGACCGCTGACGCCGCCGCTGCCGCCACGACCACCTTCACCAGGGTTCACGCTCGCCGACGCCGCTGCATCTTCGTCTTTTACTGGACATCATCTGCCACCGCAGCCGCCTTGCCACATTTGGCGGCCTTCCCCCCGCCTCCGTGCCCCCAGCCGCGGTCCCGCCGCGAAAACGGCGGGGGCGTGCTCAACAGTCACGGCACGTTGGACATGGGCGCATGTGCAGCGGCTTGTCGGCGTAGCAGCGCCACTCGCCGGGAAACAGCTGTCAGGCGCTTTTCATGTCGGGTGGCAGCGGTAGCGACGGGGTGGGCGCGCCTGCTCCCCGCGAGCGTAGCGGGGGGCGGAAAATTTTGCTCGGGGAGGGGCTGCGGTGTCGGCCGCCGCGGGCAACACAATGTCCGCAGTCTCTGCCAGAGCGAGTTTTACAGCCTCTGCCAGACACTGGCTGCCGAAGCGCCGACCGGCTGCGACGTCTTCGGAGGGGCGGGTGGTCGCGATGGCGCCCGTCGGGGGCTCCGCTGCTGCCGCCGTCGCACCGCCCTCGGCCGTCATCGCCGTCGCCATCAACGGCGCCGTCACGGCCGCCACGGCCACGGCGACGAGGAACCCTGTCGGCACAACACCGACGCAGCGCATATCAATATTGTTCTTCTTCTCATGCTCTTGTGGTTCATCATGTCATAGCACTTTGGTAAGCGTAATTGCCGCCTGGCCCACCGACATGGGAGGGAGGTAGCGCTCACCTTCCTTCGACTTGCAACGAGAAGCCAAGAGGCCGACTAGTCCTGCCGGATGAATTCCTCTTGCAAGATGAACTTTCTTCTGCACATGGAGTCAAATAGTGCACTGTGAGCGTTGTGATTTGCATGACAGAACCTCACAGTCCACTGAATGGGCATCGCGTGGGATATCTGAGATCTTGCATGTGCCTAAGACAATTTTGGTCCCATTATGTGGAGGAATTCATTGTCAGAAGTTACAGTGAGGTGGCGCTCAAGTAGCGCCCTGCTATCCGCCTGCAGCACCACCGCCGTCGCCATCTTCTTCGTCGCGGTCGCATCGTAGATCAGTCCGCCGCGCCCGTCGTGTCGCGCGACTCGTGGTGCAACACGTCGCTCGTGGAGTGCCGCGTCGATTGTGCGTTGGTGCATTGCTCGTGGTGTGACACGAGGTCGTCGCGGCATCGAGCGCCTCGTGTCGCGTCCCGCGGCTCGTGTGGCTTCGCGCCGCGCCTGCTCCGTCACGGTACCGCTGCTCCGTCGCGCATCCCCTGCTCTGTCACACCACCCCGGCGCCTTCGCGCCGCGTCTGCGCGGTCGCGCCGCGCCTGCTTCGTCGTGCCGCTCCTGTTCGGTCGCGGCGTTGTACACCCTGGACGGTACGGTACAGCGGCACGCCTACATCGCCTTTATCCTCTGACTCAACGCTCCAATCGTGTACCGGCTGTCTGAGATGTGTGGAATCATTTTGTGAGCGTATGACAGGGGTGCTCTTTATTCCTTTCTGCCGCGCGGCAAGTGACGCGGTGGTAGCACACTGTCCACTTGGACCTTTGTCGCAGTATTTTAACCGTCGTGGTGGTCCTTTCTTCTCTTTCCGCTCTGCTCTTGCTTGTTTTCCTACTTTCACCTGCATCAAAGGGAACAGCAGGGCCGCCGCCCTACGATTGGGCGTACTCTCTCTTCGAGAAAGATCTGGAGCACCCAACCAACACCTGCAGACCGCGTGTCGTGCCGCTGCACCCCCCGCAGTGTCACGAATCTTCCTCCAAGCTGCCGATGTCGACCTTCCCGTCCCTCGCTGGACTATTTGTATCTTCGGAGGAAGCGCTCAATGGGGATGACCCCGTTGCTCTTGGCTCCCACAGTGACGACGGATCCTCTGTGCAGTGGCCCGACTCGCATAGCTCTGGCATTCTCGAGGTTTGTGCGTCAGCGGCTGCTGATGCGGTTCCTTCCGTGATTCTCCCCGACGGCGCGGACGATGGAGGTGGGTCGGGGGGGGACGGGTACGAGTCGGTTCCCGCTGCAAGCCAGCCCGACGCCAACAAGCGTCGTGGCGGTGGCGCGGCAGGAATGGGCGGGCGGCCCGAAGGTACTGGCGCACGAACTCGCGAAAACTTCCCTCGTGGCTCGTTGCGCGTCCTGTCTGAGGCCCTTTATCTCCGCGGATTGCCCATTCTGCTTGACGACCCGGCGCTTGGAGACGTCTCTCTCGACGACCGCCGGGCCTTCACAGAGCTCGTGGCATCCTGGAGGAGCGCTGTCGGCAAGGAGGAGGTGTGGGCAATGCCGTACTTGTTTGGGGTGGTTGCGCGGTTCTCCGTGTGGGGGAAGACGGACCAAGGCAAGAGGAGCAGCTGCTGCACTTGGATCTCACCGGACGCCTCGGTCAGGTGCACGTGCGTGGGCAGTGATGTGTACAACGCAGACGTCAGCCTCAACCGGTCAAGCGGCTGCGAGCACACGGACGTGTTTGCCGCCGCGATCGAACAGACGGCCTCGGCGCTCAAGCGGCCGGTATCCATCGTGCAGTCGTGGCTCCAGTCCTCCATGGCGGCCAACACCCACGCCGTCCCCAAAGAGGTCGACCTGATCGACGACGAGTCGCCTGTGTGGCGCATTCACAAGGACATCGTCGTTGTCGTGTCCTTGCACCGTGGTGTGCCGGTGCCAGTGCCGGTGCACTTGCCCAAGAGGGGCGTGTCCTGCGGCTTCTGCCCGCTTTAGGGCGTGCGGGGGTGCTCCCACACGAAGCTGGCGGAGCAGTACCGCGTCGCCCACGGCAACACGCCAACGCAGTTGACGACCACTGGCTGCGTTCGCTCAACGGTCTCCTCCAAGTCGCTGTCGCTTTTCAACTGCCCGAAGGCGATTGCGCTTGACAGGCGGGTTGGTGAGCTCGCGCGCTGGGGCGGTGTGTTTGACTTTGCGGCACCCACCGTCTGCTCCAATTGCGGTGCGGGGATCGAGGGCGTGTCGCTCGAGACCGCCTCGGCGCTCCCCGGCATTATCCACTCGACATTGGGGCCGTGCAGTATGCGTGTGATGCGACGCCGGTGCACCAACTGCGGTGAAATTTGCGCACGCGACGGCCGGGAGGATAGTGTCGTGCTGCTCTCCTGGACGTCGGCGAGCACGGTGGCGTGGGCGCGAAAGTGCTCAGAGTTTGTGCGGTCGGGGACCCACATCTCAGACTTCCTGTCGCAGTGCCTCAGCGACTGGGCGGGCCTGAAGTCGGCCGGGCTGCTCCCGCCAACGGCCAAGTCGCGCGGTTCCGACACTTTGCGGGCAATCATCCTGGCCTTCATGCGCTTGTCGGTCACTGACCCCGACAGGAGTTTGTACGATTGCCCTACATGCAAACTGCCGTCCGGGCGCTACCTCATCGTCACGTCGGATTGCATCTGCCTCGGGTTTGACGCCAACTCCCGGCCGTTCTCGTTCGAGCATGTGTGTGAGGTGGTACCCGCCGTCAACGTGAAGCGCCGCGAGGGGTGCTTGGTCGTGGGCGAGCAGGCGAGGCGTTTGATGCGCCACGCCCTTGTCCCTCACGACCCCGTCGCGGTGTCTGACCGGACGCTGCGCTCCGCGGAGCTGGCCCTGTCTTTCCTTTTTCCCGCGGGTGACAATGCCGACAGCGACGGGGCCGTCTCCGAGGCGTCGGCAACGACCAGCATCCGCACACTTTTGGGATTGGTCTGGCGCGTGGACGCCGCGGCCCTCCCTCTCGCCGAGTCGTTGCTAGAGGCGTACAGTACAACTCAAGTCAAACCCATCAATGAGCGGCAGCGCCGCGCCGCCTGTGCGGTGCGATTGACCAAGTCCATCACCACTTGGCGTGCCGCAAACCCCGACGCGGTTTCCCTGTACGAGGCTTGCAAGCTGGAAGTGGAGAAGGAGCGTGCAGCCGCCGCAGCAGAGGCACAAGGCGGCACAGGTGCCAGCGCGGACGCTGAGGAGGATACCGGCGGCGGGCGGGCGCGCCCACCCAATTCACGTCGTCGCAAGCGCGGGCAGGCCCGCAAGGGCAACGTTAAGCCCGGCGACGAGCCGGCGCTCAACATTCCTCGGCCGCTGTTGCAGCCATACATGCAGGTGCTCGACGCCAACGACATGGACCACATCTGCCGAATGGTGCTGGCGTTTACGCTAGACCCAGTCGTCGTCGGCATCAAAGTCAGGCACTTCGGCGGCCTCGAGGACCTTTGCAACGTGTTGCGGTCGGGCAACCCGCGCCACGGCATCGAAATGGTCGTGGGGGAGGCGACCTCTCGCGACTGCGAGAGGGCGGCCAAGTCGCGCTCCGCGATCTGTCTCTTGGAGTTGAGGCACATCATGGTCGCCCTGCAAGCGGCCGCGCTCCTATTCGACACCAAGCCCGCCTTCGCAGGTGCCATTGCCGACGTGTTTTATGACGCCGTCTCGTGCGCCCGCTCGTTCTACGCTGACTTTGCAGGTGAGGTTAAAGACCGCCACGAGTACGTGGCCCGATACCTCGACAACGATAATGCGACGTACGAGCAGATGGTCGCTTGCTTCAAGGAGCGCTACCCCGGCGCGTCGACGAGCACAAGCGCGACGGGCGTGTACACGCCCGGGAGGGACCAGTGCCGTGCCGAGCCCTTCGATAAGGGCGACAAGACCTCCTGTGGCACCTGCGAAAAGGGGTACAACTCGTCCGAAAAGTACTCGGACGGGGCGTTGACGTTGTGCTGCGCCTGTGCGCACCCCAAGATCCTGGGCATCGTTGTTCTCGACCGAAAGGAGAGTCCACAGGTGCTGATAAACGCGCTCCTCACCCGCTTCCCTCGTCTGCCGCGGTACCTCGTTTACGACTTTGCCTGTGGCGTCGTCCGGTGCGCGATGGCCAAGCTCCCGTGGATGCTCCGCGACCGGTCGGTTGTGTCGGATCGCTTCCACGTCTGCAACCATACGTGCTCGCGTTTTTACAACGCAAACTCGTACGGCGACTTGGACTTCAAGAACACCCTGACACATGAGCAGCGGAACGCGTCGATCCGAAGGATGGAGGCGATTCTGCGGGGAGCGGGGAGGTACGGCTACCTGGCCGTCTTGTGCTACCAGACCAGCGTCTTGAACTCCTTTGCCGAGTCGCGCTCTTCCTTCCAACAGGAGGCGCTGGCGGTGGCAGCGGCCAGTGATACCGCGCGGGTGACGCAACCGGGCGGTGTCGCGCTCAGCAAAGAGGCCACCACCAAGCCCCGCGTCACCCTGCCGACCAATTTTGACCTGCGCGCGGACTACTTTCGCCGACACCCGTGCCGTTGTTGTGGATACAAAGCCCCATCTCTTCCACCGAGTGCGCGTGTGTAATGTTTTTTGGGTCGGTGTGTCCTTCTTTCTTTTCTTTGGTGCGCGTGCTGCTTCACTCTCACGCTCCTCTTGTGTACGAATTAAAAATGGAGCTTTCTCTTCTATTCATACACCAGGGGCAAAAAACAGTGGATGGTGCAGGTGGCGGCCATTCGAAGAGCATACGAGGAAAGAGCGGGGGGGGGGCGCCGGTCGCTGCGCGCGACAAGCAGAAGTCGGTCGGGGGCAGGCGCAATGGTAGGGATCCCATCACGAACGTGGGTTGCACAGAGACACAGACACCTGCTGCGTTGGGCGCGGAGGTCAGACTTTGGCTTACAGACACAGGCTGTTGTCTGGGGTCGCTTCCAGACAAGGGCTCCTTGTCTGGGGTCGCTTCCAGACAAGGGCTTCTTGTCTGGGGGGCTTACATCGCTTCGGGCGGATGTGCAGCCTGTAAGTTTCCGCTTTACCGTTCGATCCGACCTGCCGGATGTGCAACCTTGAGCCCTTGAACGAGGGGTGGTATTCCCCTGGCCTTCAGGACAGGGTACTATCCAACATGCGCATAGGGGCCCCCATTTTGATTTTTTCCCGAGCTAGTGCACGTTGCGGGAGTACTTGCGAAACAGCGGGGTGGCCGCGGAAAGACCTCGTACGGCTCGGGCGGACGTCGCCGTACGGTGAGTCCGACATGGTTAGAAGCGTCACTCTGCAACGTATCTCTGCATGTGTTTTGGCAGCATGGCCGTACGTTGGGCGTTTGTGAGGTCCAACCATGTGAATGAAGGGTTTTTTTCTCGTTCAGATGGCTTGAAACGGGGGGTCTGTGCTTCAGACGAGCTGGAAACGAGGATGCGTGCTGCATATGACCGCGTCGGGTGAGGAATTGAGGGCGTAATTTGTGGAACCTGCCCCTGAGATGCTCCGGACGGTGTTTCTGTTCTTCAAAATTTTGAACACGCAGGAGAGGGCCAAGATCGGGGACAGCCGGGACGCGTGGAATGTGGTGTGACCGTGGCGTGCAGTGACTGAAGCGAGCAGTCGCGCGTGGCGTGACGCAGCTGCCCGCGTGGTGCTGTGCGCGGGTCTGTGACGGGGAGAGGGCGGCGCCGTGCGTGTGGCCGGTGCGAGGGGGGTGGTGGTGTCGCGGTGGCGGAACTGGCCGTTTGGGATGTCGCGCAGCTGACCGCGCGGTACGTCGTGGGGGGAGGAGACCAGCCAGGCGGGTACGTTCGGGGGGTTGTGGAGGGGTGGAGGGGCCGTGGGGCTGGAGGGCAGGGGGGTGAAGACGCCGTTGGCTTGCCGGTGGCAGCCCCTACGGCGGAGGCGGCGGCCCCTGCGCCCGCGCCCCCTGCTGCGATAGGCTTGCTGCTGGAAACAACACTCCCCACCATGGACGAGGGGGCGGGAGTGGCGTGGCGTTTGCCCCGGGGGGCGAGTGGGCTACGCGGTAGCGGCGGCGGAGGCAGACGTAGGTGTGAAGCCGGAGGGCTGGGGGGGGTGAGGCTGTTGCCGAGCCGCGCGTGACGTGGGACTGTCGCAAGCACGGCGTCGCCTGGGTGGGGGGCCGGCGCGCTCCGGGGCGGACGGCTCGGGCGCCCGCGCCTGCCCGTGGACGCCCGTAGGGACATGAAAATAGAAACCAATGCAGTATATGAAAAATATAGCCACGTGCCAAGTGAAGCGCGACGCGGCATGATTCAAGCCTAAATAATGCTTCGGAACTTACACAAGGAGACGGCCTTCGATCACAGCACAACTCCAGGCCAGGATGTTTTTGCGTTCGCGCTTTCAGTTCGAAATATTAAAGATTCGCTGGAAAAGTAAGTAACCCCCCTCTTTCTCTCTCCGTCGCATTCAAATGCTAAAAAGTCCTACGTGCATGGTTCCGGGGCCCTCGTCAAGCTCGGCTGCCTCACTATCGTCTGCCCAGTATGCCACCCCCTTGTGTACACAGTTTCAATGCGTGAGACGTCCCCCCTGTGGCGCCGGAAGTATGCGCTGGCCTTCTCACCGACGGCCACTGCGGCGTCGATGGACGTCAACGGTAATGTCAACCTCTGTGACGCCTGCCATACCCCTTTAAACTGCCACATCCCCTCGCACGATTGTGTCCCTCCCAGCTTCAGCACCCTCCGCGACGCCCACACTCTCACCGCTGCTCTTGTCGCCTCCTGCGAGGGGTGCGCGGGGGGGAGGATGAAAGGGAGGCGGGGGAAAGCGGTGGACGATGCTCGGAGGCGGAAGTGTTTGGCACTGCGGTGCGGTGTACACTGTCTGTCTGTCTCTGGTACTGTCACACTGCGTTAGTTTTTATCATGTGACCAACCGAGCCAAGTGGATGTGTGAGCACTGCTTGTGCTTGACTCTGCTCTGGAGCATATCCCGACTGCACCGGGTCCCTGTGGGGCTGGACCGTGTATCGAGGGGCTCGGCGATTTCGCTCCTGCCCTTTCCATCCTTCTTCTCTGTGTATACGGGCCGTGCACCAAAGCACTCACGGTGTCCCAGCGCATGAGGGGGACAAATAAAAAGGGGTTATCGACACACACGTACGCACACGATCGGGAAAAGGGAAGGAGACAACCTACTTACTGCTCACTGCTCATGAGTACTACTTGTACCCACGGCCAAGTTGTCCAGCAGCGCGTTGGACGCTGACATGGACGACGAGGGTGTTAGCAGCTGTCCCCGTCGCCCCGACTTGAACGGCAGCAGCATCGTCACGCGCACGTATAACGTGAAGAGGAAGATGGCCGCATACAGGACGTACGCGCGTAGGTCCATCACCGGATCCTCGTTGAGCACCGCGCGGGCGTAGACGTGGAGAAAGTAGTGGGTGCCGACGATGAACATGGACAGGAATTGAGCAACCTCCCGCCCGTCCCGACGGGTAACTGCCGACAGGAAGTGGAGTCCCAGGTGCACGACGTAAAAAAAGCCGTGCACCACCACAAAGGTGCCCTCCAACGACTCGTTGCGGTGGTGAAACACAAGCAGCACGTCAGCACCAGAGAGATAGCTCATAAAGAGGCACAGCACGGAGAGCACGCCAAAGTACAGGTTGGTCAGGACCAGGTAGTGGGAGATGGTCATCGTCTTCAGGCGGGAGTTGAGCTTCATGGCCGCTGACACGAAGAGCACCATGGGGAACAGGATGATCACATAAAACAGGATGCCTCCATAAAAGGGCGACGACTTGACCAGCGGCAGGTAGCCTTGGACACGCTCCTTCACCTCGTCCACCACCCGGGCGTTCAGGTCAGACGCTTCCCCAAAACCCTCGAACAGCGGCCCAAGCGCGTGGGTGGTCTTGAGCAGCGTTCCCTGCAGCAGCGGCGGCAGCTGGTGGGCTTGCATCTCCACCCAGTTGGTCATGCCGCGGTCCTTGAATTTGACGACCAGGGCGACGTATTGCTCAGTCAGTTCCTGTGGGAGAGCAGAGTCAACAGAAAAACGAGTCATGCCACATACAATCGAGCTGGATAAGAGCGGTGGAAACGGGGTTAGGTGGCTGGTTGCATGGCAACGCACGGCAGTATGTGAAGCGAAAAAGGACCACACGGGCGCGTTTCACAAGAGAAAACGACCAGACACCAGTAGCAGTAATGGACAGAGAAAAGAGTGCGCGTCACACATACCGTGATGTTGCGCTCCAGCGTCTGCGCTATCTGCCCATTCTCCGTCGCCACCTCCTTGAGCTGCCCCAGCCGCTCATGGTACTGCGGCAGCTCCTTGCGCAGCGAGTCAAGCTTCTCCCCCTCCTCCTCCTTGAGCTGCGCGTTGAACTGCACCTCATAGGCAGCGCTGTCCCGCCGCTCCCGCGCAACGTCCAAGTCCAGCTGGGCCGCCGACTCGCGGTACTTGTGCGTCTTGATTTCGTGCGCCTTGGTCGCCAGCGCCGCTCGCAGCAGGTGCACGCGCTTTAGGATGTCGACCTTGTACGCAAGGTCGGCCTGCTCGGCCTTGATTTTTGCAGAGCTCTGGCCCATCGCCTCGTCCAGCTGGCTGATCTGCGCGTCCACATCATCGGGGACCGCGTCAGGGTCTTCGTCCCTGCCCGGACCGCCGTCGTCGCCAGCCGCACCGCCGTCGCCGTCACCGGCTGTGTCGTCCGTGTGCTCCTTGACGGCGAGCTCCGACGTTTTCGAAGCGAGGTCGCCGGACTCGGGCGAGGTAGCCTTTACCTTGGCGGCCCCCTTGTCAGCGTCAGCCCCCGCAGGAAGCCACCCAATCGCCAGCAGCGCCGCCAAGAGCAGACCCACCCCTACCACCACCGTCCGTGACGTGCGGGTGTGGCATCGGGGGTAGCACCGTGGCCCGTCCATGACCGTCGGCAGACGCGCCCCGTACGGGAAACCCCGCCCAAAGAGCCACAGCTAGGATCGTCGGCCGGACACAGAATGTCGGGGGTACGATAGGCACAAACCTCTCGCCCCTCGTCCGCCCCACTCGCAGCCCGGTCCCGTCTGTCCTGCGCGGCGCGTCAGCGGGTAGGGACGCAGTTGCACAGCACCACGGCCCTCGCGCACTACATACGCGGGGGGTAAGACAGGCGCGGCGCGAGCAGAGGGGGCGCGTACCACGACCAGAGTGAAGGAAGGCTCGCAGGAGGAGCAGGTCCAAGAAAGGCCGGGACGAGCCACGGGCGGTGGCGAGCCACTCGTGTACGTCTAGCAGCGACAGGCACAGGCGGGCGATGGCCAAGACGGCCGCACCGTCAATGACCAAGCACAATGCGCACACACAAAGCAGACACGCGAACCGCGTCCGCAATGGCACGAGCGGGAGGAGAGCGGCACGCCGGCGGGAGCGCGGCGGGGAACAGATCGGAAGAGCACACGTCTGAACTCC
>ENA-ORXC01002108-ORXC01002108.1-marine-metagenome-genome-assembly--contig:-NODE-2108-length-11092-cov-3.516387_pt1 | contig 11092 bp, 6 predicted proteins | sample MGYA00237865_ERZ511478 | MGnify/ENA metagenome assembly ERZ511478 | reverse complement strand
AAACAAATCATTTTCAACTTATTCAAAAGAAGAATTGAAAGCAGCTGTTAAAAAATCAAAGTATAAATAAACGACCGTTTTATTAAACTTTAGTTTACACCCTTGTTTATTGATTTCAAAAAGTTTAAATTAACGTACTAATTTATTAGTATGTATTTTGACGTTTATTTAAACTTTATGTTATGGTTTTTGGTTACGCTAGGGTAAGTACCGCAGAACAGAATCTTGATCTGCAATTGGATGCCTTTTTAAAAGAAGGTATTGATGAAAAGAATATTTATACAGATAAAGTATCCAGTTCCCAGGAAGAACGTAAAAGTCTAAGTAAACTTTTGGAGTATGCCCGTGAAGGCGATACTATCGTAGTGTGGAAATTAGACCGCTTGGCCAGAAGCTTGATCCACTTTACAAATTTCATCAACCAACTTAACGAAAAAGGTGTAAAGTTCCGCAGTATTACCGAACCATTCCTAGATACTACAGACAAGTCTTCGCATTCACAATTCATAGTAAACCTTTTTGCAGCCTTGGCGCAGTTAGAGCGTGACATTATTATTGAAAGGACAAAGGCGGGTTTGGCTTCTGCAAGGGCAAGGGGGAAAATACTTGGTGCCCCTACGGGAATCAGTAAAAAGAACCAGCAAAAAGCTATAATTTGCGAACAGTACTTTAAAGAAGGTAAGCTGACCGTTTCTGAAATCTGCGAACGTGTTGCTATTTCTAGGGCGACCTATTACAAGTATTTAAGACATCGCGGACTTAATGGAAAGCTAAGGCCATACAAATCTGATAAAGAATAAATTTGGTTGAATTAAAAATAAATAATTAAGATTCGAGCTTGATAGCTATTAATCTAAAAAGGTTTGTTTATTTTGCTAGTTCCAAGACAAACTTCCCCCAACAAATAAGAGTTAATACCCTATATGGCAAAAGCAGATATTGATTTTGAAAAAGAGTTATGGGACGCCGCCAACGAACTTCGTGGTGCAGTCTCTGAAAACAACTATAAAAACTACATTTTACCACTTGTCTTTTTAAAGCATTTAAGCGAACGTTTTGAGGTAGTTCAAGAAGAACTTTCCAATGAACTTAATGAGCCATCATCATCCTATTTCACGACAGATGAAGATGAAAAGAAATACGTGTTATCTGATCCAGATGAATTTCGTTCGCGAAATACATTTATGATTCCAGAGACAGCCTCTTGGCAGTATTTCAAGGACAATGCCGAGCAGGATAATATCAAAGTTATTATTGATGATGCTTTTGATGTCATTCAAGAATTGTTATCAGCATACAACCCGCAGCTAAATAACTTATTACCTAGAATATTTGTAAAGAGCGAATTATCGGCTAAACAAACCGGAGGAATAATCAATTTACTGTCGCACCCAAAGTTTTCTGAAAAGGAAAATCCTGAAAGTGATATACTTGGTCGTATTTACGAATATTACATTGGTCGTTTTGCTATGGCAGAGGGTTCTGGTGCCGGTCAATTCTTTACACCTGGTAGTATTGTTCGTTTATTGGTTGAGATTTTAGAGCCTTATAAAGGTAGAATCTTTGACCCAGCCTGTGGTAGTGGCGGTATGTTTGTACAGAGCCTAAAGTTTATTAAAGAACATGGTGGCAATAAAAGTGATATTTCTATTTATGGTCAAGAGATGACCTCACAAACGTTGCGTTTGTGTCTAATGAATCTTCTATTGCGAGACCTATCTTTCGACATCAAATTAGGTAACTCGTTGTTAGATGATAAATTCCCTAGTCTTAAGGCAGATTATGTCATTGCCAACCCACCTTTTAATGTAAGTAATTGGCACCCTGAAGATCTTTCTGAAAAAGACCCTAGACTTTTTGGACCAAGAGAAGAATTTACCACAGATGGAAGTGCCAACTATATGTGGATGCAAACGTTCTGGAACCATTTATGCGATACCGGTACTGCCGGTATTGTAATGGCAAACGGAGCCATGACCTCTAATACAAAAGGAGAAAAGAACGTGCGCCAGTATATGGTAGATGAAGGCATGATAGATTGTATTGTTCGTATGCCAGACAAGCTATTTTTAACCACCGGTATACCAGCCTGTTTGTTTATTCTAAGCAAAAACCGCGATGGTAAAGATGGAGAGCACCGCGAGCGGATGAAAGAAGTTTTATTCATTGATGCCGCTAAAATGGGCACCATGGCAAGCCGTAAATTAAGAATTTTCGAAGATGCCGATATTGATATAATAGCGAACACATACCACGACTGGAGAACTGTTGGCAAAACCTACGAAGACGTTGACGGCTTTTGCAAAGCTGCTACTTTAGAAGAGGTACAGAAACAAGATTATAAGCTGACCCCTGGTATATACGTAGGCACGGAAGCGGAAGAAGATGATGGCATCCCGTTTGAAGAAAAAATGAAGACTTTGAAAGCTACGCTATTAGAGCAATTTGAAAAAGGAGAAAATTTAAAAAGAGATATAATAGAAAATTTTGATAGACTTTAATTTGATATAATGACAAATTACGACTTTTCGACATTAAATTATTCTGATTTTGAAAAACTGGTATGTGATTTATTGAACTGTCAATATGGCGATAAAAAAGTAGCTCATTTCAGGAGCTTTAAAGCAGGAAAGGATAAAGGCATTGATTTACTCCATTCTACCGAAAGCAGAGGTTATGATACTGTTGTACAAGTTAAACATTACATCAAATCACCTATATCAAATTTATTGTATGATATAGAGAATAAAGAAAAAACGAAAGTTGATAAATTAAAGCCTAATAACTATATTTTTGTAACATCTCTCCCTCTTAACCCCAATGAAAAAGAGAAAATTAGGAAGATTTTCGACCCCCACATTAAGCAACTTGGTAATATTCTAGGAAGGGATGATTTGAATGACATATTAAGGTTAAATCCCAGTGTTGAACAAATTCACTATAAATTATGGTTCTCAAGCACTACAGTATTGACGAAGATTCTAAACTACAAATATGAAGGTAGGAGAAATGAATTTACCGAGGATATACTAAAAAAGAAACTTAGGCTTTTTGTGGTAACGAAAGATTATTTTCTAGCCAAGGAAACCTTGAAAAAAAACAAATACCTTATAATCTCTGGAAACCCAGGTGTAGGTAAAACAACATTGTCAGATATCTTGATTTATGATTATATCAAAGATGATTATGAGTTGAATATTATTTATGATAGTATAAAAGAACTTGAAGAAACTTTAAAAAATGATGACTCTAAACAAGTTTTTTATTTTGATGACTTTCTTGGGCATACTCAAACAGAAATTAATAAGGCTAAATCAACAGACTCGATTCTTATTCGATTGTTATCCAGGATACAAAAACAATCCAATAAATACTTAATATTAAACACTAGAAAATTTATATTAAGTCCCTATTTGGAAGAATCTGAAAGATTAAGAAATTTCAATCCATTAAAAGCAGAAACGCAAATTGAGTTACAGTCTTACACTTATGGTATAAAAAGAAGGATTTTGGACAACCACATTTTGGAGTCTAATTTAAGAGAAGAACTCAAACAGGAATTAGTGAGATTGGCTCCTTCCATCTGCCAACATGTAAATTATACCCCTAGGATTATTGAATTTTTTACAGGTTCCAAGATAGAGAAATTTAGTTCAGCTGATTTCGAGAAATTTATACTGTCCAACTTAAAAAATCCTAAAGAAATTTGGAATCATGCGTATACAAAACAAATATCTGATTTTGACAGATTTCTACTCAATACCCTTTATTCTTTGAACGACTGGGTGTCGTGTAAGGAACTAGAATTGGCTTATCATGAAAGATTAAATTATGAAGTGGTTACTAATAATTATACGAAACCACTTGAATCTTTTTTCACAAGCCTAAGAAATTTGAATAAAGGATTTCTAAATATTGACTCAAGTCCTGATAAGAATATTAGTTTAATCAACCCTTCCCTTAGAGATTTTTTTGATTATTATTTTATGGAAAATACGTTAGAGAAAGAGAGGGTATTAAAATCAGCATTATACATAGAACAATGGTATTTTTTTTATAAGCCATTTAAAGATGTAAAAAACATAATTCCAAAATACTTAAAGCAATGCTTTAGACAGAACATAAATAATTTATGTTCGTTAAAAATTGACAATAAGATATGTTCAACCGAAAAAGTACTTGAGGAAAATATCTTTAGTAAATTAATTTTCAACTATTATTTTATTAATGAAAGTGAGGTAAATAAAACTGTAGCATTGTTAAAGGAAATTAATGATTGGTCATTTTTAGAAAAGAATATATTTAATATATACTTAATGCAAAAACTTATGACCGCTACTTCCAATAATGAAAGAATTAATAGTCTGCTTAACTCCCTGGACTACAAGTTTTATATGATTCTGTTGAATAATCAAAATTCAATATCTGAATTGATAGATACATACAATTTGATTTTTAAACATTATGGATTTAATTTTTTGGGGGAATTTCAAAAATTAGGTCAAGATTGGGATAAACAAGAAGTGTATTGGGCCTTTAAGCAAAGAGTAACTTCAATCTTTAATGAAGAAATAGATAGTGCATATAATCATTTAAAAAAGCATAATACCCATAGGGATAGCCATATAGAATATTTGCAAAATCTAGATATTTCAAAAAATTTCATAACTAAACATTTATTTCCAGATTTAGAATTGAATTTCAATATTTTATATGGCGTAGATTGGAATGAGTGTGCAGATAAAAATTTAATGGAAAATGATATAAAATATAATCTTGAATATGATGTGGATGAATATATTGAACAACAATACGAAAGTCATTATGATGAAGATGAATATTATGAAGATTATATGCATGAATTACAAGTAGGCTCCAATGAGAATGAAACTGATGATTATTTTATTAAAGACGGTGATGAACTGCCTTTTTAAACAAAAAATTGATGCCCAAAAACTGGAGAACATATAAGCTAAAAGAGGTTGCTAAATTATCTACAGGGTTTGCTTTTAAAAGTAAACTTTATGAGAATGAAGGAAATCTAAGAGTAATTCGAGGTAAGAATGTAACTGAAGGATATCTGAGATGGGGGGATGATGCTAAACATTGGAACCATTCGTTAGATAAATTGCAAAAATATCTTATTCTTGAGAATGACATAGTAATTGGAATGGACGGTTCCAAAATTGGAAAGAACAGAGCTCTTGTTAGAAAACTTGATTTGCCGGCAATTCTTGCACAACGAGTTGCTCGTGTTCAGGTAAAACCTGAATTAGCAAGTCAAAAACTAATTTGGCAACTCATCAATAATAGTCCATTTGAAAACTACGTTGAAAATGTAAAAACGGGCACATCGATTCCCCACATTAGTCTTGGTCAAGTTGGAGACTTTGAAATTACTCTCCCTCCCCTTCCAGAACAAAAAGCCATCGCCAGCATTCTCTCTGCCCTAGATGACAAAATAGAAAACAACCTTGCCATGAACAAAACGCTTGAAGACATGGCAATGGCACTTTACAAACATTGGTTTGTAGATTTCGTTCCTTTTCAAGAAGGGAGGTTCATAGATTCTGAATTGGGTTTAATTCCTGAGGGGTGGGAGGTTAAATTAATTAAAGAAGTAGCAGACGTCAATTCCAGAAGCATTAAAAAAGGAACAGCACCTAAAAGAATTACATATATAGATATTGCATCGGCAAATATAGGTTGGGTTAGTGAAGTTGAATCAATGCACTTTTCAGATGCTCCAAGTAGAGCACGAAGAATAATTGATGACGGAGATATTGTTTGGTCAACAGTTAGACCAAATAGAAAATCTAGGTTTCTTTCTCTGGATTTCGAAAAAGACACTATTGTTTCTACAGGATTTGCTGTTATTTCCCCAAAAGTAGTACCGTACTCTTATTTGTACCCACATTGTTGCACCGATGATTTTACAGATTACTTAGTTTCAAGAGCAACAGGCTCTTCCTATCCTGCTGTTACAGGGAAAATTTTCGAACAAGCTCTTATTATCCTACCTTCAAAGCTAATATTATCAGCTTATGATAAACTTACAAAACCATATTATCAGAGATTCGCTTCAAACAATGTAGAAAACAAAACCCTTACCAATCTCCGAGACACCCTACTCCCCAAACTCATTTCCGGGGAAGTCCGCTTAAAGGAATTTGAGAAAGAAATAACTGCAGCCTTATGAGCTTAAACGAACATACCGCCCAAAATGCTGCCATAGCTTGGTTAAATAGTTTAGGCTATAACCATATACCCGGTAATGCACTAGAACGTGACCTTAAAAAAGTAGTTTTAGAAAATGAATTAAAAAACTTTCTAAAAACCACCTATCCCAACGTTCCAGAAACGGCACGTAATGAAGCTTTTGCCCAATTTACCCAACATGAGGGTATGGAGGTCGCGTATCGTAACCAAGATTTTCACAGAAAACTAACTCAAGGTATAGACATTGCTTGGAAAGATGCAGACGGCAATGAAAAGGCAAAGCACCTATACCCTATAGATTATACACATCCAGAAAACAATAGTTTTATAGTTTCAGACGAAGTCAGTATCGTAGGCAAAAACAGCCGCCGTACAGACCTCATAATCTTTATCAACGGGCTGCCACTTATTGTCTTTGAGTTTAAAAATCCGTTTGATTCCACCGTAGGTGTTGAAAATGCGCATAGGCAACTACATAACTATGTGTTAGATATTCCTCAGTTGTTTGATTACAATGCCATTTGTATAGCATCAGACGGTCTGGAGGCTTTACACGGTATGTATTCTTCCGCCTTAGAATGGTTCGCCCCATGGAAAAGTTTAGATGGAGACGACACCGAGCAAAAAGCAGAGTTGCAATTAGAAACCTTATTGCATGGGCTATTCCCCAAAAAGACGCTATTAGATTATTTACAGCATTTCATCTTTCACGAAGACCACAATGGCAAGATTATAAAGAAAGGCGCAAAGTACCACCAGTATTGGGGTATCAGCCGAGCCGTAGAAAGCAGCCTAGAGAATATAAAACCAAATGGAGATGGACGTTTAGGTGTTATTTGGCACACCCAAGGTTCTGGAAAGAGTATTAGTATGGCAATTTTAACTGGTATTCTACGCCAACGACCAGAATTGAAGAATCCAACTATTGTTATTCAAGTGGATCGATCAGATCTTGATCAACAACTCTATGAAAATTTTGTGCTCGCCAAAGATTTGGTAGGTGATGTTCAGCATGCCGAAAGTACCGATGACTTAAGAAGATTATTTAGCTCTGATGGTGGTGGCGTTATTTTTACGACCATTGAGAAATTCAGGTTGAAAGATTTAGAAAACGGCAAAGAAACTCAACACCCAATTTTAAGTGAACGCTATAATTTAATTGTTATGGCAGATGAAGCGCACCGTACTCAATATGGTTTTGAAAGTGGTGGTTTCGCACAAAACATTCGACGAGCATTACCTAATGCTTCCTTTATTGGCTTTACCGGTACGCCCGTAGATGGCAAAGATGCTGATACCGAACAGGTTTTTGGTCCCACCATTCACACATACGATATCAAACAAGCGGTAGAAGATGGTGCAACGGTACCCATATACTACGAGCCAAAAATGGTTCCGCTTAACATAAAGGCAAAATACACCCAAGAATTAGAAGAAGTTGAAGAACAGGCAGAAGATACCACTGTTGGTGTTTGGGCAGCTGTTGAAGATGCCGCAGGTTCAGAAGACCGGGTAAAGACTGTAGCTAAAGATATTTTAGAACACTTTACGGCACGTACTAAAACTTTAGATGGAAAAGCAATGGTGGTCTGTATGAGCCGCCGTAATTGCGTTAAAATGTACGATGCCTTATCTGCTCTAGACGATTGCCCAGAAATTGCAGTAATCATGACCAGTAGCCCAGGAAAAGACCCAGTGAGCTGGAATGCACATATGCGAACCAAAGATGCTATGGAAGCGGTAAAGTCAAGATTCAAGAATCCTGAAGACCCTCTGAAAATGGTAATCGTGAGAGATATGTGGCTCACAGGATTTGATGCTCCATGCGCTCATACGATGTATGTAGACAAGATTATGAAAGGTCATAATTTAATGCAAGCCATTGCACGTGTAAATCGTGTTTTTGAGGGAAAACCCAACGGATTAGTAGTTGATTTTATTGGCATATCTGGCTTTTTGGCAGAAGCCACAAAAAAATACACCGGTAGCGGTGGTGCAGGAAAACCTACTCTAGATTTAGATGCAGCTGTGGAGTTGTGTTTAGAACAATTGAGTATCGTTAAATCTTTGGTAGGTGGTTTTGAATTGGATGCTGTGCAATCAATGCAAGTAACAGAATTAATGCAATGGTTTACTCGCGGTTTAAATTTATTGTTACAAACGGATGAGATCACCGAAAACTATTTGAGGGAAGAACGTAAGTTAAGTGAGTTAATGGCTATGACCAATTCGGATGAACGCATTTGGGAGATTCAAGAAGACGTTGCCATTGTACAAAAATTTAGAGAAAGGATAAGACAAATAAAATACCCTCCGGGAGCGCAGCGTACAAAAAATAACCGTATTAAAGACCTTATCAGTAGGTCGTTAGAATCACAAGCTATTGTAGACTTAGCTGCCATGTATAATCTAGATAAGATTGATATTTCTATTGTAGACGATTCTTTCCAAGCCATTGTAAAGGATAAAGGAGGAGAAAATATTAAAATAGAGTTGCTTCGCCGTATCATCAATGACGAATTGAAAGTACGCATGAGCAAAAACATTAAAAAAGGAAGAAAGCTTAAAGATGAACTTGAAAAAGTATTGGGCAAATACCATAAAAACAGTTTAGATTCCATTGCTGCAATAAAGCACTTGTTAGACATTGCAAATGAGATGAAAGCAGACGATAAGCGAACAAAAGAACTAGGGCTTACCGAAGACGAACTTGCTTTTTATGATCTACTATCTGCAAATAGCGCCATCTTAAATGAAGCTGGTCCAGTACAGGACTTGGTCCATACCGTAGTAGCTTCCGTAAAGAAAAACCTTCAGCTAGATTGGACCAAAAAAGAAAACGCAAGAGCAGCCATACGTTTAGCCGTTAAAAAAGAACTTCGAGGAAAAGTTCCTTTCTCAGAATTAGATAAGCTTTTAAAAGAAGTAATAGAACAAGCCGAAGGGCAATATGCGGAGTGGCCGTTGATGGGGTAGTACTGGCTTTACAAAATATTTAATCGTTGTTTTAACTCACGAAAACCGTATATATGGAGAATTACAAAATTGAGAACTATACCAAACCTTGGAGTCTTTACAAGAATATTTCTAAAAGACTCAAATTAGGACATTTAGTTTATGATTTATCACTGAAAAATATTAGGCTTGTAGACCATGAATTATTAGGGGAAATTCTTAAATCAGAACTTGTTGAGCCAGAAAAAAAGTCAAATTTTACAATACCCATTTTGACTGAAGAATGGCTTTTGAAAGTTTTTGATTTTGAAGATAAATTTAATGCTCCTAACAATATGACCGTTTTTACTTCTAAGAGAAATGGTCTTAAGATTCATAAAAACAGGAACGGATTTTTCATTGCAATTTCTGTTAGGGAAAATTATTCAACTATGGGTATGACTGGAAGTCATGTTTCAAAGCCAATGATTTTGACCGTAAATGAACTACTTGATTATGTTTTTTTATTAAAAAGAGATGATGTATCATTTAACGAAAGGGATATTGATGAAATTAATAGAATTATCTATATTCATTAAGAGAATATTATTGTGGCCTTCCCTGTTTTCTACAATTGATAATTCAGATAATATAACATGTCAGAAAGTTCAAAAAAAGGTAAGACTCAAGAGCTAGGGAATGCGGTTTGTGAAAAACACGTTGGATAATCCCATTTTAATCAGAAAGCATGGTCTAGTAATAAGGACCTAATATTTTATTCCAAAAGCAAGCTGGCTATTTGAATAAAAAATTGTTTTACACCCAAGGTTACCTAAAGTTTAGCACAATGATTACAAAAATAGAAGATTCTCTCAGGCAATGTAACGGTGATGTTTTTGCCAACTTAAGTAGACAATATTTAGTTTACAGGTATTCCCATGTATTTCCTACAGGATTTGTGCTAGGCAAGGAAAAGTCCAAAATTGGAACACCCGACAATTTTATCCCAGTTGGTGATTATTATATATTTAACGAGATTACCACCAAGGCTGATGACACAATGGTAAAACTCAAAGCGGATATTGGTCATTGCTTCTCACAAAAAGTTATTCCCCAGGAAAAGATTATCAAGATAATTTTGATTTGCAATTCGGTTGTAGATAATAAGATGTACGATGGATTAAAGGAAAACCTATCAACCTACTCAGAGGACGCAACTCTTGAGGTTCTTGACCTAAAGAATTTTGCCAATCAAATATTCAAAAGTTACCCTTCTCTCGCTAGAAAGTTGGGTTTACCCATAGATACGGGGCAAATTCTTGAAATGCCTGAATTTGTAGAAGAATATGAAAAATCAAAATTTGCAACAACACTTTCAAATAAATTTTACAATAGGGAAAATGAGCTCTCTCAGGGTTTGGAATGTCTAAAGGGTGAGGACATATTGTTGCTAACTGGTGCAGCAGGGACAGGCAAGACAAAATTTGCCATGGAATTGATCAAAAGTTTCTTGGGCGAGCATCAAGATTACCAACCAAAAATTATAAGGGCTAACGGAGCAATGGATATATGGAACGACCTACAAACGTTCTTCTTGCCCGATGATAGCTATATTGTGGTTGTAGACGATGCCAACAGATTAAAAATAAACCTTGAGTATATATTAAACTTTAAAAACAAAAGAACAGGTAGGGGTAGCTTGAAAATAATCTTGACAGTTAGGAATTATGTTAGGCAAGAAATTGACCATTTATTGGATAAACCTTCAACAATTAACTTTGAAGCATTCCAGAGAGAAGAGCTTGGAAAAATATTGCAATCAGAAGAATTCAACATATCCGATTATTGGGCAAACAGGATTTGGAAGATTTCAAAGGGTAATCCCAGGCTCGCAGTAATGGCCGCCGAGGCGGGTAAAAATGGTGACCTTGAAAAGCTT
>ENA-ORXC01002105-ORXC01002105.1-marine-metagenome-genome-assembly--contig:-NODE-2105-length-11097-cov-36.758984_pt1 | contig 11097 bp, 9 predicted proteins | sample MGYA00237865_ERZ511478 | MGnify/ENA metagenome assembly ERZ511478 | reverse complement strand
ATAGTAGAAAAGTTAACCCAGAATAATAACTTTGGTATTGACCACTTTACGGATAATTATTCCTGTACATGGTTTGAATTTGCCAAAAAAATACTTCTAGAAAATAATTTAACTGATAAAGTCCAACTTGAGAAAGTTAAGAATTATCGTACTTTTGCGAGAAGACCTAAAAATAGTGTGCTTAACTAGCTTTTATTTTTACTTCATACATAAAAATCATACATCTTAAAATGCCCAAACAAAAGGTATTTCAAAATATTCCATATTTTTTATTATTTACCTTATCATTTTTTCCTGTAATGAAGGCGAATATTGCATCAATGATTGCAATATGTTATTTGACTACAACTTTAGTATTTTATTGGAACAATTTTAAAACTAGATTTAATGAACTAGGGTTGAAACCTTTGATTGCGAACTGTGGTTTCTATATTCTGCTAGTTATTTCAATAAGTTATTCAGATAATTATTTTATCGCATTTAAAACATTGCAAGCTAGTATACTTCTTTTGTTTTTTCCTATTATTACTCTTTACTTTTTACCTAGAATTGAGAAAAAAACAATGGAGTATTTTTCTTATGGTTTTATCATAAGTGTTTTTGTCTTATTGTTATATTTTTTCAACTTGCTTGTAGACGCTTTAGAGGTTGACAGAATCTATAAACTTTCTGAAAAGGGTTTTATAGAGCAACTTAAGGCTTTAAATACTTATCCTTATGAATTTGTGCTTTCTAAAGCATTTAAACATTTAGAGGTACTTTTTGAATCACATAAAGTTTATCTGTCCCTTCAATTTCTTGTGGCAATTGTTTTGTCGGTTAATTTAATAGTTAAACACAAAGTAAATAATTTAAAAAAAGTAGTCTTATTATTTTTAATATTGATATTCACGATAGCAATTATCTACACACAGGCTATAACTACTGTTTTGACGTTATTTCTTTTAGTAATCATGTTTCCTTTCTTTTATTTTAAAGGAAGCTTAAAGAAAGTTGCTTATCTATCGCTTCTAATTATTTTTGGTTTCTTTTCTTTAAATTCAGGCTTTTTTAAGACTTACTCAAATAAAAATACAACATCGGTAATAAAACTATTAAGGTCAATATCAGAAAACGATTTAGAAGAAGGCACAGATAAACGAATTTACATATATAGCTGCTCTATACATTTGATTAAAAACAATGTTATATTTGGATATGGAGTTGGAGACGTTCAAAATGAATTAAATAATTGCTATCAAGAAAACGACTATGTTGTTGCGGAATATGAGTCGGTAGGTTCTAATATTAATTCTCACAACTATTATTTAAATCTGTGGTTAGCGGGAGGGATTATTACACTGCTTTTCTTTTTATTTATGCTAATTACTAACTTACAAATTGCAATTAAATCGAATAGTTTTTGCTATGGTTTTTTTCTGTTAATATTTACAATCGGTCTTTTAACAGAAAATATACTAGTTAGAATGTCTGGTGTTTTCTTGTTTGTTATTCTTAACTCTCTTTTTCATTCAATAAACCATATAAATGACGAAAGAGAAAACTGAGTTAAAACCAAAGAGCCTTGCTAAAGGCTCTATTATTTATGGAATTGGTAATATTGGTACTTTGGTAATCAACTTTTTTTTGGTTCCATTATACACCTTTTATCTTACAAATGAAGAATTAGGATACTTTGATCTTGTTGCCTCATCTTTAATTTTATTTGCACCAATCTTTTTTGGTCATGTAGAACTAGCTGTAATTAGGTGGACTCTTTCTAGTAAAGACAAGGAAAATTTGACAAAGGTTGTTACCAATAGTCTTATTATATTTATCGCAGGTCTTTTAATTTTCTCTATTGTCTATTTTTCAATTGACTTTTTTGTCACGTTAAAATTGGCTCCTTATGTATTTTTGTATTTCATTTCAAATTTTTTCTACATTATAGCTAAGCAAATAGTAAGAAGTGTGTATTCTTCTTCTCATTATGTTTTTACTGAGTTAACTTATATACTTATAGTACTTTTTTGCACTATTTTTTTAGTTCAAAATCATGGGTTGAAAGCTATATTTATTGCTTATGGCTTTGCTTCATTAGCATTTTTGGTTTACTTATTATTTTTGAAAATCAACAAGTATATTAGCTTTGCTTTCCTAAACTTTAATACCTGTAAAGAGCTTTTGACCTATTCTTTTCCATTAGTGTTAAATGCAATAAGCTTATGGTTAAACAATCAATCTAGTAAATATATAATTGCAACATTTTTAACGCTAAGTGCTAACGGAATTTATGCCATAGCTTTTAAAATAGCATATGTAATTCAAATTTTTAACCGTATTTTTTATTATTCTTTTCAAGACAAGTTATATGCAGTTTTTGGGAAAGAAGGCTTTCAAGAATACTTTGCAAATACCATTAAAACATACTCTGTAATTCTTTTTTCACTTTGGTATATGATGATAGGTGTTCAACAATTAGCGTTACCATTGGTAATTGACGCTAAATTTCTAAGTGCTATGAATTATATACCTATTTTAGGTTTAGGTATAGTATTTATGTCCTTGTCTTCTGTTTTAGGTATTATTTATCAATGTGTAAAAAAGAATATTAATGCTTTTAAAACTTCTTTATTATCTGGTTTAATAATTGTTTTGTTGGGGTTTTTAGTTATTCCTAAATATGATTTACTTGGTGCATCAATTGTTTTTACTTTAGGAAATTTTATGTGGTTGTTATATCGGTTTATAGATATTCAACAATTTGTAAAGGTTAAAATACCATATCAAAGATTCATATTTTACATTGTAATAGGATTATTAATTTGGTCTATTTCCATTTTTGGAACTCTTCTATCATTTATTAGTAGTTTTGTTGTTGCACTAATAATAAGTTTATTGCTCAATAAAGATATTTTCTTAAAGTATAGTTCAATTATTTATTTAAAATTTAAGCGATAATTATTCCAATATAGCAATTGAAAGTTCTATCATCCATATTACTCTGTTTACTCAGCTTGGTGTTTATTTCCTTAGAATGGTTTAATGCCGGGCTTGCATTTTCATTAACATCATATGGGATTCTATTATATTATACAATGAAGTCTGCAGGAGTAAACTCTGTTTTATTCTTATTTATGATTTTATTTGGCTTATACGGGTATAGTGTGCCAATATCTGTGTTTTTTGAAGCTGATATTGGCTGGCATAGGGTAGCAAAACTTTCCACATGGCAGACTGTTGATTTTACCCTTTTTTCATTCATGTTATCCAACCAATTGGCATTATTAGCAATTGCCTTATTATATCTGTTCTTCATAAAAAGAAGAACAATGAATATTTTAAATTCAGATTATAAGGAGCCAAAATTTAGTTATTTCTACTTTTCCATAATTGCAGGTTTATTTGCAAGTTTTAGTGAGGCATTAAATTTTTTTAGAGTAGGAGGCTTTAATGCTATTAACAACGGAAAAGCTTATTATCAAGGTGCTGTAAATGATTTGGTGTTGAATATACCCTATGAAGGTTTTTTATATATATCAATTGGGCTTTTTGCAATGTTTTTTGCTTCCTTAGGTAGGTCAATGGATAAATACGTGATATATGTGCCGATATATTTAACTAGTATATTTTTTGTTTTATTCACTAATTTACTAATAGGAGAGCGAGGTCTTTTAGTGGTTGCTATGGTAATTTTCTTTTTAGGTTTAACCATTAAGACAAGAATCACACAAGTTAAATTTATTTATTTTGTTTTAATAGGATTGCTTTATGTCGCGTTTAGTTTTCTAACTTTATTAAGGGAAGATAGAATTAAATATGAAGGTTTTACAAAGTTTGTCACTACCTATGAGACAACTTTACTTCGAATTATGAATCCTGCAAATTCTGAGTTTGGAGCACCTGCTTTAAATTACAGAATTTTTATGGATTTAAAAGATCCAGATTATCATTATAAGTTTGGAGCAACTTATTTAGAAATTAGTACAGCGTTTATACCTACTTATATTTATCCAAATAAACCTATAGGTATTGTTTATGAGTTTCGCAATACTTATTTTCCTGAACGAAGAAAACAGGGAAGTACCGCTGGAACAGGTTTTTCTTCCTTAATGGAAGCTTATATGAATTTTGGGTATTTTGGACCTTTTGTAATTTATTTATTTTTTCTTTTTGTTTTAGTTTATTTGGAGAGTAAAAGAGCAAATGAAAACATTTTTATAAATCTATTTTATTTACTTTCTTTTAATGTGTTTTTAATTTTTTCAAGATCTTCATCCCAGTATATATTTCAAACAACAATTTTCTTTTTGGTACAAATAGCTGCTGTAGTGATGGTATATAAGGTTTTACCAAAAAAAGTTCTTACAACCTTAAAATTTGATAAATGATAAGTTTAAAAATATGCTTTTTTATACCCTTTTTTCCTTTTACCAAAGGCGGAGCAGAATATCAATCTAAGCTTATAGCTCTAGAACTATTAAATTTAGGGCATGATGTCTTTTTTATTTCTCAAGGTTTAAAAAATAATCAAGTGATATATGAAGATGGATTCAAAATTTATGGTATAGATGTTATATCTAGTCTTAAAGAAAAAGTAACTTTATATAAAGATTTTTCAAAATCCTTCAAGAAGATTATATTAGAAGAAAATCCAGACATTGTATACCAAAGAATTTTAAACACGTTCTCTTATAGAATTTCTACAATAGCAAATAAGCTCAATATACCTTATGTATTACACATTGCGGACAATTATTCAATTGAATTTAAAGGTGTAAAAGGTTTTGTCAAAAAACAGTTGTTTAAAAATATAATAAAAAATGATGTTGTAATAATCACTCAGACATATTATCAACATTTAATTATAAAAGATTTAGCTCAAAATAATTTAATAATAAAGGTGCCAAACATGCATCCGAAAATGTTAAAAGAAGTAATTACTAAACGAAGAAATGAAATTTTATGGATTGGTAATGCCAGACCTGTTAAGCAATTGGAATTGTATTTAGAATTAGCAAAAAGATATGAAAGTTCAAATTATCTTTTTAAAGTTATTGGAAATTTGCCAAATACAGAATATGGACAGCAATTAAGAAAAATTATAGATAACAGCATAAATGTAAAGTTCTTTGGAGAGCAAGAAAATACTTTTATAAACAAAGAACTTTCAAGTGTTGGATTATTAGTTAACACTTCTGTTTCAGAGGGCTTTTCTAATACTTTTATTCAAGCCTGGATGTCCGGCACACCTGTTTTATCATTAAATTCTGATCCAGATGGTATTATAGAACAATTTAATTTGGGAATTAATTGTAATGGTGATACTTCTAAATTATTTATTGAAATGAAAACTATATTAGATTCTGAAATATATCAACAAATATGTAAAAATGCTTTAAAAGTGTCAAATGAACTTTTCTCACTTCAAAAAAACGTTAAATTAATTGAAAATCTATTTAAAGATATTACAGGAGCGAACTAATGGACAAAAAGACTGGTAAAAAGATATTGTGGACGCATAATTTTAAAAATGAACCTGGTGCAGGTGGTGTTTGGATGTTCAATCAATATGAATACTTAAAAGATGACGTGGATTTATATTATTTAGATAGACTTAGAAACCCTTTTCAATTTGTTAAGCATTTTTTTGCATTAAGGAAGTTATCTAAAAATTATGAAATTATACATGCACAATATGGCTCTGCCGTCGGATTTTTAACAAGTTATACTAAACCTACTAAGATATTATCATTAAAAGGTTCTGATTGGTACACGGCTCCTAATCCATCTATTCTTCATAAAATCAGAATTTTTGTTGGGGGTATTTTTACCAAATGGTCCATTAAAAAATTTGATCATATAATAGTAATGTCCAATAAAATGAAAAATTTGGTACTCCAGCAGTATCCTGATAAGCATGTCGAGACAATTGTGGATCCTATTGATTTAAAAAGATTTCCTAAACAGAAAGAAACTGAAAAAGAAAAAAATACTGTAAAAAAGGTACTATTCGCTTCCGTAAACAAGAACAATCCCATAAAACGATTTGATTTGGCAAAAAAAAGTTTTGATATTTTAAATACTGATTTTCCAAACACAGAATTTGTAGTGATGAGCAATATCGCTCATGACCAGGTTTGCGATTTTATGAAAGGTATGGATGTATTATTACTTACTTCTACTCATGAGGGTTGGCCCAATGTTGTAAAGGAAATGCTTGCTTTAAATAAACCATTTGTTAGTACAGATGTAAGTGATTTAGATGAAATTGCTATTGATACAAAATCTTGTTTTGTTTGTAATGATGATCCAATAGAATTGTCAGAAGCTTTAAAGAAATCATTACTGGCTCCTAAGGAAAATTTAAGAAGGTTTGTTCTTGATTTTAGTATGAATAATAGTATAAGCTCTTATAATAGAATTTATAATAATTATCTTTAAAATTCTTATTTAAAATATGAATGAAACGGTTTCAATAATAACACCTGTATATAATTCAGAAAAGTTTATTAAGCAATGTATTGATTCTGTTTTAGCCCAGAAATATTCTGATTGGGAATTAATTTTAAGTGATGATTGTTCCACTGATTCCAGTGTAGAAATCATTAATGAGTATCTTAAGAGGGATAAAAGAATAAAATTAATTCAAAGTGAAACTAACAACGGAGCTGGCATTGCGAGAAATCACGCCATTAAAGAAGCTGAAGGAAGATATATTGCATTTCTAGATTGCGATGACTTTTGGCATAAAGATAAACTTTCAAAACAATTGGAATATTTAAAGAAAAACAATATAGAATTAGTTTTTGGCCAATATTTTATTGTTGAGGGTAATTCTAATGTGCCAAGCTATAAAGTTTGTTCACCTAAATCAGTTACGTATAAAAAAATGTTGTGTAACGATTATGTCGGATTTCTTACACTACTTTATGATACTAAGAGAATAGGTAAATTATTTATGCCTGAAATTAGAAGAAGGCAGGATTGGGCTTATAAATTGAGGTTGCTTAAGAACCTTAAGATTGGATATGGATTGCAAGAACCTCTTGCCTTTTATAGGATTGGTAATTCATCGTTAAGTAGCAATAAGATAAAGTTGTTAAAATATAATTTTAAAATTTATAAAAAAGAACTTGGTTATTCTTACGTAGAATCTTTTTTTATGATGATTAATTTTTTAATTCATTATTTTTATTATAAAAGTGTTTCAAAGAAAAAAGTCAATTACCATCAGACTTCTTGATAAAAACCTACTTTTGCATAAAACCTCGTAACATTGTTTTTTTTAGAAACCGCTATTTCTGTATTTATTGGTAGTTTTTTACTTACATATCTTACAATTCCAAAGATTATAAAAATTGTAGAGTATAAGCGACTAATGGATGACCCCAACAAAAGAAGTTCTCATTCTTTGAAAACTCCAACTCTTGGTGGTGTATCTTTCTATTATACTTTAGTATTTGTTTTGTTCTTCATTCATGGTCGTGACATAATGGATGAAGCAATATATATTATTCCTGGTTTAACTATTTTATTTATGACAGGACTTAAAGATGATTTAGTGGTTATTTCACCAGGAGCAAAATTAATCGCTCAGGTCATTGCAGTTGCTTTTATATTAGTTAATCCTAGTTTTACTATTCATTCTTTCAATGGTTTTTTAAACGTATATGAGATTCCTTATTATCTTTATTTGATAATTGCTGGTTTTATTATGGTAACAATTATAAATTCCTACAACTTGATTGATGGGATTGATGGTTTAGCTTCTATAGTCGGTATAGTTATATTGATGATTTATACAACGATCTTTTATACTACAGGAGAGTTTTTTTTTGCTTTAATTAGTATTTCATTGAACGCATGTTTATTGGCATTTTTTGGATTCAATATTTCTTCAGAGAGGAAAATTTTTATGGGAGACACTGGGTCTCTAATTGTTGGTTTTGTAATTAGTGTTTTGACATTAAAGTTCTTGGCACTTACTCCAGATGCATATGACGGTTTACCGTTTTTATTAGAGAATGCTCCTTTAATAGCGATTAGTATTTTAATTGTACCTCTTTTTGATACCGCTCGTGTTTTTGCTATTAGAATAGCCAATAAAAAAGGACCCTTTTCCCCAGATCGAAATCATACCCATCATGTATTAATAGATTTTTGGGGATTAAGTCATAAACAAGCCAGCTTTATCATTGGTTGTTTTAATCTAGTATTTGTTGTGTTATTTATTGTCTTAGGTAGTAAGGCAGAGAATTTAGGTATGGTTATCTTTTTGATATCAGCAATTATAATTCTGGGTTACGTGTTTTTCAAGTATAATTATAATTTTACAACTTTAAAACAGAAGATTCTACTGAAAAGAAAAGTGGGAAAAATAAAGTCTACTATTGAGAAACCGAAAAAAAGCAAGCTTAAAGATACAAATGGTTTGAAGAATTCTGATTCTGATTAAATTCGATTGTTGTCGAAGACGTATATTTAAGCTTAAAAATCGTATACGATTATTTTAAATCCTTGTCTCCAGAAGACTTACAAAAGAAAGAGCATAGAGATTTCTCTACTAAATAAGGTTATATAAAAGCAAAATGTAATTTTGCAAAAATTGAAAAAATGAATATTTTAATTCTAGGATCAGGTGGTCGTGAGCATACTTTTGCTTGGAAATTGGCTCAAAGTAAAAAACTTTCTAAACTATTTGTTGCACCGGGAAATGCAGGCACTGAGAAAATTGCCAGTAATGTACCAATTGGTGTAAATGATTTTGAAGCAATTAAAGAATTGGTTTTAAAGGAGAACATTGAACTTATTATGGTTGGTCCAGAAGATCCTTTGGTAAATGGAATTCATGATTTCTTTTTAGAAGATGCTCAGTTGAAAAATGTTGCAGTTATCGGTCCTGAAAAATTGGCAGCAACTTTAGAAGGTAGTAAAGAGTTTGCGAAGGAGTTTATGATGCGTCATCAAATACCTACCGCTCAGTATAAAAGTTTTACAGCTGAAACGGTTGAAGACGGATTTAAATTTTTGGAAGAATTAAATCCTCCTTTCGTTTTAAAAGCAGACGGATTGGCTGCCGGTAAAGGTGTGGTTATTCTTAATGATTTAAACGACGCTAAGGTTGAATTGAAATCAATGTTAGTTGATAAAAAATTTGGTGCTGCCAGTACAACAGTTGTTATAGAAGAGTTTCTTGATGGTATTGAATTAAGTGTTTTTGTGCTAACCGATGGTGATAGCTATAAAGTGCTACCAACGGCAAAAGATTATAAAAGAATAGGTGAGGGTGATACCGGACTCAATACTGGTGGTATGGGTGCTATTTCTCCGGTTCCTTTCGCAAGCAAGGCTTTTATGGATAAGATAGAGCAGCGTATTGTAAAACCTACCGTAGAAGGGCTTAAAAAGGATAATATGCCTTATAAAGGTTTTATCTTCATCGGACTTATAAAAGTTGGCGATGATCCTAAGGTTATTGAATATAACGTTAGAATGGGTGACCCAGAAACTGAAGTAGTTTTACCACGTATTCAAAACGATATGGTAGAATTGTTAAAAGCGGTTGCGGACCAAAAATTATTAGAGGTTGAATTAAAGCTAGATGAAAGAACCGCAACAACGGTTATGACAGTATCCGGTGGGTATCCTGGTTCTTACGAGAAAGGAAAAGAAATTACAGGTATAGATGCTATTAGCGAATCTTTCGTATTTCACGCCGGTACTACGCTTAAAGATGGTAAAGTAGTTACTAACGGTGGTAGAGTAATGGCCATTACATCTTTTGGAGGCGACTTTAAATCGGCACTGGCGCAATCGTATAAAAATGTAGAGAAGCTTTCCTTTGACGGAATGAACTATAGAAAAGATCTAGGTTTCGATCTTTAAGAAATAGTCAATTATCGGTTTCTTTTACTAAAAACCGATAATTGATTTAATTTGATATTATAAGTAAGAGTGAGAAGTACTTGATGTATCTTCCTCTCCTTTATCATTGTACTTCTTCAATTCAAGCATCCAATAAACAAAAGCAACTGAACCAATCAACATAAATATCCAGTTTAAGATATTTGATAATGCCCAGCTATCTGTAAAACGCAAAAAATCTAACGGTGCAAATAGTACATTTACGAACAAATCTGCGATACCTTCAAAAAATGATTTCATCTTATTACTATATTTACCAGCAAAAATATAAAAAGCTTAGATGATTTCAAGCATTTTTGAGAAAACAAAACCGGTGAATTTCATTATTCTCTTGGTTTTTTTGTTTCTTTTCTATTGGTCGGTTCAATTTTACCTATTCGATTTGTCGATAGGCAATGTAGAAATTGTCCCGTCAATCGGTATTTTGACGATTCTTCTTTTTAGTGTTTTCGTTGTTGACTTTATAGTTAAGCGTAATAAACTCACGGGTACCAATTCATTTGCTATTTTGTTTTTTACCCTGTTATTTGTTGTGTTTCCAGAGACTTTAGGTGACAACAACGCAATTTTTACTAGCTTTTTTCTGCTTTTGGCCATGAGACGCCTTTTAAGCATCAAGTCTCTGAAAAATATAAAACTTAAAATTTTCGATGCCGGACTTTGGATTTGCATTTCAAGTGTATTTTATGAATGGGCTTTGTTATACTTGTTATTGGTTTTTGCAGCTATTTATATTTATGACCCAAAAAATATAAGAAACTGGCTGGTTTTATTATCTGTTGGATTCTGCTTTTTTATGATACTCTACGGTATTTTAGTGTTGTTGGATAAACCAAATTTTATTCTCGATCATTACGATTTTGCTATTGATTATGACGCTATATTTCCTATAAAATGGTCGACTAGTTTAAAAATGACACTCTATGCCCTGTTTAATATGGCACTGGCTTTTTCAGCATTTGTAAACCTTAGTAAATCTGGTGTTGGTAAAGTTATAACGCTGCGTTTAATTGCATTTTCTTTTGTCATTGGTTTAGTGGTTAACATTCTTGTTACTTCAGATAATAACAATGCGGTTATGATTACCTTTTTTCCTTCTGTGGTTTTTATAGTAAATTATTTACAATCCATTAAAAAACCAAAATTTTTGGAACTGATACTGATAGCAAGTATTATGGTGCCGATCATAGT
>ENA-ORXC01002104-ORXC01002104.1-marine-metagenome-genome-assembly--contig:-NODE-2104-length-11113-cov-3.512233_pt1 | contig 11113 bp, 12 predicted proteins | sample MGYA00237865_ERZ511478 | MGnify/ENA metagenome assembly ERZ511478 | reverse complement strand
GCTGTTGCAGTGGTTTATTAGTGTGCCTTATAAAGGCGTTGATACGCATTATGGTATTTGGCAGTTTAATGTGGTGGAGAAGGGCGGAATTGGTGGATCTTATCCACTACTGTGGGAGGATTTTAGCAAGCCCTCGCACGTAGTGAGCAGTGAGTATGTGACTGAGCGCAATGAGATGCCGATAGAGCCTTTACTCTATGACGAGCGCTGTTCGATGTTAGAGCAATTTATTGAACAGTATGGCGTGGCTGACGCTATATTTATCTTGGCTATTAATGATGTGCTCTATCGCTATTGTGTAGGCTGGAGTGCGCCCTACAATGAGTCCGATATTCAAGCAAAAGATATTGCGCGTAAATTAACAGCGCAAAAACCAAAAGATGCTGAGGCGGTAAAATCCATTATCCAAGCGGTTTATGATTTTTGGTTTGGTAAGGGCTTTGCAAAGAATCTCTCAATGCAGGCTTGTGAGGAGATTTTGTGTTTATACCAAGCGCAAATTGCCAATCAAAAAGCGGTTTAAATAATAGACCAAATTAATAATAATAACGCTAAAAAATAATGATAAAAGGAGAAAGCTATGATGTTTCCTATCGAAAATAACGATACGTTTTTACTGTTTTTCCATGGTCTCGATTCAAGTTGCGAGACCAGTAAATACACGTGTATCAAGCGCGAGCCGAAATATTGTCAAACGGTCAATTACCGCGAAAATTTTGCAGAAATTTTTAAGATTTACGATGCTTTAATTCAAGAAAAAATGCAAGAGTATCCACGCGTGGTGTTGGCAGGGCATTCGCTTGGCGCTTGGTTTGCCAATCATTTTGCCCATAAATATAACTTGCGGGCGCTCTTAATTGCGCCGTGTATTTATCCAAGTGATGTTTTAGCGGACCGTATTCCCGCCGTAGCCGATATGAAATTGTCGTTTCCGACCTCAAATACTGAGATGATGCGAGTGATGGTAGAAGTCGACGATGAAAGCTTGGATGTGGCGGTCGCTAGGCGAACTTTGGTTAATCTGCCGGATAGCTGGGAAGTCGATTATTTTGACGGCGGTCATCACCGTATCGCTCGCAGTAGTGATATTTGGTATCACTTGGTACATCTGTGTGAAGACCCTATCGTTTGGATGGATGAGGCGACGTATCATGGTGAAGATTAGGATATTTGCTGATTAAAAAGAAGTCATGATCGCGTATTTATTTTCTATGGGCTGATGTGCTATCATCATTGAATAAACTATCGTGGGTTTAACAGTTTTGTCCTCGTCATTTATTGCAAATCATCATGATTGCAATTGGTGGCAGCGTACAAACCTTGCAACTTCCAGCACGATATAAAACAATCCTGGTAAAGCGCATGAGCCTGTACTCCGACAACCTCATTTGTGCCTGATTTTATACTTTTTCGTCGGAGTTATAGGAATATAAGGTCTTCATCATCATGAGCCAATCTGCCCAGCCATCCAAATTTACCCGCCGTTTTCAGCCGTGCCATCCTCTCGCACAATACGTCATCGCGCAAATAGATACGTTAGAATATCGCGCGCAATATATTGTCAAAACCATGGGTTACCCACTAAAGCATACCATGCCTGCTTGCGAACGCCTGCGTCATGTGCTGTCCAATAAGCATCTTGGCCTTGACGGCAGCTATATGGATAAATACTTTAGCGCCGAAGAGTTTTTAGCCAAGCTATTTTTGGTACTCGATTTGCCTTATGAGCCATTTGCAGAAGATATCGCCCAGATTAAGGACGAGATAGCACAGGGTTCTGTGCCGCAGCCTCGATATCGTTTATACGCCGATGTTGATTTTAAGTTTGATGACAACGCCAATTGGCTGTCTCGTTGGGGCGCTGCACTTTGGACTCAGGTAGATTTGCCAAGCGGATTTGCCAAACTGGATGAAGCTGCGCGTAAAAGTATTATTAAAGAGCGTATCCGCACGCATTATCAAGAGCGTGGGTCTAATGTGCCGTACGATGGCGCTATAAAAGGCTATTGCTTGATTATGGAACTGCAAGATAAAGAGGTCGAGAGAATCGAGTACGACCTACCAAAATCTAAAAGTGTGTAATAGCCTAAGCAAAACTAAAACTATAATTTCAAAAAACTATCCTTACAATGCTATAAGTTAAATGTCATATTAAAAATCATCTTAAACATCAGCCTCTCTATCCTTTTATGATAGCGAGGCTTTTTTGTATTAAGTAAAAATTTTTAAAATTAAAGCCTACCATTGAAGGCAAGTGTGGTCATTGTTATGATAAGCCAAGCTATACATAATAACTTTTAAGCCTAAAACGATAAAGATTAACCAAACTGCGAAACACGTCTATGACTCCCTCGACTTCCTCTTATCCTCGTCTGTACTCTTTTCGGCGCTGTCCTTATGCCATGCGCGCTCGCCTTGGGTTGTTGTTTGCGGGGCTACAGGTAGAACTGCGCGAGATAACATTAAAAAATAAGCCGCCGCAAATGCTCGTGATTAGCCCAAAAGGCACGGTGCCTGTTTTGCAGCTTTTAGATGGCACAGTGATTGAAGAGAGTAGAGAGATAATGACATGGGCGCTTGAACAGCAAGATGCGCAAGGGTTGCTTGCTGCCCAGACTTTGCCGCAAGCAAATGCGCTGATTGATAAAAACGACAATGAGTTTAAATATTGGCTCGATCGCTATAAATACGCCGACCGCCATCTCGATATGAGCCAAGCAGAGTATCGACAACGAGGTGAGGTTTTTTTACAAATGTTAGAAGCGCTATTAATCAAAAATTCTTATTTGCTAGGGGAGAGTATAACCATCGCCGATATCGGTATCATGCCGTTTGTCCGTCAATTTGCGCATGTGAATCGCAAGGTTTTTTACGATTTACCTTATCCAAATTTGCAGCGCTGGTTACAAGACTGGCTCTCCCATCCGCTTTTTTTGCAAGCGATGACTAAGTTTGCGCCCTGGCAAGAAAAAGATGACGTGGTGGTTTTTCCTGCCGCTTTCATCGATTGTCATTAGTGCTATGATAAAATCTCTCAATTACATATAAGAGGTTGCCATGACCGTTGATCTCAATAGCCGCTACGGCTTGAATCCTGCTCATAGTGAAGTCGTAGAAGCGTGCCAGATTATTGAGCCGTGCGATGCGCTCGATATGGGCTGCTCAAATGGGCGCAATGCTTTATATCTTAACCAACTTGGGTTTAATGTGACGGCGATAGATGCCAATCCTAGCGCTATCAATATGCTACAAGACATTGTTAAACAAGAGGAACTTACAAACCTCAAAGCCGAAGTGTACGATATCAATCGTGCCAGCCTCGATGCCGATTATGGTTTTATCAGCTGTACGGTGACCCTGATGTTCCTTGACCCCGCGCGCGTTGACGCTGTCATTGCCGATATGCAGGCGCATACGCAGGCTAGTGGTTATAATTTGATTGTTTGTGCCATGAACACTGAAGCCTATCCATGTCCCGTTAATTTTCCATTTACCTTAGACAAAGGGCAATTACGCGACATGTATCAGGGCTGGGAGTTGATTAAATATAATGAAGACGTCGGCACCATGCATAACGGCGCGCAATTACAGTTTGCTACCATGTTGGCACGTAAGCCCAGTTAAGCAATGTTAAGTGATGTTAGACAAGAAATCTTAATCAGATCAAATTAGTCATACTGTCAATTCACAAGGTTGTTAGCGCTATATTTACCACAGCGTTAGCAGCCTTTTTTAATTAAAAATTTTACAAGCCTATACAGCAATAACAAACGCGCTATACAGCGGAGCAGTCGTTTTTTTAATATACTCATACTTAGAGAAATGACACGATAAAAAAATAACACGATAAAAAAGAATAATGGAAAAATAACATGGATTGGTTCAGTATTTTTATTTATGACACCACATGGTCTTTTGCGGCAGAAATCGCCATACGTACCATCATCATGTTTTGCCTGATTATTTTATTATTACGCTTTACGGGCAAGCGCGGCATCCGCCAACTCTCTATTTTTGAGTTAACCATTATCTTGTCACTGGGTTCTATCGCGGGCGACCCGATGTTTACAGAAGATTTGCCGCTGATTCAGGCAGTGCTTATCATGAGTATTATCTTGCTACTTTATCGGTTTTTTACTTGGTGCTCGACAAGATACAAAATTTTTGAGCTTATCTTAGAAGGTAAGCCAACTTGTATCGTCGAGGATGGTTTATTGGTCTTAGAGGATGTCAAAAAGGGCAAAATGTCGCACGATGAGTTCTTTTCAGAAATGCGCCAAAAAGGCGTGCGTCATCTAGGTCAAGTTCAGGTAGGGTTGCTCGAAACGGATGGCGACTTTAGTGTGTTGTTATTTGAGCCTGAGAAGACGCAGTATGGACTGCCTATTTTTCCACAGGAATTTAAAAAGGCAACGGTATTAGAAAGCGGTCATCCCTATGCTTGCATGCACTGCGGTTATGTACAATATATCGAAGTGGCAAATGAGAGGTGCAAGCGTTGTCAGCACTCCAAAGGATGGGCGAAAGCGCTCAATACCAAGTTTGTAAATTAAGCAGTATGACTGGTGACCACCTCAATAATACTTTTACAAATAAGGCTGTTTATACTGCGTAGCTTTTGCTCAGGAGCGCCGTGGCACAGGCTGCGAAAATCATAAATCTCGCCTTGATAGCCGATACAATAAAAAAACGTGCCGACGGGTTTTTCTTCGGTTTCAGAGCCGCCAGGCTTTAACAGTCCCGTACAGGCAACATGTAAGTCGGCCTCAAACATTTTTTTGGCTTTGCTGACCAGCTCACGCGTCACTTCTAACGACTCAGGCGTACAGTCCTCAATTAATTGGCTAGGTACTTTTAATACCTGCTTTTTTATCGAAACGTCATAACATACTAGGCCACCCATTAATACATCGCCAGAATATGGACTGACAGAAAAGCGATGCGCTAAGTAGCCCGCGGTCGCGCTTTCAATAAAGACCACCGTCAATCCTTTATCAGCGAGTAATTTTGCACAACTATCGGTCACGCCTGCCTCCTTTTTTTTATTAAAGCTCGTAAAATAAAAACAACCACTATTCACTTAAACTATTACAGTACTTTGCTCGTAATTATTCAATTTATGGATTGATGAATTTGCGTAACTATTATTTAAAACTTACCTTTCTTCACTAAATGTTATTTAGCTTTAGGATTAGTTCTTGTAATATCTTTATATAGTATAAAATATTTGATAGGAAATCGGTTTTTAGCTTAGTCTGAAGAGACTGGGTTTTAAATACAATTGATGACCCTTTAAACGGACTTTTAGGCGATAGTTATGTTTGCATTTGATATCAGTATGAAGATTTTAACCTACCACGCCTTTTAGCTTGGCATTGCTTTTATACTGTCACTACCGATTGCCCTTAATCGTGAACTTGAAGACAATGGTGCGGGACTCAGAACCTTTCCTTTGGTGACGATTACGATTGCCTCGTGCGCTTTTATGTTGGTAGGTATGGATATTTATCAAGGCTCGGACGCAGAAGCTCGTATCATGTATGCCATCATAACTGGGATGGGTTTTATTGGTGGTGGGGCTATTTTTAAAAACGAGAATGGGGCAAAAGGCATGGCAACCGCCGCTGGGCTATGGAATACAGCGGCAATTGGTATCTCAGTCGCCTATGGGCGCTATGAAATTGCCATTATCCTCTCAGTTGTTGGGTTTATCATTTTGCAATTCTCCAAACCCTTTAAACCAAAGCATAGGCGCAAAGATTGATAATTAAGCTATTTAATATGATTGGATAAAAGATATTAGACATAAAATAAGCGAGACCATCATGGTTCTCGCTTATTTTTTGTCTCTGTTGCTGTGCGGTTTATCTATTGCGTACAGCGATGCGATTTACAAAATGAAATTTATTGCACGCCCTCTGCCGGTGTTTGATCGAGATTTGGATTGTTTTCATTAACAACCACAGCATCAACGCCTTTTTCTTCATCTTCTGTACCATCTACGCCAGAATAATAGGTTTGATCTCCATCATTCTCGGTCGCGTCAGTAGAGGTGGCGGTAGTATCTGTAGAAGTGGTCGCCGTGGTGGTCGAGGTTTCGTTGTCTGTCGTAGTGGCTACAGGCGCCATTTCGTCAGCTTGCGTATCGGTAGACTGGACGTTGTCATTGGTCGTAGTCATGTCAGCAGTGTCGGGCTCTGTACTAACATCCGTTGCATCTTCTCTTTCGTTGCTGCAGGCGCTAAGCCCAATGACACTGGCTAATAAGGCTATCCAAAGTTTGTTTTGAAGCATGTTAGACGCTAATGAGATTTTCATTTTTATATCCTTGTTATTGTTTTTCATTGCCAGCTTACAATAAGATTTAGCCAGTTTAGAGGTTTATTCCTAAATCTCTCATAATTAAAATACCTGACAATTCAAATGACAGTATGCCTAAATATAATAAAGAAGCTTAAAAAAATCAGGTGAATAAAGGTAAAGGTTTGTCAATCTGTGTATCATATACTCTTTAAAATAATTTATAAGTATCTAAAAGAACCAATACGTTATGAAAACCGATATCAAAACCCCACTTGCTTTTAGAAGGTATCCTTCGACCACAGCGCTGCAATGTTTTGAGACGGCGGCGCGGCATTTAAGCTTTACCAACGCGGCGCAAGAGATGCACATGACGCAAAGCGCTATCAGTAAACAAGTCGCGCAGCTTGAAGAAATGCTGAATCTGTCACTGTTCTATCGCACCCCGCATCGTATCTCTTTAACGCCGGCTGGGAAGACTTACTACTTAGAAGTGCTTGAAATCCTCAAACATATTGAGGCGGCGACTACTAGTCTGATGTCAAACAGTGATAATTCAGAAGTACTGAAAATCGTCTCGCATCCAACTTTTTGCTCGCGCTGGCTGATGCCTGCATTAAACGGCTTTGGGGCAGCAAATCCACTGATTAATTTAACCATTAAAGAGCTGGCGGGGCCGTTTTTTTCTGAAGATCAAAACGTTGATGTGGCGTTTTTATATGGTGATGGGATTTGGGGCGGCATGGAGTCGATTAAGTTGTTTGACGAGTACAATGTGGCCGTCTGTCATCCGGATTATTTAACAGACAAAGCCGTATGCATGGGTGATATAGGCAATATAGATAATTGCACGTTATTACAACTCAGCTCACGTCCTAGCGCTTGGTATGAATATTTTAGACAGCAGGATATTCGTATCGATGGTACCTTTGTCGGCCCGCGCTTTGACACCTTTCATACGACTATTTCGGCGGCATTACTCGGCTATGGTATTGCATTGGTGCCACTGCGTTTGGTTGCGCCAGAGCTGCAATCAGGCGCTTTAGTAACAGCATGGCGTTATGCTTCAAAAGGCAGGGGTGCTTATTATATGTCTTACCCTTTAGCCATGGGCAACTCGCATAAAATAAAGGTCATTGTAGAGTGGATTTCAGCTTATCTTGCTAAGTCAAAGGAGCCTACGCCAGACTTGGATTTTATCTTGTAATGTAAAACAGATTGGAACTTTTTAACTACGAAAGTCTTAACTATGAACCGTTTAACCCTTTAGGTATTAACAAGGTTAAAAAGTACAGTTAGTAAAAGCAAAGTTTGAAAAGTACCGTTTGAAAAGATAGCAACGCACCGGCCTTGAGCCGGTTTTTTTGTTAAAGTTAAATATGGTAATAATAAGCATGGCAATGACAAAAAGGAATAGCGTCACAACTATTATTCGTTTGCTGATAGGGTAGCAGTTTGCTCAAATGAATCTCTCATCAAGGAAGATAAGAGACCACCATGGAGCAGCTATACAACGTCACTGATGCCTTTACGATGGTGCATCCGCTGACCTTAACCAAAGGTAAAAATGCCAACGTTTGGGACGATAAGGGCCGTTGCTATATTGATTTTGTCGGCGGTATTGGGGTCTTAAACCTTGGTCATTGTCATCCTCATATTGTCAGCGCGATTGTCACTCAAGCGCAGTCGCTGATTCATTATGCTTATAACGCCGCGGCTCATAAGCCGTATCAAACTTTTATGCCAAGACTGTGTGAATGGATACCTATTAAAGGTGAGCTTGCAGGCATGCTCACCAACTGCGGCGCAGAAGCCACCGAAAATGCCATAAAAATTGCCCGTATGCAGACCGGACGCACTGGTGTGATTGCCTTTGATGGTGGTTTCCATGGGCGTACACTGGCGGCGGTTAATTTAAATGGTAAGGTCGCGCCTTATAAGCGCGGGCTTGGGCCATTGTCTAGCGGCGTCTACCATATTCCTTTTCCCAGTCCTGATAACGATATCAGCGATCAGCAGGCGATCGCGGCTTTAGAACGTCTATTTACGGTAGAGACTGATGTGGCTAATATCGGCGCCATTATCGTCGAGCCCGTCCAAGGTGAGGGCGGTTTTCAGCTGCTGTCAGCGACGTTTGCCCAATATCTACGCAGCTTTTGTGATGAGCACGGCATCTTACTCATCATGGATGAGATTCAGTCGGGGTATGGACGCACAGGTACGCCTTTTGCCTTTACGCATTTAGGCATTGAGCCTGACCTGCTATTGCTCGGTAAAAGTATCGCCGCCGGCTTGCCACTTGGGGCTGTAGTCGGCAAAGCTGGCGTGATGAATGGTTTGCCAAAAGGGAGCTTGGGCGGGACCTATTCAGGTAATCCAGTGGCGTGTGCGGCGGCAAATGCTACTTTGGATATCATGCAAGACGAGGAGGTCTGGCAATCAGCTCAGCATTATGCCAACACCATTGAAAATACTGTCAATGAATGGCAGCAGCAAAACCTCTCTCCATGGCTATATGGACTGACAGGAATAGGGGCGATGCGCGGTATCGAGCTGCGTCATCCAACTTATGGCACGCATCCAAGTGTGATGGCGCATGTCTTAACACAAGCGCGCGAGCAGGGCTTGCTGTTGATGCCAAGTGGTAAGCATCGACATATTATTCGCTTATTGCCGCCGCTGACGATTGAGACTGAAACCCTAACGGCGGGTCTTGATATTTTAAAAACGGTGCTAAGCGATATTCCTAATGAAATGCCAAAGCTGTAGATGCTGAGAGCTATTGAAAGTTGCTGTAAGCTACTGTGAATTTTTTTGCTTTGCTAAGAGTTTCTGAGACGACTGTTTTTATCTAAAAAATACCTTAATTAAAAAGGATACATACTTGTGAACCCTACCTTTATTAATAGCGATGATATTCGCCACGATTTTTCTCTCGCCATGTCAGAGATGTACCAAAAAGAAGTGCCGTTATATGGTGACCTCATTGATTTGGTGAGCGAAGTAAATACTGAAGTATTAAATGAGCAGCCTGAAATTAGGCAGCAACTTGAGCACACCGGAGAGATTGATAGGCTAAATATGGAGCGCCACGGTGCGATTAGATTAGGCACCGCCGCTGAGCTAAGCATGATGCGCAGACTGTTTGCGGTGATGGGCATGTATCCCGTTGGTTACTATGATTTGGTACCTGCTGGCGTGCCTGTGCATTCTACGGCTTTTCGAGCGATTGACACGCAGTCTTTAAACGAAAGTCCCTTTCGCGTTTTTACTTCTCTATTGCGTCTTGATTTGATTGATGATGAAGCATTAAAACAAGAAGCGATTGCTGCTTTGGATAAGCGCACTATCTTTACAGATAACGCTATTAATTTAATTAAGCGCTTTGAGGAGCAGGGCGGGTTGACGGCGCAAGACGCTAAGCAATTTGTTAAAGAAGCGTTAGAAACCTTTCGCTGGCATGATAATACGCCCGTCTCAAAAGTGCTTTATCAGCAACTATTAAGCCAACATGGACTTATCGCTGACGTCGTGGGTTTTAAAGGTCCGCACATCAATCATTTGACGCCTCGAACCTTAGATATCGATGCGGTACAAGCAAGTATGCAGGCAAAAGGCATACCGCCAAAAGCCATTATAGAAGGGCCACCGAGACGAAGATGTCCTATTTTATTGCGTCAGACAAGTTTTAAAGCGCTAGAAGAAGCGGTTATCTTTAAAAACCCAAAAGGCGGCTATGAAACGGGGCATCATACTGCGCGCTTTGGTGAGATTGAGCAGCGCGGCGTGGCTTTAACACCCAAAGGCAGAGCGCTGTATGACCAATTGCTTAGCCAAGCTCGCCGCCAGTTAGCTGTGACGCCAAATACCGATAACGCCTCAGAGTATTATCAGATTTTAGAAAGTGCATTTGCAGCGTTCCCTGATGACTATCAAACGCTGCACAATGAAGGTTTGGCGTATTTTTACTATCAAGCGGTCGATAGCGATACAGATAACGCGCCAACGCTAGACTCTATAGACGTAGAAAACGTAAATGACTCTTTATCAAAGCAAGTGGTTACTGATTTGCTTGAGCAAGGAATGATTCGCCTAGAACCTATCGTTTATGAGGATTTTTTACCTGTCAGTGCGGCGGGGATTTTTCAGTCCAATCTGCATGACGACAGCACAAACGACAATGAAAACGATAATGAAAAAGACGAACACCGCAGCAAGCAAAGCAAGGATAAAGGTCATGCCAATAAAGAAGCGTTTGAGAATGCTTTGGGCGCTCAGGTGTACGATGAGCTTGAACTTTATCAAACGCTGCAAGCGCAAAGTCTCAAAGCCTGTTTGGCGAATCTAAATAGTAAAGCCTTAAATGGTGTTATCTAAAACAGTGATAGATAAGTGGAACTATTAATGAGCATTCCAAAAAGGAATGGCAGTACGAAATTAATTATTTTGCAACTTAGCTGGGTGCAAGTTAAGTTAATAAGTCTTCAAGGAAGTATAAATTAATAAAAGGGATGGACTATGATCAAGCAGTATATGGCCGCGATGGGCGTCGAAGAAGTGCAATATCAAAATGGTGATTTTGACGTCAATAGCCCGATTGATGGCTCGGTGATTGGCAGTATAACCTTGGACAGCGTTGATGAGGTCAATACCAAGATTGCCAATGCCAAAAAAGCTTTTAAAGAGTGGCGCGTGGTGCCGGCGCCAAGACGTGGCGAGCTGGTGCGCCTGCTCGGTGAAGTGCTGCGCGAGCATAAAGAAGACTTGGGTATGCTGGTGTCATTTGAAGCGGGCAAGATCAAAGAAGAAGGCC
>ENA-ORXC01002103-ORXC01002103.1-marine-metagenome-genome-assembly--contig:-NODE-2103-length-11120-cov-3.452957_pt1 | contig 11120 bp, 9 predicted proteins | sample MGYA00237865_ERZ511478 | MGnify/ENA metagenome assembly ERZ511478 | reverse complement strand
GTTCCAGCAATGAATTGACGTGCTGTTTCACTTAGACCAATCTCATCTTTCGGCTCGTAGAATGCATTTTCTCCGTCTTTAAAGAGGGACATGTTCGCATGCATCCCAGATCCGTTAACACCGAATAGTGGCTTCGGCATGAACGTTGCGTGCAGGCCGTGCTGACGAGCAATTGTTTTAACTGCTAGCTTAAACGTCTGGATGTTATCACACGTTGTAAGAGCATCAGCGTATTTAAAGTCAATTTCGTGCTGTCCTGGCGCTACTTCATGGTGAGATGCTTCGATTTCAAAGCCCATGTCTTCAAGCTCAAGAACGATATCACGACGGCAGTTTTCACCAAGGTCTGTTGGCGCAAGGTCGAAGTATCCACCTTTGTCATTAAGTTCAAGCGTTGGTTCACCGTTTTCGTCCATTTTGAATAGGAAGAATTCTGGCTCTGGTCCAATGTTGAAGTCAGAGAAGCCAAGCTCTTCCATTTCTTTTAGAACGCGTTTTAGAACTGAACGAGGATCCCCTTCGAACGGCGTGCCATCTGGGCTGTAGATGTCACAAATAAGACGAGCAACTCTTCCTTTTTCAGATGACCATGGGAAGACTACCCATGAATCAAGATCCGGGTAAAGATACATATCAGATTCCTCGATGCGTACGAAACCTTCGATCGAAGAACCGTCAAACATCATTTTATTATCAAGAGCTTTCTCAAGCTGATCAACTGGAATTTCAACGTTCTTAATAATCCCTAGTAGGTCAGTAAACTGCAAGCGAATGAACTTAACGTTCTCGTCCTGCGCCATTTTCTTAATATCGTCTGCTGTGAATGTGTTCGCCATGTAAAATGAATCCTCCTTAAGAAATAAAAAGATTTAGTGAATGCTTTGGATAACCGAGTGCTCCACGTCTTCACGCTCTATTGCTCTCTCCACTTGAGGACAGTTTCAAGCAATTCTAAAATTCAGAATCGCATTAACATTCGAAATTGCCGCTCCCTTCTTCACTTACTCTCATCATACACGAATGTTTACGTTATCGTGTTAACGTACGCGAGATAATCTCACATGCTTTTTCGCGCAAAAAAAGGCAGGGACTGAAACCCCTACCTTTTACCCTTATGAAACAGTAATCAAACCTTTTTTCAACAAATCATCAACGGCACGAAGCACGCTGATTTTCACGTGTTCAAATGTTAGGCCGCCTTGAACGTACGCAACGTAAGGTGGTCTTAACGGTCCATCAGCTGATAATTCAAGGCTCGCTCCTTGAATAAACGTTCCCGCTGCCATGATGACATCATCTTCGTATCCTGGCATATAGGCAGGTTCCGGACGAACGTGTGCATTGACCGGAGATGCCGCCTGGATCGCCTGACAAAACGCAACCATTCGCTCCCTGTCATCAAACTGAACCGATTGAATGAGGTCGGTTCGCTTGCTGTTCCAGTGAGGTGTTGTGTTGAACCCAGCTTCCTCAAGGAGCGCTGAGCTATAGACAGCGCCTTTGACCGCTTGACCAACCGTGTGAGGTGCGAGAAAGATGCCTTGATACATTTCCTGTAGCGAATAAAGCGATGCCCCTACTTCTCTTCCGATTCCAGGGGACGTTAAGCGATAGCCGCAAAGCTCAATTAAATCTTCTCTCCCTACAAGGTAACCGCCAGTTTTGACGATACCTGCGCCAGGGTTTTTAATTAGTGATCCTGCGATAAGATCTGCCCCAACGTGACATGGCTCCTGCTCTTCCACAAACTCACCGTAACAGTTATCAACGAAAACGATCACATCTTCTTTGATCGATTTAACAAAAGCAATCATTTTTTCAATTTCTGCGATTGTAAAAGATGGCCGATTTGCATACCCTTTCGAGCGCTGAATCCCAATCATTTTCGTTTGCGGGGTGATGGCACTCTTCACTGCGTCAAAATCCACCGCTCCGTTCGCTAATGGAATCGCTTGATAACCAATATGAAAATCCTTTAGCGATCCGTTGCCTTCTCCACGAGTGCCAACGATTTCTTCTAACGTATCATACGGCGCTCCAGTAATATAAAGGAGCTCATCGTTTGGACGCAGTACGCCGAATAGTGCGGTTGAAATCGCATGTGTACCGGAGACGATTTGAGGTCTCACGAGTCCTGCGTTTCCGCCGAATACGTCCGCATAAAGCTGTTCTAGCGTATCTCTTCCCGTATCGTCATAGCCGTAGCCTGTAGATGGTGTGAAATGAAAGTCGCTAATGCGATTTTTGTGAAATGCCTCAAGAACGCGGTATTGATTCGCTTCAACTCGCGCATCGATTTCTCTTAAAACCGGCTGGATCTTTTCTTCAGCCTGCTGTGATAGTGTTTTTAGTTCTTCTTGATGTGTAAAATTCATAAACATAGTTTTCTACTCCTAGTCGTTGTTCCACTCGTTAATAATGCGCTTGTATAAATGTTCAGGAGCGTATCCCTTACATCTGTAGTGATCTTTTTCTTCATCCCACTTCCGCTCAATCAAAACAGTATTTCGCTGCAAGTAAGCGAGCTTATCGCCCTGGTCCGCATTAATCGAAATCGAGAAGTACTCCATTTGCTTTAACACTTCGCTTTGCAGACGGTCGTTTAATCGCTTCAAATCAGCTTGCTTTAGAGCTGAGATGAGAATCTGTTCATTCACGCTACTTTGCACAGAAGGATCCGCTCGATCGATTTTATTAAATACGGTAAGGACGGGAATGTGCGAGGCTTTTAAATCCTTTAATAGCTTTAGCACGATTTCTTCATGACGCTCCCGATCGGGATGGGATGCATCAATGACATGAAGAATTAAATCCGCTTCAGTTGCTTCTTCAAGCGTTGATTTAAACGAAGCGACAAGCGTTGTTGGGAGGTCCTGAATGAATCCTACCGTGTCTGTTAACAGCACGTTGTAACCATTCGGAAGCTTCAGCTGCCTTGTCATCGGATCAAGCGTCGCAAAAAGCTTGTCCTCTTCATAGGAATCGGCTTTCGTTAGTCGATTAAAAATCGTTGATTTCCCCGCGTTCGTATACCCGACTAACGCTACTTGAAGCGTTTCGTTCCGTTTTCGTCGCGCGCGGTACTGATCACGGTGCTTAACCGTATTGTCGAGCTGTCGCTTGAGGTCTGTGATGCGGTTCCGGATGTAACGACGATCCGTTTCAAGCTTCGTTTCCCCTGGGCCTCTTGTACCAATACCGCCTCCAAGCCTTGATAAGGACGTTCCCTGTCCTGCAAGGCGCGGCAGCATGTATTGAAGCTGAGCGAGCTCAACCTGAAGCATGCCTTCTCGTGATCTCGCTCGCTGAGCGAAAATATCTAAAATGAGCTGTGTACGGTCAATGACTCTTGCGTCTAACGCTTCTGATAAGTTTCGAAGCTGACTTGGAGAGAGCTCACTATTGAAGATCACGATCGTTGCTTCTTTTTCTTCAATGAGCGACGCAAGCTCTTCCACTTTCCCTTTTCCTATAAACGTTGCCGAATGAATACGCTCCCGCTTTTGTGAGAGCGTTCCTTCCACGACGCCACCTGCCGTCTCTGTTAAAGCCGCAAGTTCATCCATCGTATATGCAAACTGTTCATCTGTTTGATTTTGAAGCTGAATGCCGATCAAAATCGCCGGTTCAGCTGCTTCAATTCGTTCTTTATTCAAATGTACGTTCCCTGCCTTTATCAATCAGTCTGTTCCCATCATACCAGATGCGCATTTAATCTTCTATAGGGATGTCTTCTGGTAAGAGCAGCTCGAGCGCCGAGCGATCAATGACGTCTGCCTGAAGCAAGCGGACCGCCTGCTTTCGGATTGCTTTTTCAATAATGTTTCGAACAAAGCGACCGTTGCTAAATGCATTTGTTTCCCGCTCACGCTTCTTCACAAAGCTTTGCTTTAGCTTCCACTCCGTCTCTCTTGAAAACCGGTACTGTCTCTCTGCCGCCATCTTTTTCGCGATCTCAAGCAGCTGCTCATTTGAATAATCCGGAAAATCAATCACAAGTGGAAACCGCGACGGCAAGCCAGGATTTAGCGAGAGAAAGTGCTCCATTTCATCTGAATAGCCCGCTAGAATCAGGATAAAGTCTTTATGATGATCTTCCATCGCCTTCACAAGCGTATCGATCGCTTCTTTTCCAAAATCCTTCTCACCTCCACGCGCAAGCGAATACGCTTCATCGATAAATAGAATGCCGCCTTTTGCTTTCTTAACAAGCTCTCTCGTTTTTTGAGCGGTATGACCAATGTATTCCCCAACAAGATCAGCCCGCTCCACTTCAATCAGATGTCCCTTAGAAAGAACGTTCATCTCAAGAAAAAGCGTTCCTAACAGGCGGGCTACCGTTGTTTTCCCTGTGCCTGGATTCCCTTTGAACATCATATGAAGCGCCTGCGTATTTTGTTTTAAGCCATTTTCTTCTCTACACTTGTTCACATAAAGCCACGCATAGACTTCCTTTAGTAAGTATTTCATTTCTTTTAACCCGATTAGCTGTTCCATTTCCTGCTGAATGCGTTCAAGCGGCATATGCTTTTTCGTTGCTTGACTTAGTGCGGCATCCGCCGTCTCTTGTAGTCCTTCCGTCTGACGAAGGACGATATTAATTTGACCTTTTCGCTGCGTTACGGTTTGCTGCACGATGCTCACCTCGCTTTAATCTGACACGATAGTATACGCACCTGCCCAGAATCCGTGACAAACGACCAAAAGAAAAACACTCCTTAAGAGTGTTTAACTTGTTCCGATCCGATCAACAAAGGATTCAGGAATATGAATTTTCTGTTCGCCTCTCTTCGCTTCATACGATCTGTACCGAGTGAGCACATCACCTTTTTCAACGACGTCAATCTCAAGCACATGACCATCTGAACGTTCGAGCATCTTCATGAATATATCGTCTTCGTGGAGCGTATATAAAACAAAACGACTTCTTAAGTAAGAAACCTCTTTCTTTTGTACTTCAGGAAGTTCGGTAAAAACGTCATAAAAGTGCTGCATGGAGGCAACGTGCTTCCCTTTTCCCGCTGCTTTCGTCACGCTAACAATTTGTTCAGCTTTATCCCTAATTTTCTCAACAATTTTATTCATGTGTTCCCCCATGATTATTTAATTTCTGGTAGGTTTCGAACTTCACTCATCATCTCAGCGCCACACAAAGGGCAAGCAGGTGTATCAGAAAACGAGTAATCGGCTCGCATCCAGCCAGCACAATCTCCACTCGCACAAGACCAGACGTCCGTATCTACTTCTGGAATAGGTTCCTGCTGCTGTTTTGAAAAAAAGGCCATGTCTAACCGCTCCTTTACGATTTGGTTATCAATAGTATTTCCAATTATCCCAAAAACATGTAACCCAATGTAAAACAAGACACGCACTGATTTTGTTATAATGGAACAAAAAGAGGTGGTCATCGAATGGAGCTTTTTAATCAGCCGCTTCCAGACTTTCTAGAAGCGTACCTGCAGTCGCTCGAACGAAAAGGACGAAAGGCATCTACACTCCGCCGCTATCGCTATGACCTCGTTGATTTTACCGTCTGGCATCGTACTCTCCATCGAAAGGTCGATTTCGAGAATTTTCGTAATCTCACAACGGAGCAGCTACAGGAGTATATTCGCTATTTGCACCTTGAGCGTCACTATTCAGAACGAACATTAAAGAGAATTATGACTGTACTAAATCAAGTATATCGTTATTATATGTCGTTAAATCGAACAAAGACCAATCCAATGAAAGAAGTCGTCCTACCTACGAATGAAGATGCCGGTTATATCGAGACCGATTTTCTCCAAGAAGAAGAAGCTCAAAAACTTCTTGAGACGATCGTGTCACTTGAAGATTTAACGGACAACCAGCTAAGAGCACGGGAATTTCTGATTGATCGGAATTTGATCATTGCCAGGCTTTTCCTCAATTACGGTTTAACGTTACAAGAGCTATCTGCTCTTTCTATGAAAGATCTTTCTTTCGAACAAAATGAACTAATCGTCACTTCGGCTTCCGGAAAACGCACCGTTCATCTAAATCCTGAACACAAGAAAATTTTGTTCGATTATTATCATACGATTCCCGCGCCCGTTAGACCAAGGCTTCATAGCGATGATCCGCTGTTTGTTTCATTTGATTTTCAGCGCCAAACGTATCGCTGGAGTTATGAAGTGGATCGCCCGAAGCGTCTAACCGAAATCGCGATTCAAAAAATGATTCGTCTTGAAGTTCAGCGCGCCGGCTTGCGAAAAGGCGTTTCTGCTCAGCATATGAGACGAACATGCGTCATTAAAGCCATTGAAAATGATCTTTCCATCGATCAGCTGCGCATGCAGTTTGGGTTAAAAGCCGATCTCACACTGAAACGCTACTTCGATTACATGGAAAAACAACAAATCTCATCATAGTAAATATGAAAAAGTCCCTCATCCTGCTTTTACCAGAACGAGGGACTATGTGTTTACTTGTCAGATTCAAAATTTATTTCAACGGATCGCTGTGGAGCGAACGTAGAAATGGCGTGTTTGTAAATCAACTGCTGTTTTCCATCGGACTCAAGGATAATTGTGAAATTATCAAATCCTTTAATTGTCCCTTTTAGCTGAAATCCGTTAAGCAGGTACACCGTTACAAAAACGTTGTCTTTTCTTAATTGGTTCAGGAATTGATCCTGGATGTTAATTTGCTGCTTCATTGTCAGTCCTCCTCTTTTTCTCTAAAGGCATTCTTAACTACATTTCTATCTCTCTGCTAACTTTCCTGCAACAACTTTCAAGATTTCTTGAATTTTTTCTTCACGATGCACGGTCATGTCGTACCAATCCATGGCCATCTGATGACGAAACCACGTTAATTGCCGCTTTGCATATCGTCTTGAGTTCTGCTTTAACTCGAGGACCGCATCTTCTAAAGAAACACGCTCTTCAAGATAATTGTAGATTTCCTTGTAGCCAATCGCCTGGACCGATTGACAGTCACGAACGCCCTCATGATAAAGTCGCTGGGCTTCTTCAAGTAGTCCAGCCTCCATCATCAGATCGACACGCTTGTTAATGCGCTCATAAAGCACATCGCGATCCATCGTAAGACCGACATTGACAAGATTGTAAGGAGACTGCTCAGGTAGGGCATCTTTTGAAGCAGAGACCGGTGCACCCGTCACGTGATACACTTCTAATGCTCGAACCACTCTTCGCACATTGTTTGGATGGATTGTCTCATAACTCACTGGATCAACGTCCTTTAATCGTGCGTGAAACGTGACCGGCCCTTCTTCTTCCGCTTGTTGCTCAAGCTGCTGTCGGTATGCCGGATCTTCCTTTGCTTCTGAAAAAGCGTACTGATGAGTAACGGATTTCACGTAAAGACCCGTTCCCCCAGCAATGATCGGTACTTTTCCCCGGCGATTAATATCCGTAACAAGCTCGGTTGCAAGCTTTTGGAATTCAGCAGCTGAAAAGCTTTCCGTTGGCTCCTTAATATCAATTAAGTAATGAGGAATGCCTTCCATCTCTTCTTCTGTTACTTTCGCTGTCCCAATGTCCATGCCACGGTAAATTTGCATCGAGTCGCCGCTAATAATTTCACCGTCAAGCGCCTTCGCAAGTTCAATGCTTGTTTTTGTTTTCCCAACCGCAGTAGGACCTAGAACCGTTACTAGTTTTTGTTTAGTCATCACTCTCACGTACTTTCCTGCATTCTTTTCTCATTTCATTGTGCTCGTTACATAACCCGCTTAAACATTTTTTCCATCTCATAGGTGGAGTAATGAATAATGATCGGCCGTCCGTGTGGACACGTGTACGGATCAACGGATTGTCTAAGCGTCTCTAAAAGCGTGAACACTTCGTCATCACGTAAATGACGATTGGCTTTAATCGACTTCTTACAGGACATCATGATCGCCGCTTCCTCACGTAGCTTCTTCACATCAATTCGACGGTTATCAACGACTTCCTGAATCAATTCCTCAATCGTATTTTGTTCAGCCCCTTTAGGGAACCAAACTGGATGAGCGCTCACCATATAGCTGTTCGGTCCGAATGATTCTAAGAAAACGCCCACCTTCGCAAGATCATCCATCCGGCTATCAATGATCGCAGACTCTGATGTGTTGTATTCGAGCGTAATTGGAACGAGAAGTTCCTGTACAACCGGGTCGATCTCGCCAACTTTTTCACGATAGAACTCGTACTTTATTCGCTCCTGCGCGGCGTGCTGATCAATAATATAGAGCCCATTCTCATTCTGAGCTAGGATATACGTTCCGTGCATTTGACCGATCGGATAAAGCGGCGGAATACGTGAATCACTATTGGTCTCCTTTACATAGTCCATGGCCATCTCAAGTTCGTCTCGGGTTTCGGGTCGCGGGGAATGTGTTGTAGGAGCCATCGACTCGTATTGCTCTGTTTGAATTTCTTCCTTTATTCTAAAAGGTTGAAGGAAATCATTCTGTGGCTTCGACTGCTCTTCCGAATGTTCCACCTTCTCTGGCGTCCATTCTTGCCGAATCGGAATTTCTTCCGGCTCTTTCTCCTGAACATTGTGTTGAAACTGGAATGCCGGCTGCTCGCTTTCCTCCTCTTTTTTCTTTGGAGGAGCTTGCTCAGGAATCAGTTCAATTTGTTTGAAAATCCCTTTAATCGTATTTTCAATGGCGAGCGCCAGATCCTGTTCTTTACTAATCCGCGCTTCCAACTTTGACGGATGGACGTTCACATCAATGAGCGTTGGGTTCATTTTAATATGAAGCACAACGATCGGATAGCGTCCGATTGGAAGCAGTGTATGGTAGCCCTGCTGTATTCCTTTTGATATCGGAAAGTTCTTAATGTACCGCCCGTTAATAATGAGGGAAATGTATTGACGAGAAGCGCGCGTTAACTCTGGCTTTGCTGCATAGCCGCTAACAGAAAAATCAATTGTCTCTGCCTTCAACGGGAGCATTTTACGCGCAGTATTATAGCCATAGATCGCCGCAATCACTTGAAGAAGATCGCCGTTTCCTGTCGTTGATAACAGCTTCTTTCCATTATGAAAGAAGCGAAAAGCGATGTCAGGATGAGCCATTGCTTGACGGTTGATGACGTCCGCCACGTTCGCAAGCTCGGTATGAACGGTTTTCATATGTTTCAAGCGAGCAGGGGTGTTGTAAAACAATCCTGTAATCGTCATTTCCGTTCCTTTTCGACTATCGGTCGCTTTAAATTCAGCTACTTTCCCTGCTTCAATTTTGACGTACGTTCCGGCCGCATCTCCCGTAGAAGTTTTTAATTCTAAGTGAGACACCGCCGCGATACTTGGAAGAGCTTCTCCACGGAAGCCGAGCGTTTCAATTTGAAACAAGTCACGCTCATTTTTGATTTTGCTCGTCGCATGACGAAAGAAAGCGAGTTTGCAGTCTTCCTCGTCCATGCCGCTTCCGTTATCCACAATGCGAATTTTGGAAAGACCGCCCTCTTCAATTTCAATTGTGATTTCACTGCTTTCTGCATCAATCGCATTCTCCACAAGTTCCTTCACAACAGAGGCCGGCCTTTCCACCACTTCACCGGCAGCTATTTTGTTTGAAAGCTGATCATCAAGCTGTACGATCTTTCCCATCTTCCTCACCCTTTCTCTATGACTTTAATTGCTTCTTTAATTCATATAGCGTATTGATCGCATCCATCGGCGTCATTTCCATAATATCCACGGATTTTAGTCGATCGAGAATCGCTTTTTCTCCTGACGTACGGGCAGGCTTTTTCTTATCTTCTGCCTGATCGAAGAAGGCAAGCTGCGCTTCGTCTTCTTTGACTTCCACCGTTTCCTTCTTCTCTACAGGTGCTTTTGGAGCTTTCGCTACATCTGGCTCTGCCTCAAACTCAGCTAAGATCGCTTCCGCACGCTGAATGAGCGTATCAGGTAAGTTCGCAAGCTGCGCCACGTGAATGCCGTAACTTTTATCAGCAGATCCGTCATGCACGCGGTGTAGGAAAACAACTCTTCCCTTTTCTTCTACCGCTTTAACGTGTACATTCTTTACGCGATCAAGATCTTCCTCAAGCGTTGTCAGCTCATGGTAGTGCGTGGAAAACAGCGTTTTCGCTCGTACTTCGCTATGCACATATTCAATGATTGACTGCGCAAGCGCCATGCCGTCATACGTTGAGGTGCCGCGGCCAATTTCATCTAATAAAATCAAGCTATCTTGCGTAGCACGCGTTATCGCGTAGTTCGCTTCAAGCATTTCCACCATAAACGTACTTTGCCCTGCCGCGAGGTCATCCGCCGCACCAATTCGTGTAAAGATTTGGTCAAAAACTGGAAGCACCGCTGATTCTGCCGGAACGAAGCAGCCAATTTGGCCCAGAATGGAGATGAGCGCAAGCTGGCGCATATACGTACTTTTACCACTCATGTTTGGACCTGTAATTAAGAGAATTTCACGATCGCGATCCATCATCACGTCATTCGCGACGTACTCTCTGCCTTTTAACATTTTCTCAACAACCGGGTGACGCCCACCTTCGACAGCCACTTTACGTTCTTTTGAGAAAATGGGCTTTGTAAAGCGGTTCTCTTCACTAACAACCGCAAATGACTGAAGAACATCAAGCTCACTAATTTTTCTCGCAAGCTGCTGAAGCTCAGGGATGTAGGCCTTTACTTCTTCACGCAGTTTAGTAAACAAGCTATACTCCAAATCAACAATTTTTTCTTCAGCTTCCAAAATAAGGGTTTCTTTTTCTTTCAATTCAGGAGTAATAAAACGCTCCGCATTGGAAAGCGTCTGTTTCCGCTCATAGCGACCTTCTGGGAGATTTGCAAGGTTTGATCGCGTTATTTCGATATAATAGCCAAACACTTTGTTGTAGCCAATTTTAAGCGATTTGATACCCGTTCGCTCACGTTCCTGCATTTGAAGTGCCGCGATCCAGTCTTTCCCGTTCCGGCTTGCATCTCGGTATTTATCAAGATCGGCATGATAGCCGTCTCGGATCATTTGCCCATCTTTCACAGAAAGCGGTGGGTTGTCTTCAATCGCTGCTTGCAGGAGCTGAACAAGGTCATCACATGGAAGGATTTCTTCTGCAAGTTCATTCGCATACGGGTTATCAAGAGATCCAACCGCTTGCTTGATCTCTGGT
>ENA-ORXC01002102-ORXC01002102.1-marine-metagenome-genome-assembly--contig:-NODE-2102-length-11120-cov-38.516074_pt1 | contig 11120 bp, 8 predicted proteins | sample MGYA00237865_ERZ511478 | MGnify/ENA metagenome assembly ERZ511478 | reverse complement strand
GTTGGTTGTTGGTTGTTGGTTGTTGGTTGTTGGTTGTTGGTTGTTGGTTGTTGGTTGTTGGTTGTTGGTTGTTGGTTTAAACGCTTCGCGTTTTTTAGTATTAAGTATAAAGTACTAAGATGTTACGTTAGCTATTACTCTTTTAATTCATATTACTTAATACTTTGTATTTTCTAAGTTTAGCTTTGCTAAATATAACACTTCGTAACAAGTCTGTTTTCTAAACTCTATATTCTCTTTTCTAACTTCAGACTTCCTACTTAATACTCTTTACTTTGAACTTTCCACTTCGTACCTCGCACTAATTACTTTGTACTTCTAACTTTTATTCGCTAACTGCCCGCATGCGGCATCAATATCCTTTCCTCTAGAACGACGAACGGTTACTACTATATTATTCTTTTCCAATGAATTTACGTAGCGGTCTATGGCTGCGTTTGAGGCTTGTTTGAACTCTCCGTCATCAATGGGATTATATTCTATCAAATTTACTTTTGATGGTGCAAAACGACAGAATTCCACCAAAGCATCTACATCTTTTTGTGTATCGTTGATTCCGTCCCAAACTACATATTCATACGTAATCCGACTTCTTGTTTTTTCATACCAATACTGTAACGACTCTCTTAAATCACTCAAGGTAAACTTGGCATTGAACGGCATTATAGAAGTACGTATTTCATCAACTGCGGAATGTAAAGATACCGCCAGTTTGAATTTTACTTCATCGTCTGCCATTTTACGAATCAACTTTGGCACTCCGGAAGTGGAAACCGTAATTCGCTTTGGAGACATTCCCAATCCGTCAGGGGAAGTTATCTTATCAATTGCCTTTAAGACATTGTTATAGTTCATTAAAGGTTCTCCCATCCCCATAAAAACGATATTGCTCAACGGTCTTTCAAAATACAATCTACTTTCATTGTCAATAGCAACTACTTGATCGTATATTTCATCGGGATTCAAATTACGCATTCGTTTTAAACGAGACGTTGCACAGAACCTACAGTCTAAACTACAACCCACCTGACTAGATACACAGGCAGTGGTTCTTGATTTTGTAGGAATGAGTACGGACTCCACAATTAAATCATCATGTAAACGAACGGCATTTTTAATAGTGCCGTCACTACTACGCTGCATTTGATCTACCTTAATATGGTTGATAACAAAATTAGCTTCTAGCATTTCCCTGGTTTCTTTTGACAGATTTGTCATTACATCAAAAGAATAAGCGGCTTTTTGCCATAACCATTCGTAAACTTGATTACCACGAAAAGCTTTGTCACCATTAGAAACAAAGAACTCCCTAAGCTGCTCTCGCGTTAGTGCCCGGATATCTTTTTTCTTTATTTCTTCCATCTGTTTAAAGGTAGGTATTACTAGTGATAAAAATCCCGCTTTCTCAATATGTAGATAAAGCGGGATTTTAACTTTGTCCTTATAAAATAAGGTATTTTATATACTTAGATAATCAACATGGCATCACCATAAGAATAGAACTTATAGCTTTCCAATATTGCTTCTTTATATGCTTTGTTCATTAAATCATGACCCATAAATGCAGATACCATCATCAATAATGTAGATTTTGGTAAGTGAAAATTGGTAATCATGGCATTTGCAATACTAAAATCATACGGAGGGAAAATGAACTTGTTCGTCCAACCTTCATATGTATTCAATGTTTGCTTAGAAGAAACCGCACTTTCCAATCCACGCATTGCAGTTGTACCTACAGCACAAATACGACGCTTCTGTAACTTTGCATTGTTAACGATTTCCGCAGCTTTTTCATCAATGAACATTTCTTCACTGTCCATTTTATGCTTAGAAAGATCCTCAACCTCAACTGGGTTAAAAGTACCTAAACCAACATGCAACGTTAGCTCTGCAAAATCAACACCTTTAATTTCTAAACGCTTTAATAAGTGCTTAGAAAAGTGAAGACCAGCAGTAGGGGCAGCAACTGCACCCTCATGTTTTGCATAGATTGTTTGGTAACGACCCTCATCTTCTGGCTCAACATCTCTCTTAATATATTTTGGCAAAGGTGTTTCACCCAGCTCTCTTAATTTTCTTCTGAAATCTAAGTAAGCACCATCATATAAGAAACGTAATGTTCTACCTCTAGATGTAGTATTATCAATAACCTCAGCTACCAACGTTTCATCATCACCAAAATATAGCTTGTTACCAATACGTATTTTACGTGCTGGATCTACAAGAACATCCCAAAGACGTTGCTCTTCGTTCAACTCACGTAAAAGAAAAACTTCTATACGAGCACCTGTTTTTTCCTTGTTACCGTATAAACGTGCAGGAAAAACTTTAGTGTTGTTCAAAACCATAACATCACCTTCATCAAAATAGTCGATCATGTCTTTGAACATCTTGTGCTCAATTTTTCCGGTATCTCTGTGGATTACCATTAATTTAGACTCATCTCTATTTTCAGATGGATGCTCCGCCAATAATTCGTCTGGAAGCTCAAAATTAAAATTTGATAATTTCATGTAGCTGTTATATTTAATGTAGCAAATTGCGGCTGCAAATATACAATCTGCAGATAGGCCTTGTCAAGTAAAACACTAATTATAATTCTTTTATCCCGAAATCAAGCTGTTTTAAGTCGTTCCAAAAATCTGGATAAGACTTTGAAACTACTTCTGCATCATTCACAAACAGCGTAGTTTTCATAGCCAATGGAGCAAAAGCCATAGCCATTCTATGATCGCTATAGGTATCTATAGCTACATCCGCATTGATTTCAGTACCTGGCACTATGGTAAGCGTTTTATCTGTTACTGAAATATTCGCCCCCAATTTAGATAGCTCTGTATTAAGAGCTTCCAATCGATCGGTTTCTTTAATTTTTAAGGTATGTAGACCTGTTAAATGGCACCCTACTTCTAACCCGAAACACGTTACCGCAATTGTTTGTGCAATATCAGGTGCGTTGGCCAAATCGATTTCATTTTCTGTCAATACCTTTTTGTCTGTCTTTTTTAAGGTAACCTTATTTTCGCCAAAAGTAGTTTCTACACCAAATGCCGTATAAATATCCGCAAGAACGCTATCTCCCTGAAGACTCTTCTGCTTGTATGCAGATAACGTGATTTCAGTACCCGGAGCGGCAAGTGCACAAATTCCATAAAAATAAGATGCTGAACTCCAGTCAGATTCAACCACCAATGTTGTTGGCTCTACTTTTGCTTTTGGCGATACTTTAATCATATTACCTTCAAAAGAGGTTTCTACACCTATTTCTTCAAGTAATGCCAAGGTCATTTTTATATATGGTACAGAAGTAATTTTACCGACCAGTTCTAATTCCAATCCGTTTTCTAAACTTGGTGCAATTAACAACAAAGAAGAAATGTACTGACTGCTCACATTTGCAGGTAAACTTACTTTATTTTTTACAATACGTTGACCTTTTATTTTTATAGGTGGATAACCTTCATCTTGCACATAAGAGATTTCTGCCCCTAAGGTTCTTAATGCTTCTACAAGTATTTTTATAGGTCTTTCAGTCATTCTTTTGGATCCCGTAAGAATAACATCTTTACCTTCTTGAGAAGAGAAATATCCCGTTAAAAAACGCATTGCCGTACCCGCATGATGAATATCTACCGTACCTTCTGAAATTTTCAATCCCTTTGCCATTACCTGGGCATCATCAGAATTTGAGATATTCTCTATTTTAATATCCGGAAATAATGCCGCCAATAATAAACTACGGTTAGATTCACTTTTAGAACCTGTAATAGTTATTGTATCTTTTAATTGATGATTTGACGGACCAGTTAGGTGAAGTTTCAAAGCGTATGGTTTTAAAAATAGAACGCCAAATATACGCCTATTTCAACTTTTTATTGTTGTGATGACGGTCATGATCACGCTTTGTTTTTAAATCTAACTTTTTATCAAAAGCTTGTTGTAAATCGATACCAGTCTGATTTGCCAAACACAGCACTACAAACATTACATCTGCCAATTCTTCACCAAGATCTTTGTTCTTGTCAGATTCCTTTTCACTCTGCTCACCATAGCGTCTAGCAATAATTCTAGCGACCTCCCCTACTTCTTCTGTAAGCTGCGCCATATTGGTAAGCTCGTTAAAATAACGAACGCCATGTTCCTTAATCCAATTATCTACTTCTAGTTGTGCGTTTTTGATGTTCATATGATATTCTAAATTTTTTCAAAAACAATTAAAGATTGATTTTGACTTTTTACGGCTTCATTAAAAATTTGTTTTAATCCTGTATAATATCCATTAGGATAATGTGCTGAATTCAAATCAAAAGTAAAAAATAAATTAAGGGTACCACTTGTATTATCAGATACATTTAACTTTAGAACACCTCCATTATCTGGCATGGTAAAATTTTTATTTTCCGGTATTGATTTTACCTGATACCCATCTGGTATTTTAATGTTCACAACATATTGATATTTCATTGGATAACCAAAATCAACCGGGTAGTTTCTCTCGGAAGCTACAAAAGGATTTTTATCAAAAAATTTTATCACGAAAGGATTCAAGTAAATATTATCTCCCTGAATTAAATTTTCAATTTCAAAATTAAACCTTTCGGTAATTTTCTTTTCATTAGAGTATTTTAATATTTTTTCGTGTGAAGTAATATAGAAATCGTCTGAAATCTCTTCTTCTAATTTTTCAATATAACTTTCTTCCTTTACTGTTGACAATACTTCATCTTGAGCTACTTTGTTATACCCAGAATTTATTAAATCAAACATCCCTGTTAGCTTTTCTTCATTTGGATTGATAGTCATTTGAGCACGTAACATAACAGCATTTGACTTTTCTGGCATAATATCATACCAATAACTATTATTATCAAAATCCATAACCCTACCATAGTAATTTAAACAACGAAAAGGTAGCATTCCAAAAGGCATATACTTATCAGTAGCATCTAACAAATATGATTCACCATCAATATCAACTTTTGCAACTATATAATTAAAATCGTTCATTACCGGATGGGTCTTCTTTGGTAATCCTCTTTTTCGAGTGGCCATAACCATCATATTTGTTTTAATGCCAGCAGCGTTTAAAAGGTTTATTAACGCAATATTTATTTCGGCTACATTACCTTTTTTTTCATCAAAAGCCTTTTTAACCTTATTACCTTGCCAAATACTATATTTCTCATTCCAAGTGAAATGATTTTTCACAAACTCATAAATGTTCTTGGCACGGGTAATTTCATCACCTTCCGTCAATAGACTTACATCTACATTCTTTTCGAAAAAATTCTTCTTCCTTAGTTGACTACCTATATCCTTGTCCGTTTTAAATTCTTTATCTACATCTTCCCAAGATTTGGTATATCTATCTGTACTGCCGTAAAAACTTTTATATTCAGAAAGTTCAAACTCTAACTTAGATTTATAGTTATTAGATGAAAGCATAAATTCTTCAGAATCTTTAAATGCAGGGATATCTTTCATGACATATTTTAAAGATTCGCAATCGCTATCATCTTTAGTACCTGGAAAACTAAAACAACCTTTTACAATATCAGCGTCATTTACATCTAAATCCAAACTTCCTTTCAAACTTCTATTATAAAGCCAATTACCGGGTATTTTAGCATTAAATTCAGAGTACAGCTTAGGAATATCGGATTGAAAATCCCAACCTGTAAAATTAAAGTAAAAAGGAGATTGCATTTCATATTCATATTCAACGATAGACCCTTCTTTTACATTAGGAAAAGTGAATTTTGTTTGCGTCCATTTATCATTAACTTCCTCATTGAAAAACTCACTAGTCTTTACAGAATGCTTCATTTCTCCGTTATGTGTAAAAGCCTTTATATTAACTATTTTCTCTTTTCTCTTCTTGGAACGGTACAATGGTATTTCAATATTTGCATATTCAAAACCTTCTTTTTCTAGTATTTTAATCTTAGCATGATACTTTGTTATTAAGTAGATATAATCATCTCTAATTTCAAAATAATTATCACCATACTCATACAGATAAACCGCTGTTGCTTCCGTATCTTTTTCATATGAAGTAAATTCACTTTCTGATTTTGAAATAACACCGAATTCTGGCTTTTCTTGAGCTACTAGCTGATTTACAGAAAATAGTAAAGTAATAATGAGGAATACTAAATAGATGGTTTTATGCATTTATATTTATTGTTTTTTTTCCAAAATGAAATTAGCTATAGAACAAATAGCTTTATACTTTTCCAATTGATATTTATAGTAGTGTAATTCTATATTTTTGTCAGTACTACTTTTTCTGTTTGTTTCTGTACTATTTGGTTATAAAGCTCTTTTAGTGTTGAATAGTAATTAGGAGAAAATATTGCTGTTTTAATCTTATAATTACTCACCAATTGAATAGTGCTTCCATTTTCCTTCATGGTAAAATTATATCCCCCCATACCTTCAGGTAGACCAATCGCTAAACTCTCTGGTAAAAATTCTACTTTATATCCTTTTGGTATACTTAAACTGATATTAATTTTTTCGGTTTTAGGATATACAAAATCTATTGGATACTTTCTATTCTCCATTTTAAATGGATTTTCTCTAATAGCTAAAAAAAACATTGGATCTAGATAAATTTTATCTCCCATAGGTTCTAAACCATTTTCATTTTCAAATGAAATAGTTTCAATCAAAGGCAAACCAGGAGTATTTAAATTTTTAACTTCTAGATTGACAATCTCGGTGTATGTTAATGATTCTGACTTTTCACTCTTAATATCGTCATTACTTTTTACACTATTCAACTCTCTGTAATCATGAGCCAAGTTATCTGTTAAATTAGTCCGCATACTACCCTTTACCATACCATCTTCATGAAGTTGAACATTCATGAAGATAGTTTTTGCAGATATTTCCTTAGGACTAAGATCTATGGAAATTGAGCTACCATTATCCCTTACAAGTCGCCCATACCAATTGATAGCATGTTTGGGCAACTCATTTACCGCTAACATTTTATTCGTAGCATCCAGCAGTATATAATTACTTCCATTTTCAATAGCACAAATAACATAATTAAAACCACCGGTTGTGGGGAACAAAGGGATTCCGTGATCTTTGGTAGATACTAAAACCGGATTCGATTCAAACCCAGCATATCTTAACATAGCTGTCAACATCAAATTAATATCTGCAACGTTTCCTTTTTTGTCTTTAAAAGTTTTATCAAATCCGTTTTCGCAACCGACACCGTAATATCCATTCCAGACAGTGTGCTGTTTAACAAAATTATAAATTGATGCTGCAAGTTCAGCTTTGTCCTCATATTTAGAAATCAGTACATCAATATCCCTTCTAAAGACTTTATCCTTACTTAACTCTCCTCCAAAATCATCATATTTATAAATAGTATTTGCAACGTCACCCCACGTTTGACTATACATTCTATAGCCTTCATTAGGAAATTTTGTGGATTCCAATTCAAATACTATTGCACTTCTGTAATTATCAATATTATCTGTGTATTGCTCTTCTTTAAAAGCCGGAATATTATTTGCTACCATACTGTAATCTGTTTCAAAATACTCAAGATTACCTCTTCTAATTCCTTGAGACTGTTCACCACCACCAAGAAATGCTTTAGTATCACGTTCTTCTCTATATTGAAAATTGACTCTTTTCTTCTCTGTTGACTCTTCTATTTCAACAGGATAAAATCCTCTAGTATTTTTCTTATAATTAAAATATTCTGGAATTTTAACCTTTATATCTACCTGGTTGACTGGTATGCCATATTGAATAGTAAATGGCGCTATTGACCCAACAAAATCTGATGCAATCTCATACTCTAAATCAATTACACTGCCTTCTTTTACATTCGGTAACGTAATAGAAACTTTATCCTCATATTTATTCACGTTTTGGATGAATACACCATCTTTTTTCAATTTATCCTTAACTATTTCATTACCCAGCAAATTAAAAGTAAAACCTTCGACTCCATATATCTTTTGATTCAAAGCTCCATTGTTATACAATGGTACCGTTATAGTTGACCAACTTAACCCCGACTTTTTATAAATTTTAATTCTATAATGAACCTTACGCGAATAGTTAAAACCTTTTTCCGGCTTAAAATTATAAACCAGTCGTTCTTTTTGATATAAGATTGCAGCTTCTATATCTTTACCGAAGTGATGCTCATTTTCACCAATTTCTTCAATAGAAACCCTACCAAATTTCATTTCTTTAGATTGTGCGATTACAGAAATTGAAAGAAAAGCTAAGATTATTGTAAAATGTAATTTCATTGATTTTTATTTTTTAATAAATACAATTTTTGATGAATCAACTCTAGAAATAGTTTTTCTGAACTCTCGATAATCATTATAATTTGATTTTGAAAATTTTCCCGCCTTCATCAATAACCTCCTATGGTAATGTAATTTTGTTTCTGAAATTTGCTCAACGCTAACTTCAAATTCACCAAATTCGTTATTTAGTTTAGTCTGCTTCAAATTTGACTCTACTTCATAACCTACTGGTATTTCAATCTCAAAATCATCTTCATCTAAATAACCCCTTTTTATAACTACATCGCGCTTTCTATCTTTCCCTCTTTTAGGCACATATTCATTTCTATTTAACATGTTTGGAGCAAAAAGTAAACGATCACCTGCCTTTGACAAATAACCAGATGTTTTTATACCCACATTTTCCGTAGTGACAATATTTTCCTTGTCATTTCTGATATCATGCTTTAGAATGTGAACATCATTCACGTAATCCCAATAGTGCTTGTAATACTTCTCTAAATCTTCATCACTTTCACTAGACAAAGCATACTTTTGGTTATATTGTATTCCCGTACTTTTTATTTCTACTTGGGCAGTAACCTCACCTTCAGCTACGTTAATATTTGCTTTTGTAATTTGTTTACTATGTTCCGGCAAATACTTTCTAGACTTCACCATTTCACCACCCTCAGGGCCAACTTTTAACACATATCTATCATCAGTAAATGTTCCTGAAAAATTTGCGGGCACAACCTGATTTGTACACTCTAACCAAATTTCATCATCGGATATTGGTACGTTTAAAAAGGCATGATTACCTTGTAATGAGGGAAAGTCAATATCTAAACTCCGCTTATTCGGACCTGCTGAAACAATGGTATAATAGGACTCTATACCTACAGCTTTAAGTAGAGCCATTGTATAGTTAGTTAAGCCTTTACAATCACCATACTTTACTCGATCTACTTCAATAGCACTAATTGGCTCCCAACCGCCTATACCCATTTGCACACTTATATATCTGGTGTTATCCTGAACAAATTGATATATTATTTTTATCTTTTCTTTTGGGTCATCTATACCTCTTACTAATTTCTGTACTTTTTGTATTGTTACCGGACTTAGTTCTCCTCGACCCTTTAATAGAGAATTGTATATCCAACCTCCAAATTCTTTCCAGGAAGTTGCGTGACCGTCCACGCCTTTTAAATGAAAATTTTCTAGCGCAAATTGGACATTAGGTGCAAAATCTCTAAACTCAGGATCAAAATCTTCAGACTCTAGTGCTTCTAAATCCATGGCACTATAATTTACGCCAGACTCATTTTCTGTGCGTTTAACCTTAAAAGAAGCAAGGTTATTGTCCTTATACCTGTATTTCATGGTTGAAGGCAAACTCAAATTAAATTCACTTTTTTCGACACTAAGCCTATAACCATCCATAAAGTACCAACGTGGCATAAATGCTGTATCAGATGTTATGTGTTTTTCGATTAAAACAACGGTATAAGGATATTCAATAGGCGTGTATCTCAGATATTTTACTCTTGAGTCAGAATACAAAGTACCTTCACCAGTAGCAGTTTGATCAACAAAATCTTTTTCTTTAAACTTTTCTATCTCTTTACCATTAGCATCAAGTATAATAGCCTCAAGATCTTTTATCGAGGTTTCTTTATCATAAAACACTGTAGCATTTACATGTTTAGAACCACTTTCATTTAATACCGTGACCACTCTTTTAGATGTAACTTCCATATTATCAGAAGACTTAACTAAAACAGTGCTTTCATCTAAACGAACAACAGCATCTGAATTCTTTAAAAGGGAGGGATCTATTTTCGAAAATTTATAATCTTGGGCAAGCAAAGTATGGGTTACTGTGCAAAACAGTAATATTAATAATAAGCGCATATGGTTTGGTCAGCTGGTTTTTATCCTAACGATAAAAACGATAGATTTCTTACAAAATATGTAGAAAATTTATTGAATCCTAAGTTTTATCCTTCGTATCTATCAAAATAGTAACAGGTCCATCATTCAACAATTCAACCTTCATATCTGCACCAAATATACCTGTACCTACTTTCTTCCCTAACTTTGATTCTAACGTAGAAATGAAAGATTTATATAACGGAATAGCTATGTCAGGTCCTGCTGCTCTTATATATGAAGGGCGATTCCCTTTTTTTGTACTGGCATGTAAAGTAAACTGACTGACAACTATTGCATCACCTTTTGTAGCTAAAAGCGACCTATTCATAACTCCGTCTTCATCATTGAAAATACGTAGGTTTACTATTTTATTCGTTAACCAGTCAATATCAACTTGGGTATCTTCATCCTCAATTCCTACAAAAATGAGCAATCCTTCATTTATGGAACTGATTTTTTTCCCCTCAACCGTTACACTTGCTTTTGAAACTCTTTGCAGTACTACTCTCATTTTTTCTCGTCATGTATATCTACCCTGTAATTCTCGTCTTCGCCTTTTATCATCTGTAAGTAACTATTATACCTACTCCATGCAATATCACCATTTTCCAAGGCATCTTTTACAGCACATTTTGGTTCGTCTACATGAATACAGTTATTGAATTTACAATCTTGTTTCAATTCAAAAAACTCTGGGAAATAGTTTCCTATTTCCTCCTTTTCCATATCTACAATACCAAAACCTTTAATACCCGGAGTATCTATAATTCGGGCATTAAAACTTAGGTCGAACATTTCTGCAAAGGTGGTTGTATGCTGACCTTGAGCGTGCTGTTGAGAAATTTGTTTGGTCTTAATATCTAAATCTGGTTCAATGGCATTTACCAATGTGGATTTACCTACACC
>ENA-ORXC01002100-ORXC01002100.1-marine-metagenome-genome-assembly--contig:-NODE-2100-length-11125-cov-11.433834_pt1 | contig 11125 bp, 13 predicted proteins | sample MGYA00237865_ERZ511478 | MGnify/ENA metagenome assembly ERZ511478 | reverse complement strand
TTAACCTTATTCCTCCCTTTTGTGCTTTCTATTTTATAGGTTTAAATTAGTCTTTTTTATTAGAATGCTAACTTAAGCCGTGTATAATTAATTGCTTCATTGAGCCTACTTGCGAATATTCCTTCGGAATATTCACGGGTTCGTAAAAGTTTGCTAACTTAGTTGCTAAACCACGCAACTAACCATACACAAACACGTTACCCAACATTTGAGAGCAACTTTGTGGAAACGAAAAACAACCTGAATTTGATAATCGGAATTCTGAAAAAATAAAAACGAAAATTGAGCTGTATTTTAATAATTGAGGGAGAAAAATTTGATGTGAACGGATTTTTGGAAATTACCGAAATGCAACCATACGAAAAGCATTTAAAAGGAGAAAAACGTCCTTTTAAAAAGACGGGAAAACAGCTGATTTATGAAAAAAGTGGATGTCGGTTTGAATTGAGTAATGCAGATTTCAATGATTTTGAAACTCAAAGAAAAGACGTTATTGGATTTTTAAACGATAATTTTAAGAAACTTAAAAGCATTTATAGTTTCGGACTAAATAAAAGTGAAGTACCAACTATTGGATTCGGAATTGAAAATCAAATGGCGGATTTTTGGTGTCAAACTGAATATTTACAACCTGAATTACTAAAACTGGCTGGAGAACTGAATTTTGGAATTGAAATAAGTTTGTATCATCCTGCATTGGAAGATGACGAAAGCGAATAAACAAAAACGATTTGCCAACAATGTGTATAATTCATTGCTAGTTCTAGCCTACTTACGAAAATCCTCGCGGACTTTCTATCTGTGATTTATTTGCTAACTTTAGTGCTTAAACCACGCAACTTTTCTTATACAACAACGTTAGCAGAGATTTAACGACAACACTAAAAATAAACTTATGAAAAAATATTTAACAAAATTCTTTCTCACAATATTGTCTGTTGTGATGATATCGTGTAACAGCAATGGTGACGAAATTGAAATAAACGATTTTAAAGGTTTTTATAAAATCAAGACTATTTCAAGCAGTCTACCAATCGATTTAAACAATGATGGCTCAAAGTCTAATGACTATCTTCAAGAAATTAAATCGAATTACATTTCTTACGATGGCGAAATAATAAATTATGGATATAACAACGAGTTGGAACAAAATTTTGCTGAAGCAAGACCTACTCAATATCAATCAAACAATAATACTCAATTTTTGGACATTCGATTTCCATCACAACGAATAGACTCAATCTATCAAGGAAATGACAACTATGTTAAAATGAATATGGAATATCGAAAAATTTATACGGGATTTATTTATAAACTAACAGATAACAACATTGAAATTGAATCTGACCCTTTTAATGAATTTGAATTTTTCGATATTAATAATTTTGAAATAAATAGAATTGATAAAACTGAATTTGAGGTACTTTTTGATTTTAAAGTTTATGACTTTACAGAAAATGATTGGATTCAAACTAACCTTGTTGGAACATACGAAAAAGTAGAATAATAAAAACCTCTGCTAACAATGTGTATAATTAATTGCTAGGACTCGCCTACTTACGAATGCCTTTGCGGGTTTTCTATCTGTGTTTATTTGCTAATTTTAGTGCTTAAATACGCAACAAAATCATATATAATCACGTTAGCTTTAATCAACCAAAAATTATGAAAAAAAATATATTACTTGGAATTATATCACTAATATTTTTTGCTACTTGCTCACAAACCAAAAAGAATCAAAAAGAAAAACCTGAAGCATTAGTTACTGAAACAAAAGAACTTGATAACACAAAAATAAGTTCTAAAATAAGCCAAGAAGAAAACAAGAAAAACAGACATAAAAAAGAGCTTAATTATATAAAAAGAAGAAATTTAAATGTTGAATATTTCAAAGACAAAGAATTCAATGATAATACATTTAAACAAAACGGAGATTCACTTTTCGCATTAGAAAAATTACTTAAAAATATTTTAACACCTACTAAAGTAAACGATATAAATAAAAAAGGAAAAATAAATCTTGAGACATTTTTACCCGAACTTGGATTTGGTATGCTCGATGGCTTAACTACTTATAATGATGAAGTGTCTATAATATGCACAACAAGTTTTATATTTTCTGACTTTTTCGTAAAACAAGGATATAAATTTGATAATATTAATAAGTCTAATATAGAAGATATTTTTTCTTATGCATTTGCTTCTAATTACGCCATAACAAGTATCCATTCTTACAAAATCAATAATACAGAAAACGTAAAAGCTTATGGTATGATTAGTATTGATGGTCAAGATATTGGTCCTTTCAAACCAAATAGTTTATACGCTCTTGTTTTAATTAAAGGCAATATTTATTTAATAAGAAAATCTATAAAAAAAGAATTACAAGGAATAAAAAAATGTGAGAGTCTTTGGAATAATATAGATAGTAGGTCAGAAGATAAAACTTGGAAAAGCTATTGTGAATGTTACAAAAAAGAGTTTCTAAAAGACGAACAATTTCTATCTTTAAAAAAGGAAATAGAAAAAATGATAGAAATAATTATTGAATAAAAACTAAAACTAATAATGCATATAATTAATGGCTAGTTCTAGCCTACTTACGAATGCCTTTGCGGACTTTTAATCTGTGATTTATTTGCTAACTTTAGTAATTAAACACGTAATAAACAAAACATTAAACTAACCAAAAAAAGCTAGCCAAAAGCTCGCTTTTTTTGGGTTTAATATCATTAACTAAGCATCACAATTAGCGTACTCAGCAATTTTCATTGTACCATGTTCTTTAAGTTGCGTATGCCAACTAAAAGCATCTTTTAATATATGTGGTGTTTGTCCGCCTAAACTATAAGCTTTTTCAAAGTAATTTAATAATTGCCCTCTATATTCAGGGTGCACACAATTATTAATAATCAATCTAGCTCTTTCTATAGGCGCTAAACCTCTTACATCTGCCAAACCTTGCTCTGTAACTAAAACATCTACATCGTGTTCAGTATGATCTATATGAGACACCATTGGTACAATATGCGAAATACTATCTCCTTTAGACATAGAAGGACAAGCAAAAATACTAAGGTATCCGTTTCTAGCAAAATCACCAGATCCACCAATACCATTCATCATTTTTGTTCCTGCTATGTGTGTAGAGTTTACGTTTCCATATATGTCGAATTCTATGGCTGTATTAATGCCTATAATCCCTAAGCGACTTATAACTTCGGCAGAATTACTAATATTTTGAGGACGCAACATCAATTTACTTCTATATTTTTCAAAGTCCTTAAATATTTTATTAGAACACTTTTGTGTCACCGTAATCGATGAAGCAGAAGCAAACACCAATTTACCAGAATCAAAAAGATCAAAAGTACTATCTTGAAGCACTTCAGAATACATCGTTAAATTCTTAAATCGGCTATCAGTAAAACCAGCTAAAATGGCATTAGCAGTTTTACCAATACCTGCTTGTAATGGCAACAAAGACTCGGTTAACCTTCCTTCATATACTTCTTTTCCTAAAAATTCAAGAATATGATTAGAGATAGCTTTTGTTTTTTCATCGGCATCTGAAATAACAGCTGGAGCATCTGGCATTTCTGTATATACAATTGCAACAACTTTACTAGGGTCTATTTTAATATATGGGTCGCCTATTCGTGTATTAGACTCAAGCACTGGTATAATATCGCGGTTTGGTTGTTTTTTTAATAGTTTAATATCGTGTAAGCCATATAAACTTTCGGGAAAACTAGTATTAATTTCGATGATAATTTTATCGGCTTTTTCTGTAAATATAGGAGAATTACCTACTGATGTTGTTGGTACAATATAACCTTCTTCAGTAATTGATACAGCTTCAATAATAGCAACATCAATTTTAAATGTATCAATTTTTTGAAGCATATCTGCTGTCTGTCCTAAATGCTGGTCTACATAAAGTACGTCATGATTATTAATATGTTTTCTTAAAGTAGCATCGGCTTGAAATGGCATTCTTTTATGCAATGCTCCATTTTTTGCCAAATTAGCATCGGTATCATACCCTAACGATGCTCCACTTAATACCGACACCTTAAAATCTTCGTAAATAGCTCTTTCCGCAACTTTTGGTAAAACAGCTTTACTATCTCCTGCTTTGGTAAAACCACTAACACCTAAAACATCATGATTTCTAATTAATAAAGAAGCCTCTTTTGCTGTTTGAATTTTATCTTTATAAGGCGCGTAATTAATTCTTTGCATAATATGGTTATTTTATAATTTTAGGATTGAATAATTTAATATTTAATTAAAATTAGCCTTTAAATTGACTTTTCAATAAAATACACCGGCAATTTATGCAAGATATTCATTGTCTTTTTATTAAAAAAAGACAATGTTTTATTAATTTAGTGCATTCACCACAAATATTGCTATTACTTATGGACAATAAATATTATTTAACAGAAGTAGACAAACACCCTAAAAGCATATTTTGTTACCACAACCCTATGGGATCTTCATTTATTGAACCTCACAGTCATAATAAAGGACAATTTTTATACACCGAAGGCGGCGTTGTACATGTTAAAACTAAAACAAGAATGTATTATTTACCTGCAAGACATTATATGTGGATTCCTGCAGGCGTGAGACATGCTATTTATCCAAGTTCTCCTAAAGTGATTATGAGAAACTTATATTTCCCTATAAAATCGAATACGAGTGCCTTTTATAAAAAAGAGGGTATATATCACATTAATAATTTAGTGATGGAGTTACTCTTGTTTACCAAAAATTGGAACGGAGATATAACAAAGTCTCAAAAAAACAAATATCCAATTGTAAATGCTTTTAGAGTGCTTTTAGAACAAAATGTATCGAAATCTTTACATTTAGAATTACCGCATCCTACAGATAGAAAATTAATAAGTATTACTAATTACCTTTCAGATAAAATTGATCAAGAACATTTACTTCCAAAATTGGCTTCTAATTTTAGCATGACGGACAAATCTCTATATCGTCTTTTTAAAAAAGATATAGGCATGTCTTTTATAAAATATTACACTCAGTTAAGAATATTTAAGTCTTTAGAATACTTAATGAATTCCGATTATAATATTACGCAAATAGCAAATATGGTAGGTTATAGTAGCTTACCAACTTTTAGTAATACTTTTAGTAAAATTATAGGTAAACGTCCATCGGAATATAGAAGAGCTAATGAGATTTACATTGAGCCTTAAAACAAAATTACCAATCTAAAAATTATTTATAATCTACTATAAACCTCTTTAAAAAAGTGGTAATTTGATTTTCTAAAAAATATTTGAAACTTGTTTAAGTTCGAATATAATTCATTAAAACGGAATCATATTCGTTATATGTTACCTATAATTATGAAAAACCTACTTCGAATTAAATATCTGATTTTAATTATTATAGTTTGCACGTTAAATATTTCGTGTTCTCAAAGTGTGTTGGAATCGAAATATTATTTTGTAAATAGTGGAAAACTATTTTCCATTGAACAGCAAAATGATACTCTTTATGAATATCGTTGTGATGCAAAATTTAATTGTAGAACAAAGGCTCGAAAACATTATAAAATCATTAAACCCAAACAAAAAGGAAATATGACTTTACTCGCTGTGGAAAGATTAGACTCAATTCCACTTTCTACTAAACCAATAAGAGACAATCGATCCTTCATAATCGGAATTGAAAAACTATCTGAAAATAAAATCAAGCTCATTAAAGAAGTTACAAGCTATACTCAAGATTCGATTTCAAAAATACCTTTTGAATTAAGCCTGTTGGAAAATAAATTCGGATTTACTTATTACGAAGAGAATTACTTAAAATCATTGGACAGTGATTTTGAAATTGATAAAGACTTTGCGAATGAAATAACGGAATCTATTAAATCAACAGATAAGGAATTAATTGAACTTTACCGAAATACAGTAACAGGAGACATGTATGGTTCTGGATTGACAGCCGAATTAATTGCAAGGGAAATGATTAAACGGAATTTAAGCCCAATACTGGCAAAAAAGAAAATAGATGACGTAAGTCGTAAATAACTACAGGTAACACCGTGTATATTTCTTCTCTACTTGTGAATATTCCTGCGGAATATTCACAGGTTCGTAAAAGTTTACTAATTTAGTTGCTAAAACACGCAACTAACCATACACAATCACGTTGCCACTCATTGTGAGCAACAAACTTAAAATGAAAAACATGAATAAAAATAATTGGATTGCTGAAGGAATTGTTTTCGGAATTATTATGCTAATATTTTCTAGCATTGTTGAATTAGTTACTAATGACTTAAGTTTTGATGGATTTTGGAAAAAAATCTTAATATGGATAATTGGTGGATTAATTTTTGGATTAATAATGAAATACATAAGGAAAAGCAAAAAGTAGTTTCTGAATTTTAATTAAACGGAATTTATATAGTTTACGGAATTTAAGCAGCTTTGTGTGAAATTCAGACTGTTGAACCTTACTCAAAACCGAATTGAAAGCGGATGAATCTATTACCGAATTGCAACTGTTGTGTTGAATTTTACTCAAACGGAATTACATTGATTATGAGAAATAATTAGCAAAATTCCACGCGTGGCAACAACGCATACTAAGTCATGAACAAGCACGTTGGCATTAATGCTGGAAAAACGAGAACAGAATGAAAAATTTGATAATATTATTTTCTTTGATTACTTATTTAGGATATTCTCAAGATAATGATATGAATAAAATTTTCTTTAAAATCCCGTTGAACAAATCTAGAATTTCTACTTACAATTATCTTTCAGACTCTACTCTTTTCATAAAAGAAGTTGATCAAGGTAAATTCACGAGAAAAGGAAAAGAAATAAAAATCTATAGTGGACATTTAAAAGAATTGAGTTCTGAATTAATTAAAGAAAAAATAGATTCAGTAGAAGTTCAATTATCATCAGGTAATGTATCAATAGAAGAAGAAAAAGAATCAAAACAATTATTGATTTTTTGGACTTACTATTACACATCTGATATTGAATCTGCGCAAAGAAAATACAAGAAGCTAAAAAAACAAGTAAGTAAAATTTGTAAAGAAAAACCATATCACTTTAAGAATTTTGAAATTGCGGAAAACGAAGATGTTGAAAAAGAAATTGGATATAGTGACCAATGGTATTTTAAGAACGAAACAAATCTTGAAATAGAATTAAAATATAAAATTCTAAAAGAGAATAAAAAATATCTAATACGGATAGGCTATACTCGCTATGAATAAAAACAATAATGCCAACACCGTATAAAATTAATTGCTAACTTTAGTGCTTAAACACGCAACTAATCTTATACAAAACAGTTGGCAACAATTTAAGAAATGAGTGCTAAAATCACATTAGGGAAAATAATTGGAACTGAAAAAATCGCTCATATTTCAAAAGTTGAAAATGGATTGAAATGTAATTGCGAATGTGTAGAATGTGGAGAAAAGTTAATTGCTGTAAATAATAAAAATAACAAAAGGGAAATACATTTTAGACACGAAATTGAATCTGATTGTAAAGGCGGAATTGAAACGGCTTTACATCTTTTAGCAAAACAAATAGTAGCCGAAAACAATTCAATAAGATTATCTGATAATAAATATTTTGAATATTCAAAATCGGAAATTGAAGTTACATTATCTGACTACAGTCCAGATGTTATAATTGAAAATACAGAATCAAATCAAAAGTGGTTAATTGAATTAGCAGTTACCAGTTTCATAGGAACTGAAAAATTAGAAAAAATAAAAAGAGACAATTTAAACTGTTTAGAAATTGACTTAAACAAAGTAGATAGAAAAATTAATTCGAATGAATTAAAAGAATTAATTAAAAGAATTAATTATAAATAATCTTGAAAATAGGACTATTCTAAATCAAGAAAAGACAGAAATTGAAAAAGAGAAAAGTGATGAAAATTACTGGGTGTATGTAATTGGAATTTTAATTGCATTTCTTGGATTCAGAAGATTATTTAAAAGAAAAAAACTGTAGCCAACACCATATAAAATTAATTGCTTGGTTCTTGCTTAAGTACGAAAATCCTCGCGGATTTTCTATTCGGTAATTATTTGCTAACTTACTCGCTGAACCACGCAACTAATCATACACAAACACGTTGCCATTCATTGCGAAACGCACTCTCTGAATTGAAAAACAAAACCTAAGATTGTAACATATTAATAAAAATACGTACTAATAATCAAAATCTTAAATTTTATGAAATTAAAATCTTTAAAAATTGGACAAGTAATAATTACACCAAAAATGTTATTATCATTAATTGGGGCTTTTCTAATTTTAGGAATGGGAATTGGAGCAACTTCTGCCTCACCGAATAATTCTAAATTTGCTTTATTAGTTTGTACAATTATTAGTTTAGTAATAGTTGTCTACACATTTTTAAAAAAGGAAAAAAACTGAATTCTAAAATGAATATCATACTGAATTGAAAAATATTTTGGATTAAAACACCGTCTGAATGTACTCAAAAGTTGAATGATATTCACAAAGTATTTTTTAGTCATTTTAAGAATAAAAAGTGAAATTAACCAATAAAATCCTAAAAACGGAAAGCTGAAATATTGATTTGAACCGAATATTTTGAATTCTAAAAAAACAACGAAATGGCAACACCGTATAAATTTTATTGCTATTTATGGCTTATTTTGGAAAATTCTCGCACACTTTTAATTCAGTAAATATTTATTAACTTTATGCTAAATCACGCAACTAATCTTATACAACAACGTTGCCCATAATTTAACGCAACCATTTGGATAAAAAAACATCTACTAATAAAAAGTTTAAAAATGGATAAAAAATTGAAATTCGGAATATTAAGTCTGCTAACGATTTTACTATTTGCGTGCAGTAATGATGATGAAAATATAGAAACGGAAAAATCTATAATCGGAAATTGGAAATTAATAGAAATTTATAATGACCCTGGAGATGGTTCAGGAAGCTGGAGCTCTGTTGACAATGGATATACTTATAATTTTTCTGAAAATGGGCAGTTTACATCAACACGATTTTCGGAATGTAGCACTGGAAATTACACAATCGATTCTAATCAACTGATTTTGGCTTTTGACTGCGATGGATTTACAACTGGAATTGAAGAACCAGAAGGAACATTTATTGAAAATTATACTTTTGAATCCAATACTGTAATATTTGTTCCAACATATTTGAATTGCATAGAGGGATGTGGTTGGAAATTTGAAAAAATGAATTAATTTGAACCAAAAACTATGGGCAACACCGTATAAAATTAATTGCTAGTTATAGCCTACTTACGAAAGTCCTCGCGGACTTTCTATCTGTGATTTATTTGCTAACTTTAGTGCTTAAACACGCAACGAAATCATACACTAGACCGTTGTGTGTCATTCCCCAGATTTGCAACTCCAATTTTTAAAGAGCAAGCTGTAAAAATCTCTCACACAAATTAATTTCCCTAGCTAACGCGATACACTTTATCTTAGGATTGGCTATAAACTCGCTTATGAAAAAAAAAGTCTGATAATCAATGAGTTGGGGAACGTTAGTTAGAATTAGAAAAAAACTGTGAAAAGTAGACAAACCCAAATAGAAATATTAGCAGCGGACGGCAATTTGACCGAACTGAAAAAAATATTCGATTCAGGATATTCTCAACTCGAATTAGATGTTGCTCTGGAAAATGCAATAGCCTATTCGAAAATTAAAACAGCGGATTATTTGTTAGAACTAGGAGCGGACTTTTCTAATTACGATTATCAAGGTGTTTATTATACAGCTCATAATAATGAGTTGAGCGGAATGAAATATGCGATCGAAAAAGGAGTTGACATTAATGTAAATAACGGAATGTTGTTAAATACTGCCATTGTTACCTTTATCAATACAAAGAATATAGAAATGATTAAATGGCTTACGGACAATGGAGCGGACAGAAATCATTTAACAGAAAGTTCGATTGATTTGATTGAACGATATGGAACAGACGAATTGAAAAGTATTATAAACACAGCTACCAAAAAGACAGTTAAAATAATAGATTCTTGGAATATAACTGGATTTGGAATTATTGCTGAATTAGAAAATATTCAAGATGGACTTCCAAAAGGAACGAAATTAAAATCTCAAGAAACTGGATTGATTTGGATTGTGGAAAGTAGAATTGTAGAAACTTTAGCAATTGATAGCCTAAAACGATTTCCTAATGAAACAGAAACACCAATACACTTGAATTTTAAATCTGTTTCTAAGTTGGAGAATGCAAAAGAAAAAATTTTAGAAAAGAACCGAAATCGAATTTTTCAATATCGCCTTGAACCTAGTAAGCAAAACGAAAAGCCGAAAAATGGAGAAATATTATTAATTGAATAAAAAACGACACACAACAATGTATATGAAATCATAGCCGCCTATCGGCAGGCTACGCTTCATATACTAACCGTTGTATAGCATTACCCAAAAATGAAAAAAATAATATCTTTTAATTTAATACTAGGCTTAATTACACTTATTAATTCGTGTGGTAATAAAAATGTTGATGTAAAAAAAGACGCCCTTTTAACAACCGATTTAATTGATATCGATTCTATCTCTGATAACAGATATTGCTATATAAAAGAAGTGTTAAAGTCAAATGATAATTTATTTATAAAAGTAGATTACGTAGATTATTTGACAGGAAAAAAAGCTACTGAAGCAGAATGGAGAGATAAAGCGTATTTTATTGATGGAACTGATACAATTTCAAATATAACTGACGGATATTATATCTCTAATATTAATCCTAAAATCAGAGTTTTTAAAATAGGTTTCGATGCAAAAACTGAAAATATTATAGATGACAACGGCGTAAATAAAATAGATGAAATAAAGCCTTTAAATGAAGTGCAATTAAATAAATATATTGAGATGAATTCATTGGTATTTTTACACATTAAAAAAGGAATCGTAAAAAGTATTGACGAACAATTTATGCCATAAAATAAACGCTATACAACAACATGTAAAAAACATAGGGCGGTTTAGGCTTAATTTAAAAGCTTGGGCTTATTTATGATGTCGCCAAATTTCCAATTTGGCAT
>ENA-ORXC01002097-ORXC01002097.1-marine-metagenome-genome-assembly--contig:-NODE-2097-length-11130-cov-258.403872_pt1 | contig 11130 bp, 10 predicted proteins | sample MGYA00237865_ERZ511478 | MGnify/ENA metagenome assembly ERZ511478 | reverse complement strand
TAACGCTGCTGATGACAGCCCAATATCAACTCATGTACTTGTGCCGCCGCCATATCGACGCATAGATTGACAGCACTGCGCTCGCAAGTACGATTAGATAACTGCAATCCTTGAATAAATATCTCTGTCCATTCTTCTTGTATTTCGGTAATCAGATTGCCCAGTCCATTATTTAATGAAGATTGGTTTTCTATATTGTCACTAAATCTAGGGCGATCCTCTAACAAATGCTGAAACAATGCGATATTCTCAAATGCAGAATCAAAAATCATAATCAGACATTGTCGACATTGCTGATTAAACTGATCTTTACTCAACACATCATAATCTTTGAGCATATTGACCCATGCCAGTCGCATCGGTGACAAATAATTGTCTTTTAGTTGGGCGCTCAGCTCATTTTGTAACGTCTCTAGGCTCTCAAAATGATTGTAAAAACTGGGCTGTGCAATACTTGCACCTTTGGCAACTTTATTCATACTCATGCCCTGAGCACCTTCCAAACTATACAACCGCAAGGCACTTTTTAATAACGCACGCCGAGTCTTGGCTTTCGCCAGCTCACGTTTAGACTTTACTGGAACTGTCAAATCTTGCGCTAATACATTCAATGCAAAGGTATTCCTATTCAATAGATAGTTATTTCGACACACCAGTAATTTACCTTAGGTGCTATTGTGCCAAAAAAATGTGATGATAATAGTCAATTGCCAACAGCGAATATCTTAGCTATAAGGTTATAGTCATTTAAACCATATGTCTATAGCCAAACCCATAGTAGAACTCATGCTTCACAAAACAACCATTTCTAGGCCATTATCATGACATCACTTGTATTCTCTCCTTTAGTTCTGCCTTGTGGCGCTACATTACCCAACCGCTTAGCGAAAGCTGCCATGGAAGAAAACATGGCTGATGTCGGTCAAGTCCCAAGCCCTACTCTGCTCCGCCTATATAAAAACTGGGCCGAAGGCGGGACAGGTCTGTTAATCACTGGAAACGTGATGGTAGATGGCCGCGCTATGACAGGGCCTGGTGGTGTCGTATTAGACAAATACAGTGAGATAGCGCCTTTTAGAGCATGGGCAAATGCTGCCAAGCACAACAATACACAGGTTTGGATGCAGCTCAATCATCCTGGCCGTCAAGTATATGCTGCCATGGGCGGCGATGTGCTGTCACCTTCTGACGTGGCAATTGACTTGGGCAAACACTCTCATCTATTTGGTAAACCGCGTGCGATGACGCAGCAAGATATCGAGCAACTGATACAGCGGTTCGCCGATAGTGCACTAAAAGCAGAGCAAGCTGGCTTCAATGGTGTACAAATTCATGCTGCCCACGGCTATCTAATTTCTCAATTTTTATCACCGCTTACCAATAAACGTAAAGATAAATATGGCGGTTCGATTGAGAATCGTATGCGACTGTTAATCGAAGTAATCAACGCCATTCGTGCTCAAGTTGCGCCTACCCTTGCAGTCGCTGTGAAGATAAACTCAGCAGATTTCCAGCGCGGAGGATTTGATGCAGCTGACGCTAAAGTAGTTATTTCAGCGATGAATGAATTGGCCGTAGATTTGGTTGAACTATCAGGTGGCAGCTACGAAAGCCCAGCCATGCAAGGCAGCACAGCTGATGGTCGCACGTTGCAACGAGAAGCTTACTTTTTAGACTTTGCAAAGGAGATTGCTCAAGTCGCTACCATGCCTATCATGATGACAGGTGGCGTTAGGCGATTGGCTGTCGCAGAAGATGTACTGGCGCAAGGGATTGATGTAGTTGGTATGGGAACCGCATTAGCCATGAACCCTGCTCTACCGAATGACTGGAAAAATGATAGTACGCTTAGTGCTCACAATCCTGTGGTACGCTGGAAAGATAAAACCTTGAGTGCAGTTGCTACAATGGCGGTCATCAAGCGACAATTACAACGCATGGGACAAGGGAAGTCGCCCAAACCAAATGCCTCACCAATTTTCTCATTGATTTCTGATCGTATACGAATAAAAAAGCTCACTAAACGCTATCATCACTATTTGAATAAATATCCAACGAGATAGTTTTTAATCAATTTTAAAGATAATAAAAAAAGCAGCTACTCTATTTTTGAGTCTCTACTTTTTTATTTACATAAGTATTTTTGAATAAATAATATATTTTCTTAATATTCATATAAAAAACAAGTTAATAGAAAAAATTATTATCACGCACAATAGACGCAATTTACGTGGCACTACTACAGTAGCCCTGTAGATAACACTTAGTAAACGCTCAATATAATTAAGTAACACTATAAACATAGCATATACAGACAGCTGAATTGAAAAGTCCTATATTTAATTTCACAAGATATTTGGAACCAATCATTTATCCTTGTGCAATACAATTAGAATAAAAATTAAATAGTAGTATTAGCAATATATATCGTGAAATAAGAATCAAGACAATTACCAAAAAATAAATCAAACACAATAAGTTCAATAAAAGGAATAATACAATGAACGAACATACTCTAAAAGGCGAATGGAACCAAATGAAAGGTTCAGTTAAACAAAAATGGGCTGAGCTAACAGACGACGATCTTACCCATATCGAAGGTAGCCGTGATAAGCTAGTAGGTCGCGTACAAGAGCGCTATGGTCACGCCAAAGAAGACGCAGAGCGTGAAGTAGATGATTGGCGTGTAGAAAACAAATATTAATATATTTAGTTCATAACTACTGTACTGAATAAACCGAAAAACCGCATAGAAATATATGCGGTTTTTTTATGGCAGATTTATACTGTACAGATAAGCTGTTGGAGAAATAAATTACCATTCTCCAGACACGATAAAACCGCATAGCAATCAATTGTTATGCGGTTTTATTGTTAACTATCCATGTTACCTATCACGACTGCTTTTCATGCATCCTTGCACAAATATTCAGTATATTGTGATACTGGGCATCCTGCCCTTTTTACTACACTACAGCTTCAGTATTACTTGCTGCTATCAGCAAAGGGACTGTGTCCTTACTTCAATCGCTATTGTCATCCTGACGCTAGTTATCGAATCATTATCCTTAATGCGGTCAACTCAATCCTTGAGTCACATTCCCTAATGCCGTGTGACTATAATGCCTAACTCTCACTCGCATGTTAAGTCGCGTAAACGTCATTGCGTGTAAGCATATGCTTACAACAATCTATTTTACTTACCACAATTATTACAACTTATTAACGCAAATGACACCTAGCGCAAAGTTTTGTACTCTATTATAGATAATGTAAGGAAATATTTCGAAAAATAAATCACTAGAGATACTTATTAATGACGATTTAATTTAATTCGCCAGAATACTTTTAAAATCTTATGGTTATAGCAGTTATAGATATTTTTAACATATATCGCCTACTTAATACCATCATAGGATATTGCCTCATGAAAACAATGAAACCTTTCTTTATTAAGGCCGCTTTGTCTACTGGTCTTGTCATTGCATTATTGGGTACGACAGTGGGTTGTACAGTTGTAGGCTCAGGATATGACAATCAGCCTGTATATCGTGGTGATAATAACCAAAACAATAATTTTAATCGTGTAAGTCAGCAGCTTCGACAAGACTTACGCCGCAAAGGCTATCAGGTTATAGATATCAGAGCTGATAGTTACCGTGGTGATCGAGCTCTTACGGCTTATGCTAAAAAGAACAACCAAGCCTACGAGCTAAAATATACTTACCCTGCTATAAGACTCATCAGCTCAAGTAAAAAAGCATGGCCAAATAACTGGGATAATAATAAGTCACAAAAAAATAATGGCCGCTATAAAGAAAACAAGCATAAAGATAATTATCAGAATGGTCAGCGCTATAAAAAAGGCGATGTCGAAGACACTATTAAAAGAGAATCACGTTACCCAGCTATCAAACGCCGTGCTATCAACAAAGTAAGGGCTATGGGTTATCGTGTCGAAGATATCGAGCTTGAAGAAAAAAATAAGCGCGGCGTCTTCGAGATTGAGGCTAAACGCGGTTCACAGAAGTACGAAATATTATTAAGTTATCCAAATTTAGATGTTATCAAAGTCAGAAAAGATTGATCACTTTCAGCATTTTTAGCTAATTACCTCGGTACATTTAACTTTTACCAGTATTGAGCAACGATATATTACTAGGAAATCATTATGAAAACTCTATCATTTTCAACATTAAAAACGGTAGCGACTGGCAGCATAGTCGCAGCTTTATTGGCAGTGACCACAGGCTGTGTGACTGCGCCGAGTGGCTACAATGGCTATGACGACCTTTACGAACATACTCATAAGGACAATAAAGGCCATAAAAAACACAAAGACAAAAAGAACGATAAAAACAGCTATGTCTCCGTTATCGAGCAACGAGCTGCTAGCAAAGTCCGTAGCATGGGATATCGCGTCAAAGACGTCAAATATAAAAACGGTGATCGTAAGATTAAGATAAAGGCTGAACGTGGACGCGACGATTATAAAATTGAGCTAGGCTACCCAAGCTACAATGTTATTAAGCTTAAAAAAGATTAAACAGTTTTTAAATACTGATATTTACTGTTGACACTTAGTTGGAACTTTAAAAATTTTATAACCAAATAAGTCATTAAATGGCTTATTTGGTTTTTTTATGAAAAGGCTTACACTCAAGAAGCTCATATTTTTCTATATAAAACTAAAAATCCAAGACTTTTATCACATCATAAGCTGGCGTTTCATAGGGATGCGCTTCTTTCAACGTGGCAATGGTAGCATCGATAAATGCTTCATCTACCACCATTTCGACTCGCCACTCATCAACCATTTCTAAACTATTCTGTGTACCAATGTGCGGCATACTACCTGATAATGGCATAAACTGACCAGCTCCTTGTACCTGCCAACAGCATTGCTCATAGTTTCCAATTTTCCCAGCGCCAGCAGTAAACAGAGCAGACTTTACTTGGTCTAACGCTGCATCAGGAATAAAAACGGTCAACTTATACATAGGTTTACCTCATAGAACGGTTTTGAGTCTCAATTTGCTAGTTCTTAGATAAAGAAGGATGCTCGGTCCATATATAACGTAGCAGCCAGTCTTTTGCGTCACCTGCATAATCAATACCAATACGTGGGCGTAATGATACAGGTGGCTGGCAGCCATCATCTTCTATCCAAACGTCTGATGTCGGCGAAATAGATTTGCCATATAAATCGCGATCAATTTGCAAGCGTTTGGTCAATTTGCCAGGGCCTGCAAACTGCTTGGGGTGAGTAAACTGCTTATCTGAACTGAGTTGTTGCTCTTCAATCAGACGGTCACTATCATCAGTCAAAAACCCAGCGCGTATCAATACCGATTCAGGCGACTCTACAGAGCCGCTAATCAAATTTAGCATATGATGCACGCCGTATGTCAAATAGACATAGAACACTCCGCCTTGCTCATACATAATCTCTGTGCGCGACGTTCGAGTGCCTGCATGTGAATGGCAAGCGGGATCATCTTGACCAATATAGGCTTCGGTTTCAGAGATACGCATACGTAGCGTCTTTTGCTGTCCATCACTATCGGTTAGCTGTCGACATAAGACTTTACCAATCAGGTCAGCAGCGACCACACAGGTCGGACGGGTGAACCAGTCAGGCTCTAAAATAGTTGATGAGGCAGTAGACATCAGCGAAACCTTTTCTTATTTTTATGGTCTAATTGATATGAGTAAGCACTAGTAAATTAGCATAAAAGTAAGATAAGGTATCGAAGACAGTGTTGGCGCTATGTTTGATTTTTTATACGAGCTAAACTACAAGCCCGTGCCTAAAGGGTGTTACTGGTTGATAAATAGATAGGAATTGTAGTCTGTTATAAGTGGTTCCATTATGGCAGTCTGTTTTAAGTGGTCTGTTAATAGGTTTGTCGAGTGAAATAGCTGGTTCCGTTGGGGTATACATTAGGATGACCAATCAGGTGCTTTCGCTGGTTCGACACCCTACATGGGAACTATACTCTCAAATAATAGACTCATGCTAATCAAATAGCTTTTCAACAAACAGTTCATAATTAAAATCACCTTCTCTATCCATAAACTCTGGATTCAAAACGCCTGTATTCGGATGTAGGATTGCCCACCAATTCTTATCAGGAGATAGTCTATCAATTTCAGCGCTTACAGCCATGCTAGACTGTATCGGTAAACCTGAAAAATCATTTGTTATTAAATGTGCCAAAAGTTCTTTGATTTTCTGTTTTTTCTGTTCTTCATTTAATTTAGAACCGTTAAATACCTCATCAAAAAACTCGTCGTGCTTTAACTTAAGATTTCCATCAATCTCATCAACGTAGTCGTTAGTCCAGAAAATTAAATCACTCCAATATCGATATGGAGAAATTCGACTGATTTCATCCAAAACTTTGTTATCTTCTTGCTCACTTAAAGTATTTGATAATAACTTATCAATAAGAATGGTCATTTTTTCTCTAATTTCTTCTTGTTTCATATTATTTCGTCTCAGAATAATTTAGTCAAAACCATTTAACATAACGTTCGTAACGACTCATACTATCAATTTCATGGTATATAAATTTATACCTAATGTTAGTATTCCGATACCTGTATAGCGCACCGATCACTAATGGAATATTTATGGTAAGTACACCATGAAGTACACTGCAACCAATTCAGAGATTTTAAACCTTGATACTCCTAGCCTATAGCCAGATGTTCAAGTCCTCACTAGGGTACCATCATAAATATAATGCCATAAAAAAACTGAGCACATGGCTCAGTCTTTTATTTTATGCTAAGTATCAGATACTTATTTTAATGGCACACCAATACGGTCAGCCACTTCTTCATAAGCTTCGATCACATCGCCTAATGATTGACGGAAACGGTCTTTATCAAGTTTCTTCTTGGTGTTCTTGTCCCAGATACGGCAGCCATCTGGTGAGAACTCATCACCTAACACGATACGGTCATGGAATACGCCAAACTCTAATTTAAAATCAACTAGAATTAAATCACCCGCATCAAACAATGCCTTTAGTACATCGTTGACTTGATAGGTTAGCTCTTCCATTTTAGCCAGTTGCTCTTTGGTCGCCCAGCCAAGAGACACAGAAAGTGACTCGTTAACCATCGGATCACCTAGCGCATCATCTTTATAAAACAGCTCATAAGTTGGCGGCGTCAATTCCTGACCTTCTTCTAAGCCTAAACGACGTACCAAACTACCAGCTGCAAAGTTACGCACCACGCACTCTACAGGAATCATGTCCAAGCGTTTAACCAACACTTCGTCATCAGACAATTGCTTCTCGAAATGTGTTTCGATACCAGCATCAGACAATTTTTGCATGATAAAAGCATTAAAGCGGTTATTAACCACACCTTTACGTGCTAACTGTTCGATACGCTTACCATCAAGCGCTGAGGTATCATCACGGAAGTGCAAAATCAGAAGATCATTATCCTCTGTTTCATAGACAGATTTGGCTTTACCTTTATACAGCAGTTGTTGCTTTTGCATTATGGGGGTTCCTGTTCGTTCAAGCTTATGTGGTAAAAACGCGCAGCTACCGCTGACTGATGTAAGATACATGGTTTGCGGCTATGATAAAAAACGCAAAAGTCAGCGATATAGATAAGGGAATAAGTTTAGTTCGAAGTGTTGCTAACAGCACGCTGAGGTTTTGGCAGCTGATACTGATTGCCTGACTCATTTTGTAGTTGGAGCGTGTTTGCTCCAGCATTAGGTGTTGAATACAAAGGTACAAAAGGTGCCGTTTCTTGGGCGGCAGGTAGCTCTATCGGTGCAAGCTTTTTGCTTTGTTGATAATCTAAGCTGCCGTTATCACGTTTACCAAGCAGGTTTTTAGTTGCTTGACAGCCGCTTAATACCAAAGTGCTACCCAAAACCAAGGTCAGCATTGCTGGAAATAATTTTGTCGTTGATGATGCTGTCTTTGATGTTACTGTCATCATGTTGTCTCTCTGAGTTAGCAGTTATTGCTCATGTAGGCGATTGACTTATCATGATAAGTTGACTTGCTGCTAGCTCGAATATCAATCATCGAACTAGCAACAAATCTAAAATCGCCGAATATCAATTGGCTAAATATCAATTTATCGTATGTTTGCTCGAACCAATGCTTCATCGATAGTCGCATGATGCTGCTCGGCGAGCCAAACCAATGGCAGACGGATACCTTTATCGATAATGCCCATTTTATGCAAGGCGTACTTCGCTGGGATAGGGCTTGATTCGATAAATAGGTCACGGTGCAGATGCTTGACCACGTCATGGATTTTACCAGCCGCTTCAAAATCACCACGCAAACCCGCAGAAAAAGTCTCGCTCATGGCTTTTGGTGCCACGTTAGCAGTGACTGAGATATTACCTTTGCCACCTACTTTCATTAGATCAAGCGCAGTGCCGTCATCACCAGATAAAACAACCATTCTGTCACCAACGGCTTTGATCAATTGCTCGCCGCGACCGACAGATCCTGTCGCATCTTTGATAGCAACGATATTATCGATATCACACAAACGCTCAACCGTTTCTTGAGCGATATCAACCACTGTACGTCCAGGCACGTTATACAGCATTTGCGGTATATTTACGGCTTTGGCAATGGCTTGATAATGCTGGAATAAGCCTTCTTGTGGTGGCTTATTGTAGTAAGGAGCGACTAGCAACGCACAGTCTGCGCCTGCATCGGCAGCATCCTGAGTCAGCTTGATGGCTTCCATCGTGTTGTTGGCACCAGTACCCGCGATGACCGGTACACGACCTTTTACATGCTGGACAAAATAGCGAATGACATCGCTATGCTCTTGCATAGATAGGGTCGCTGATTCGCCAGTAGTACCAACAGCCACAAGGCAGTGTGTGCCCTGCTCGATCTGCCAATCTATGAGATCTGCGAGACGTTTATAATCGACCTTACCGTCAGGGTGCATGGGCGTTACCAAAGCTACCATTGAGCCTTGTAGTCGGGTTTTGATCTCGTCGTATGCTGTGCTCATAACCGTGCCTTACTGTATTATCCTAGCTTTTATTAAAGCTGTCACATGATAGGTCGTTTGCAAGTGGCCATTGCTTTGTGTGCGTTGATAAACGCTGATGGCGTAACTTACTTGATGTTAATGCTGCGTCTCTACTTACTATAATAGCGTTTTTATCATAGATTATTATATCTACGATATCAGTGTCGTAATGGCAATTTACCAAGAGTAAAGGCCTGCTTACTAACCAACAGAAATATAATAATAAGAGTGCTCGTTAGTGTAGCATATTTTGATTTGACCGCTATCAATCAATTGGCAGTCAGCCCATAAATTTAGTACCGAAAGACGTGTGTTATTCTTCGCTTAAATTTATAGAACTTAAACTAAAACCTTGCAAATAAATAATCGCACTACTACAGGAGTAGTTTAGCGCAATCAATGTACGCTGATAAGTCTCTTATGTAATATTAACGAATCGTCAACACATCGATAGTAGGTCGATAGAATCGAAAAGGCAACCCTCTCGTACCGATGCTCATGAATATACAATATTCTATTAATAAGCTAAATAGAAAGCACAATTATTGACGTGCGCGCTGCCTTTATAATCTGCACCGTAATCTGAGTTACGTTATTAGTCACATTAACAGTCACGCTTTAATCATGACACCTACTCAATACGCAGACCAATAATAGCAGGAATACCTTGGCGTATAACTTCTATAGTGACCACGCCTTTTTTAGGAAGAGATGAGATAGCACCTGAAAAGTCTGCCACTGTTTCGATCGGCTTTTGATGAAAGTTAGTGATGACATCACCTGCTAGAATACCTGAGCGAGCGGCCAATCCAGTAGGATCAACTGTAGTAACCAATATACCGGTTTTATTATCGACTGCGATTTCTGCTTGTTCATCCGCCGTCAAATCGCGTAAACGCAAGCCCAACTGTACATCATCATTTTGCTCATTACCGCTCTGTGCTCTTACATCATTGGGCGCATAAGCGAGCTTGCCGTTAATCACCATCTGCTTACCGTTTCTCTGAATCCGTGCACGGAAGGAGTCGCTTGGACGCGCTCGGTTGAGCAAGTTCAGCAAATCAGATGCCTCCATAATTTGTACGTCATTGTATTGCAAAATGATGTCACCAGGTTTTAGGCCTGATTTTTGTGCCGGTGAATCTGGTGATACACGAGTCAGTAAGGCACCTTGAGGGCGCTCTAAATTGTAAGCCTCGGCCAGATTACGATCGATATCTTGTGGATAAATTCCTAGATAAGCACGCGCCACTTCACCATCATTTTTTAGCTGCTCATAAATGTCCATGGCAGCGTCAATAGGAATAGAGAATGACAGACCCATATAACCGCCAGTACCACTAAAAATACGCGAATTGATACCAATCACTTCACCGCGTTGGTTAAATAGTGGCCCGCCAGAGTTACCAGGGTTTAGTGCTACATCTGTTTGGATAAATGGCACACTGGTTTCACGCGAGAAGCTACGCGACTTGGCGCTGACAATACCAGCAGAGGCTGAGTAGTCAAAACCAAATGGCGAACCAATTGCTAATACTGGTTCCCCTACTTTTAAACCACTTGAGTCGCCAATAGGCAGGGCTGGAAATTGATTGCCTTCAACTTTTAGCACGGCCACATCTGAGCGCTCGTCACTACCGACTAAGGTTGCATCAAGCTCGGTTCTGTCATTAAGCGTCACAGTGATTTTGTCCGCACCTGCGATGACATGATGGTTGGTCAGCATATATCCATTGGAGGTAATAAAAAAGGCCGTACCATAAGCATGTTCAATCGCTGGCGTAGCGACTCGATCCGGAATACGTAGACGATCACCAAAGAACTGACGTAATACTTCAGCAGTCTGAGCCTTAGCAAGCTCGGCTTCACTAATCGTTTTGGTGACATTGACGCGTGCCACTGCTGGCGTAACTTGTTGCACCAAACCAGAGAAATCAGCCGTAGTGACTACAGCCTGAGCACTGTTTATCGTCGTGACATTAATACTAGCGAACATCGCGGTACTAACAGCGAGTGCCAGCGCACTACGTTGTAACCAGCGCTGCATATTGGCAGTGGTCTGTCCTTTGAACATATTGATAGGCA
>ENA-ORXC01002095-ORXC01002095.1-marine-metagenome-genome-assembly--contig:-NODE-2095-length-11142-cov-3.312336_pt1 | contig 11142 bp, 7 predicted proteins | sample MGYA00237865_ERZ511478 | MGnify/ENA metagenome assembly ERZ511478 | reverse complement strand
ATCCTGGTCTGTCAGCATAAATTGTTCCCCGCGGCCGGCAGAACCCATTAAATAAAACGCAAACGGAGCAGGTGGCTCAAACCCTTTCTTGCGGAGTGCCGCAAGAGACAGCTCGACTGCCCTGCCAATCAATCGGTCGTATAGCTTCGTGATGATATCCAGCAATGCTATAGCCGGAACACGGTCTCGCAGCAGCGTTTCGGTCATTTCATAGATTGCTGCCTTAACCTCAGGCAAATTGTTTTCATCTGCCTCATCGATCTTCTTTATCGTCCTCATTACACTGTCATTCTTTTTCCGGAGCAAATCGGTCAGTGTGACTACCCCGGAAATCTCCCCGTCATCGACCACGGGCAGATGCTTGATTCCATTCAGCAAAATTTTAGATAAGGCATCGTAATAGTAAGCGAACCTAGATATCGTCACGGGGTTTTCGGTCATCACCAGTCTGGAAGAACTGTCAAAAGGAATGCCCTTTGAAACGACCCGGCCTACGATATCCCGTTCTGTTATGATTCCTTTCAGCTCACCATCCTCGACCACCAGTACAGAACTTGTTTTACTTCCAGCCATTCTTCGCGCTGCTTCCTGAATGCTCGTGTCAGGAGTAACTGACGCGATTTTATCACTCATCAGATCCTGGACCCTTGCTAAAATCGTTTCGCCCTCGCCAATTCCCCTGGCCATTTTGACCTGCTCGGCAAGGGACCCGTACACATCTCTCAGCCTGATTGCGACCTGGGCCAGCAGGTAGTCATGGACATCCTGGTCTTCCCACCTCTTTGCCAGTACGGAAAAAGGGATTAGCAGCGTCTGGACTTCATCTGAAGCCCTTACTCCGACATTTGCCTGCGTTTTTTCGGCACTCGTCAACCCAAGAAACTCTGCCAGACTTGAAAACCCTACAATTTCACCTTTTCGGATGACTTCAAGAACTTCCTCCTGTCCGGCAGCATTCTTCACGAACACCTCGGCATTTCCCTGTAAAATCAACAAAAGCCCCTGACGAGTCGTATCCGCCTTGAGCATCATTTCGTTTTTTCCATAGGTAAGAGTTTCACATTCCTCGACAAGGGAAAGGGCCGTGCGTTCATCCACCCCCTGGAATAGGGGATGGAACTGCACAGCCTTCCAAATTTCCTTATACTGATTTTGTTGCATCGTCATTCATCCAAACTTCGCCGTTCTTATAGGTCATCTGTTCAGGATAGCGAAGGTCGAGTACTTCCTCCTGAATTTTTTGCGAAGGTGCTGGAGTAGCAAGCGATACAATGACGTTCGCAAGGATTGCAGCTGTAGCGCCGAATACGCCGGCACCTGTGTCAATAATGCCAAGGATCGTGAAGCCGCCATACTTTGCCGCGAAGATGTATCCCAATGTAACGGCTAGACCGACAAGCATCCCTGCGATTACACCTTGGGAATTCGAACGCTTCCACCATACACCAAGGATCAGGGCCGGGAAGAAGGTTCCGCTCGCAAGCGCGAAGGCCCAGGCAACTATTTGTGTGATCGCTCCAGGAGGGTCAAGGGCAATCAAGCCCGCAAACAATGTAGCGATAACGATTGACAAGCGTGCTACATTCAAGCGAGTTTTTTCCGTAGCGTTTGGCTTCATGACACGGTAGTATATATCGTGCGCAAAAGCCGATGAAATCGCGATCATCAAGCCACCGGCAGTTGAAAGGGCAGCTGCCATAGCGCCTGCCGCTACAAGGCCGATGACGAATACGCCGAGGTTGGCGATTTCTGGTGTCGCCATAACAACGATATCGTTGGAGATGATCAACTCGCTCCACTGAAGGACTCCGTCGCCATTTCCATCGGCAACTTGAAGCTTTCCTGTATCGACCCATGTTTTTGTCCAGGCAGGAAGCTCACTGATTTTGCTGCCGGCAACCTTTGTCATCAGGATGAAGCGTGAGAATGCCGCGTAAGCAGGTGCTGACAAGTAAAGCAAGCCGATGAACAAAAGTGCCCATGCACCTGACCAGCGTGCAGCCTTCATCGTTGATACCGTATAGAAACGGACGATGACGTGCGGCAGACCCGCAGTACCGGCCATTAATGTAAACATAAGAGCAAGGAACTGCCATTTCGTTCCATTCGTGAATGGTGCGAAGTATTCCGAGATTCCAAGTTCACGGTCGAGCTCACCCATTTTACCGACCAGTTCACCGTAGGAAAGCCATGGAAGTGCGCTGCTTGTCACTTGAAGAGACATGAAAATAACCGGAATCAAATAGGCAATGATCAAAATGATATATTGCGCAACCTGTGTCCACGTAATCCCCTTCATACCGCCGAAAGCTGCATAAGTAGCGATCAGAACTACACCGATCATCGTACCGAGCTTCGCGTCGATTTCGAACAGTCGCCCGATTACCACACCGGAACCGGAAAGCTGCCCGATCGAGTAGGTGAAACTAATGATGATTGTTGAAATGGCCGCAATGACGCGTGCTGTGTGGCTGTTGTATCGGTCACCGATAAATTCAGGAACCGTGTAGCGGCCGTACTTCCTGAGCTGTGGCGCAAGCAGGAAGGTTAACAGCAAATATCCGCCCGTCCAGCCCATGATATACGCAAGGCCGTCATAGCCGAGCAGCATGATTGTACCGGCCATTCCGATGAAGGAAGCGGCACTCATCCAGTCAGCGCCGATCGCCATCCCGTTAAAAATTGGCGGAACGCCGCGGCTGGCAACGTAGAAATCGGACGTCTGCTTAGCTGTATTGTAAATCGCAATCCCGATATACAAACCAAATGTAGCTAAAATAATAGATAATGAGACCAAGAATTGTGTATCCAAAGTTCTCCCCCTTATTCAAACGCTCTTTTTTACTTTCTCCGTGACCTTAGTGATCCAGGCTCTTTCCTTCGCTCAGCTTGACGTTCTTCTCTTCATCGATTCCATACTTCTTGTCGATGCCATCGCTAAGCTTGGCGTTGACAAACAGCAGGATGATGAACGTGACCACTGCCCCTTGCGCTCCCATGAAATAGTGGAACGGGAAGCCGCCGATCGAAATCTCGCTCAGTGGTTCGGCAATCATGACCGCGCCGAATGAAACGATGAACCAGACGATGAAATAGATGATCATGTTACGGGTTTTTTCACGGAAATACGCGTCAGCAACTGACTTATCAATTTTCTTCACATTTACACCCCTTTGGTTTTGCTTATCCCCTTTGTATAATCCTTCATGAATGACAGACACAGCCTTGCATTGAAAGCTTTCTTCACTCCCTTATTTTTATAAATTTTAATTATATGAACCTTGCGCCAGGCAAAGTTAATACCTAGAAAATGAATACAGGCTAGATGGATTAACTTAAGCTGAAGATGAATTTTACCGTTTCAAAAAATGGAGCCGGGACCATGATGATCTGGATGAGGAAGTAGAGAAATATGCTCAGGAACGGGACTGCCAGGTAAACTAACTTGTTTTTTCTTAAACCCATGAAAAGGCTTATGCCGGTAATCACCAGCAGGCCAATTAGAATGATCACGTTGATTCCTCCTGCGTAAAAGTTTTTTGCATATATATGAATAATTATTTATTTAACTAAATCTTTAGAAAATTTAATTTAATTATCCATATAATGTCCAGGCAGGTCAATACGTTATTTTTAAAAAATGTAATCGCTTTCTATGTCGATATTTTTCAGACCGTGGGAAATACGTTAGTCACAGTAAGGGTTTGACGGGGTCTAAGGCATGGGAGTTTGTCGAAAAAAAATTTTTAGCTTGTTTCCATAGAATTGCTCTGTTTGTAATGATTTTACAGAATAGTAAAAGGAACACTCGCCTTTGAGTGTTCCTTCATAGGAATATAATTTACCAGCAGGCAATGGCGCCGTCGGTCCGCATTTCGGTTCCGCCGGTCAGGACGCCGGTTTCTGGATTGCGGACAATGACCTGGCCGCGGCCAAAGCTTCCCCCATCATATGCTACCTTCAACTGATGTCCGCGTGCCGCAAGCTCCTTGACGATATGATTTGGGAAGTTGTGCTCGACTTCGATTTGCTTGCCGCTGATCCACTGCCAACGCGGTGCATCAAGTGCAGCCTGCGGATTCAAGCCAAAGTCGATCATATTCATTGCCACCTGGACATGTCCCTGCGGCTGCATATAGCCGCCCATCACGCCAAACGGGCCGACAGCCTGGCCATCCTTTGTGATGAAGCCGGGAATGATCGTGTGGTATGTCTTTTTGCCCGGAGCCAGCGCGTTCGCATGATTCGGGTCAAGCGAGAAGTCATGACCGCGGTTTTGCAGGCCGATTCCCGTGCCAGGAACGACAACACCTGAGCCGAAGCCCATATAGTTGCTCTGAATGAACGAAACCATATTGCCTTCGCCATCGGCAGTCGACAGATACACCGTTCCGCCTTTAGGGAGCTGGCCAGGTTCAGGCATTCTCGCTTCATCGGAAATTTTCGCACGAGCGTCCTCCCCGTACTCTTCTGACAGGAGGTCTGCTACCTTCGCCTGCATTGTCTTAGGGTCGGTCACATATTCCTTGCCATCCGTGAACGCCTGCTTCATCGCTTCCAGCTGAAGATGGACACCCTGGACGTCATCGCGATGGGTAAACTCGTATCCTTTTAAAATATTCAATGCCATCAAGGCAACGATTCCTTGGCCGTTCGGCGGGATTTCCCAAACGTCATGACCGCGGTATGAAACAGAGATCGGTTCCACCCATTCAGGATGATAGTTTTCAAGGTCGGATTTACTCAGGAATGCTCCTGCTTTTTCAGAGGCTTCAGCGATTCTATCAGCCAGCGCACCCCTGTAAAAGCTTTCCCCATTCGTTTCGGCAATTTCCTGGAGTGTGTTCGCATGGTCCTCCGATTTCCACATCTCGCCTGCTTCAGGAACTCTGCCATCAGGAGCGAAGACACGGAACCACTCATCGTACTCCTCGCCCTGGAAGCGAGTCTTGTAGGCATTATAAGCACCCTTCCAATATTTTGCGAGAATAGGAGTCAGCGGGTACCCATTGCGCGCATAATCAATTGCCGGCTGCAGCACTTCCGTAAGCGGCAGGCGCCCAAATTTTTTCGATAACTCCGCCCACGCTGACGGCGCTCCCGGTACCGTGACCGGAATCCAGCCATGCGAAGGCATTTTTTCATGGCCAAGCTCCTTTACTTTTTCGATTGAAATCGATTGTGGAGCAGGACCGCTCGCATTCAAGCCATACAGCTTGTCTTTTACCCAGACAAGCGCAAACGCGTCGCCGCCGATGCCATTGGACGTCGGCTCCACAACCGTCAGGCATGCCGCCGTTGCGATCGCTGCATCAATCGCGTTTCCGCCCTTTTTTAAAATATCAAGACCAGCCTGCGCAGCAAGCGGCTGTGACGTAGCAACCATCCCATTACGGGCAACCGTAGCCATCCGCTGAGAAGGATAAGGATATGTATGCAAAGACATTTTGATTCCCCCTAGTAATTTTCGTCTTACGAAATATTATATCAAAATAATTGAAAATTCTAAACAAAAATCCAAAAACAAAGCCCGGCCCGAATCGGCCGGACTTTCCTACATTCCATTCTGAAGTCTTAATTCATAAAATCCCTTCACTCGGGTCACGACATCCTTTGACCCGGAATCCTCGATCATCATTGCGACGATCATATCGGCGGATTGCGGGTTATAGGCGACGAACCACCCGAGCTCCCGGCCCTTATCGCCCTGCTTTTCCTTGATTTCTGCTGTGCCCGTTTTACCGGCGAGCGGATAGTTGGCGATCAGGCCATTGTGTGCCGTTCCTTTAGGATCGGTGATGACCTTTGTCAGCATGTTGCTTAAAGCTGCTGCATTCTCAGGGCTGACCAGGCCTTCCTGCCAGATTTGTCCCTGTTTATCTTCCATATTCAAAATTGGTTTAATGAGGTTGCCCTCGTTGACGAATGGTGAATACGTCGCTGCAAGATGCAGAATATTCATTTCAACCTGCCCCTGTCCATAGGCAGAGTCCGCCAGGCTGATTTCGCTGTCAATCTTGCCGATTTGCGACGGCTCGATCGGATAGAGGTATTCCGGCTGATCTTCAAAGCCGAATTTCTTCAATCCTTCTGTAAAAGTATCCTGACCCATTCCGAGCGCTGCCCTCGCAAAGTAAATATTATCCGAATAGACCAGCGCTTTTTCGAGGTTGATGCTGCCGACCACATTGGAGTATCTCGTCACTTTATAGCCGCCCCATGAAGCGTCCTTACTCCACTGTTTCCCGGTGATTTCAAAAGCAGTATCCAACTGGAGCTTTCCGCTCTCAAGGCCGATTGCCGCTGTGATCGGCTTGATTACAGAGCCCGGCACATAAGTCATCTTGAATCTATTAAGCGTCGGCATGAGCGGATTGTCTTCTAGCATTTTCCGTCTGTTTTGCGAGATTCCGAGTGCCATTTCATTCGGGTCGAACCCGGGCGAGCTAACCAATGCCAGCGTCTCACCTGTGGTCGGATTGATGGCCGATGCTGTGCCTGCTTTTCCTTTTAGCTGGTCGTATAATTGCTGCTGTGCGACAACATCGATCGTCAGCTGGATATCCTCCCCATTTTCCACTGGCTTTTCAGCAAGCGTCTTGACCGTTCCATCCTCTTTTACAATCGAGATTCTGACTCCGTTTGTTCCTTTTAACTGTTCTTCGAGAACCTGTTCAAGGCCGCGGCGCCCGATTAGGTCGGTTGCGGTGTAGCCTTTACCCTCCAGTTTTTCCAGGTCATCGGCGAGGATTGGGCCGACATACCCGATCAAATGGGACAATGCCTCTCCGTATGGATACTCACGGGCACCGACCATCTGACTTGTCACGCCATTAAGTGCAAATAATTTTTCATGAAGCCCTTTATCTGTCTTCGAAACTTTTTTCAGCGGCACGAACAATTCAGGTTTTACCCAGCCGGCATTCATTGCCTTGTTGATTTGCTCCTCCGACATGTCGAGCAGCTCCGCAAGCTTGGTGATTGTCTGCTCTTTTGGCTCGCCCAACTTGCCAGGGACCACTCCGATCTGGACAGCCGTCCCATTGATCGCGAGTCCATTCCCGGCGCGGTCAAGAATGCTGCCGCGTTCTGCCTGGACATTTTTGAAACTGATTTTATCTCCTGCTTCAAGATCCGGAAAAATATATGTCGTATTCCAATCGACATACCAATTTGTTTCATCTTCACGTTCTTCTTTTACAAGAGTAGCATTGTGGTCGAATTCTATTGGACCAGCAGCGCTGTTCATTTTTGCCGAAAAAGGAAGTTCCGCATTTGCTTCATGCTCCTGCTCTTCCTCAGGCTGGTTGTAGCTGACCTTCAGCTCGTCGATCTCTAAATCTTTGTAAATTTTATTATAGCGAGAGACGAAATCCTCCTTGGAAATGGACTCCTTCGCATTTTCCGATAAATATCCATACATCTCATCAAACTTCTGATCATTCCAAAGCTTTACGTATTGGGAAAACCGTTCTTCGGGAGTCGGTTCCTTGCTGCAGCCGGAAATGATGGCGGCAATGACGACCGACAAGAGTATAAATAGTACCCGTTTCATATGTATCCCTCCTCTTGTCTGATTTTACCACAGAATTTCCATTTAGATAAACTTGGGGATTTCTTTAAAATTCTATTTCAATGCATTGGACCTTTTCTGATTAATCCAATAAAAAAAACCCGCCTTTATAGCAAGGCAGGTTCGAGAATTTAGATTTTATTAAGAGTTTGTTGAAGTGTCAGAGTCAGTTGAAGAGTCTTTGTCTGTATCTTCTCCTGCATCCTTATCTTCATCTTTTTTATCAGAGCCGCCTTCAGTAGGCTTGTCTTCCGCTGGAGTTGTACCTTCAGCGTCTTCCTCTGAGCTTCCTTCCACATCTTCTTCAGCAGCATCCTCAGACTTGCCTGCATCTGCATCAGAAGAAGCTTTCTCTTCTGCCACATTTGCGTCCTGCAATGCGCTTAGAGGCTTGTTGAAGTACTCATGCGGATTGACCGGTACATTGTCCTTGCGGATTTCAAAGTGTACGTGGTTGCCAGCCTTCTCATTGATCAGGCTTGTTCCGGATTTCGCAATGACTTGTCCTTGCTCAACCTGGTCGCCAACCTTAACTTGGTAGTCTTTCACTGACTGATATTGTGTTACAATACCTTTGTCATGCTCGATTTCAACGACATTTCCAAGCACTGCATCTTCCATGACATTTGTGACAGTACCACTTAATGATGCGATTACATCAAATTCCTTGCCATCCTTTGCAGCAATGTCTAACCCAGTGTTCGGATGGTACGTATTATCATAGAACACTAGAGCTGCTTCTTGCTCAGCCGCGTCGCCGTCATTGTCATAGAATTGCATTTGGACGACTGCATCGTCTTCATTCACCACTGGCATTACAAAGTTCTCCATCGCGCGGTTCACTTCAACTGCTGGCTGGTCATTCATCTTTTTGCCAGGCATGTCAGTCGCTTTGTATTCCGACTGATCCAGCTGATCGGTTCCGCTGTTTTGATACCATAGGACACCAGTTAGAATGATTGCGGCACTAGCAATATAAACTGTTGGATACACCCACCGCTTCTTGAAAAAGCTGTTCTTGCTTTTGTCTTGAGAAGATCTTTTTTCTTCCTCTCTCATTTTCATCACCTCAGCAATCAGTTTGAACAGAAGCGAAAAAATATATACATAGAGTTGAAAAATTTTTTACTGCTTATTTTTCGACAAAGGTTAAGATTTTATGCAAAAAAGTTTTTTGGGTTGGTTTTGGGGATTGAGATACAGTTGATTCGGGGGTTTCCTGTACACAACTCAATTGGCCCTGTTTGAGTTACCACTATATAAAGTCGGGTTTCTGCAGTGTACGGGGTACTACTATATCAAGTCAGTTTTCTGCAATGTACGGGGTACTACCGTATCAAGTCGGTTTTCTGCAATGTACGGGTTACTACTATATCAAGCCGGTTTTCCACAATGGACGAGTTACTACTATATCAAGTCGGTTTTCCGCAAAGAACGTGTTACTACTATAAAGTGAGGTATCACCATGAAAAAGTTATTAGTATGGTTTTTACGCATTCTTCCGCTGTTCTATATGGCGGCAATCTGGATCATGTCCAGCAATCCTGCTGATGCATTGGTCGAGCTGCCGAATCAGGGGTTGGACCGTTTTATAAAAGAATCACTCCATCTTGTAGAGTTCGGGATTCTGTATGTGCTGCTTGTCCTAGCTGCGTTAACGACCGGGCGCTTCACACCTGGGTTGAGCTTTGCCTTCATGGGTGTGGCGATCCTGTACGGCCTGCTAGACGAGATTCACCAGAGCTTCGTCCCGTACCGATCAGCAACTGTGATTGATTTTATAAAAGACGTAATTGGGGTTTTAGCGGCATCACACTTCATCCATCATGCCTACTTCAGCGGCAAATTCCCGCGGCTGGGGAGGGCTTTGCGTGCGATTGAGGAGAGAGTTCGGGGATTTTAGCTGGATTTATTTTTTAGATTGTAATTAGTTACGGTTTTTAAGGGGCTGGCCTTGTTATTTAGGCTGGCTTTTTGATTTTATAGCATCTTATCCAGCCATTTCTATCTTGAATATCCATCTTATAATTCCGACCGTAAATAAAAACTCGATAACCGTAAATAAATTTCCTCCAACCGTAAATAAAAACTCAACAACAGGTAATATATTTCTTCTAACCGTAAATAAACACCTCAATCTGTGCTTTGACATAAATATTTCATAATTAAACAAGTAAATCAGTAGGTAAATTGCCTCCAGACGGAGAATTTTGTACTCAAAACTATTAAGAAGGAAGTGACCACTTTGATTGAAAAAGAAAGGACATATCCCATACGGCTTCTCATGTATGAGGCTTTGATGGAAAGAATCATACCAAACCACCCTAAAACCCATTTAATTGAACAAGATTACAAAGCTTGGCGTGCGGGATACAAGGGTGAGCTGCAAACAGATTACCGCTTAAGCTTCTTACCTGAAAAAGGTTATCACATCTTTCGGGATTTACGCCTTCAAGATGAAAAATGGCATTTCCAGATTGACACCCTCATTTTAACTCTTCGTTATATCCTCTTGATCGAAACCAAAAACTATGCGGGAACGCTCTTCTTTGACAAAGACTCCGAGCAAATCATCCAAACAAAAGATGGTCAGGAAAAATCTTATGATAATCCCATTAACCAGGTTCGAATGCAAGTCTGGCATTTGAAAAGATGGCTCCAGATCCATAAATTCAGTGTCCCGCCCATATACCATCTTGTTGCGATCAGCAATTCCTCTACCATTATCAAAGTAAGTGACAGGTCCCTGAATAACTTAATAGTAAAAGGAGATGTGTTATTAAATCGCGTTCTTCAGTTCGATGAAACCATTACAAATCCAAGTTTTACTGACAAAGAACTAAAAAAGATATCCAAGTCTCTTGTAAAAAGTCATTCTCCACACCACCCTGACATTCTTAAACAATATTCACTTACCCTTGATGATCTTCAAATAGGCGTACAATGTCCATCTTGTTTATCATATGGCATGTATCGCGAAAAATGGGTTTGGCGCTGTCCTGTTTGCGGGCATAAGTCCAAAAATGCACATTACAAGACTGTAAAAGAGATATTCCTTCTGGTACAACAAAACATGAAAAGTCAAACATGCAGGGATTTTTGTACAGGCATCTCCTCCAAGACTGCCAGTGATCTATTGTTTTTTATGAACCTCCCCCACACAGGCACCAAAAAAGGCCGCATCTACCACATGCCACCCGACATCGAGACTTTCTTCAATCCCGCGAAAAAATAAAAGTGGCCTAAGCACATCCCAATCGCGCTAAAAAGCCAGGGCGCTCTTCACCCTGGCCTCATCATTATTCGGTTTAACGCCTGTGACTTGATTTTATTTCTTCGCGGTCACCTTGGTCAGCATGCTGTCGGCTTCACTGATTTCGACGCCTTTGTAGTAGTGTTTGACGATGTCTTGATAGTTCTTGCCTTCGGTGGCCATGCCGTTGGCTCCGTATTGGCTCATGCCGACGCCGTGGCCGAAGCCTTCGGTGGTGATGACGACGTTGCTGCCTTTGAGCTCCCAGCTGAAGTCGCTGGATTTCAGGCCAAGATTATCCCTGACTTCTTTGCCT
>ENA-ORXC01002093-ORXC01002093.1-marine-metagenome-genome-assembly--contig:-NODE-2093-length-11144-cov-5.736514_pt1 | contig 11144 bp, 14 predicted proteins | sample MGYA00237865_ERZ511478 | MGnify/ENA metagenome assembly ERZ511478 | reverse complement strand
ATAGTTTATCCTGCCTTTGGAGAGTCATTTAGGCTCAGTATATCCGGCGGTAGATGGACAGAGTACGATATGGATACGCGGCTGCGGCACGGATTATGAATTATTACGAGTATAATGTGCGGATATGTCTGGCTCTACTTTATCCACCTCAGGCCCTGGTTTCGGTTGCCCACCGTGCCCGCTCTTTTCGCCGCAATGCATCATTCGCCCTCTGCTCCATGCCTGTGAAGGTCCTTACGAGACTCTTGGCTGCGTCAGCTCCCAACGGTCTTACCACCGCCACCACCACTGCTTGACGCACGTGGCGCGCTGGCCGGTCCGTGCCTTGGTGCATGCATCCGACGCCTCTCCTCCCACCGCTTCGCCGCGTCCTTTTCACGGCCTCCCTGTCTCTGAAATAGTACGGGCACCGGTGTCCTGCGCGTGCCCGTGTGCGTTCTACGCTGTTTGGAAGGGCTAGGGGAACGGTGCGAGCAGTATTGATCTTGGCCGCGCTGCGAGTGGTGCTTGTCGAGGGCGCGCTGCGGGCGGTGTGTTTCGGCTACGCGCGGTGCGTGTCGGTGCCCGACAGGCGAGTTGTGCGCGTGGCCCGTGCTCTGAGAGCGGTGCTGTTTTGAACACGCTGCTGGCCATGGCGTCTGCTCCTCATATCGAGCGTTTCTCTTCTGTGGAGTTTCGCGACATACCTTTCAATTAATTCCGGTCCAGCACGCGTCGCTTCGCGGTGAAGGCCGATGACGCTTTTGACGCGGCGCGCCTGATCGTCGCCTGGACTGAGATTGACCAAGATGCGGCTGTACGTTCATCTTTTTCAAGTCTCGGAGCTGCTTTGGACTGGTTGAAGCAGCCTGCCCTGGACGTGAAGATGTGGGTGGAGATAACGTGCATGGTGGACCCGGACGAGGGCGTCATTCGTTTGAAAGATGAGCACGAGGAGGCGAAGCGGACTCCAGAGTTTGCCCTTCTGTGCTCCGTGGGCAATCAACTAGCGCCCGAGGACGACAAGACGGCGGTGCCCCGTCTCGTCAACACGCTCAAGGCACTCAGCGGGGAGCGGGCCATTGCCCGCATGGTACCCGCGAGACTCGAAGCGGAGTCGTGGCTACTGGCGCCCCGGGTGCCGTCGTGGGTGTTGGCGCCGCCGCTGGGCACGCGGACCACCAAAGTGGATATCGACGAGTCTCGCGGTTTGACTGATGACGCAGGCGACGGCGTCATCGTCTTTTCGACGACGCGGAAAGTGACAGGGTGTCGGGTCCTGACGACGACAACCACGCGTTGGATGGGTCAAGAAGCGTCGAGATGTCATCGGGCGGGTCCTTCGCGCAAGCGCCTCGCGCACTCCCGCCTCTCTCGCGCCCGAAACGGTCGATCCTGTCCATGCAGAGCCTCTATGAGAGCATGGTGCTTCCCGTGATCTTCCGACGCGACCTGGTGACTGGAGCTGTCATCTCATACGTTGGCGGTGCAGGGGTTGGCGCCGGCCCCGTGTCCGCGTCAGTCGCCCCATGGCCTCGGCGCACGCCCCCCGTGCGCTTCATGTCGTCAAGGTCTGTCCAGAGCCGGGCGTCTCGTGGTCTTCGCCACCACCGCGTGGCGTCCGCAGTCGCGGGATCGGATGCACGGCTTGTGTCGACCCGCTGTGGCGGAGCCGTAGGTGTCAGTGCGGCCTGTGAATCTGCAGCGGCCACGTCAGCAACCTCTGAGCGCGTGGTGGCCGACGCATGCAGCCGGTCATCAAGTCCTCGGCCTTCTCGGGGCGGTCGCTCCTCGTCGCCCACGCCGAAGTCTGGGTCACATGTAGAGACTCCCCCGTCCTGCCGTCGGCCAACGAAGAAGCGACGCCCTACGCCGGCTGTGGCGTATGACATGGCGCGGCTGGCCGCGTCCATCGTGAGTCGCAATCGAAACCTCTTTGTTACGGGGGGAGGTGTCTAGGGAAAGACCCACTTGCTGCACCTTTGCGCGAGTCACTTCTGTGGCGACCAACGCGGCGCGCACGACGGCCTGCATGTGGTGGCCCCCACGGGAATTGCAGCTGCGGTGGAGCGCGGTGTCACGCTGCATGCGTACTTGCGGCAGCCGGCGGGGTGTTTCGGTGAAGCGCTCAGAGAGGAAGAGGACGCGGCGCGGCTGTAGGCCGATATAACCGTGCAGACAACGAGGCGGATCGCATCTACCCCCCTCGTGCTCCTCGAAGAAGTTTCGATGGTGTCGCGCCGCATGTACACCCTCTCATGCTATTGTGCCGACAAGGCCCACGAAGAGAAAGAGGGCAAGGGGTGGCGGATTGTGACGATCGGAGACTTCCACCAGCTGCCGCCCGTCAAACGCGGAAAGGAAGACCAGTTAGACACCAGCGGGCAGTACGCGATCAAGTCGCCGTAGTGGGCCAAGCAGTTTGGGAACACGCACTTGGAGCTCAAGTACGTGTGGCGGCAGAAAGACCGGGCGTTAATCAAGATGCCGTCAGATCTGCGTGTGGGCAACGTTTTGGACGACTTGGCGGCCTTCTTTGAGAAGCGCTATTCCTTGTACGATCAGCGCTTTCGTACGGGCACCCTGACCGACCTCGACGCCACGAACATGTTCCCCCACCGCGTTGGAGTGGCAAAACACAGAAACAAGTGCCTCTCGACGATGGAGCACCTGTACGGCAGCAACCGGCGGGTGTATGAGGCGACCGACTACCGCATTGGCAGTTACATGAACAAGGAGTTGGTGACCAAGCAGCTGAACCAGGCGCTCATGGCGCCCGAGAGGCTGGAGCTATGCGTTGGGGCGCGGGTTGCATCCTGCACCAAGCTCACTCAAGACGAAGTCGAGATCCCCAACGGCACCATCGGCTCGGTGGAGGAGTTCCGCACCTTTACAGCTTGCGTCCCGGTCGGGAGGTCTACAATGATGCCCGTCGTCCGCATCGAGACTGTGGCGGGCCCGACGCTCGTGTGCGTCAAACCGTGCGACATGAAGCTCCAAGCGGTGGCACGTGACGTGCCGTACGCGTGCTGCTTACAAGTCCCGCTCGCTATTGCGTGGGCTATGACGGTGCACCGCTGCCGAGGGCTGAAAATGGACGCGGCGGTCGTGAAATTGCCTCCATGCTTTGTGTGTGGCATGGTGTACGCTGCGTTGTCTCGGGTGAAGACCATGAGCGGTGTGCGCGTTCTATTATTTGACCGCGAGAAGGTGCGCGCCGATCCTGTTGTGCTTTCTTTCTATCGTGACGAGCTCTAACTGCACGAATTATTCGAGGATTGCGCCGCTCCTGGCGGGGCTCCCTTTGTCTGAGCACGGCATCTTGTACGAGACGGGGGTTGCACTGTTTTGCTTCGTTCTCTGGTGGCTTCTATCTCTTTGTTCTGTCTCATCGTGGGTTTGAATTCATGGCCATCCCATTCTCTTGAGCACCTCTTAGCCTACAGATGTTGGTCCACAGTCTTGAGCACATGTGAAGGACCATCGCGAGCACACAAAGTCGCTTTTCTCCAACCAAAAAGAATCTCGCCAAACAAACATTACACACACCCACTGACACCGTGTGCACAGCTTCATCCTCCACCCATCCAGTCATGCAGTGAAAAGCAAGCGATAGCGAGGCAACGCACCCAAGCCACTAAAAGTAACTACGTTTCTGCCCGATTTACCTCACCACTGGACAACGGTCCATCAGCAGATGAACCCCCACATGATCCTGGATGCGCATCCGTCCCAGACCCTCCGCCCGCCAGTGCGCCTCCACCGCTCAAGATTCCCCTAGGCGCCGCGCCTCCACTTTGTGTCGCATCCACGCCTACCAATGTATCACCTCGCACCAACCCACTACCCCTTACCACAGTGTCCCCACCCATCGACGCATCACCGCACGCGGGCGTACGACCACAAGCCGCTGTGCTCCCGTTGACGGCTGCAGGCGTCCTCGGCGTCACATGTGTGCTGCATGGAGGGCGCCGTCCGCTCTTGTGCAATGACCCACGTGGTGTCAAAAGCAGTGTCACTAGCAGCGCTGCCTCGGCAGCTAGTGGGCCCCTTCTTGCGTCGCTTCGTGATGGGCGGCTTGGCACCGCATGTGGCTGAACCAGTAACGAGGGCTCCAGCACCGCGGGACGGAGTCGATTTCCGCATGGTCGCAGCACGCTTAGTGGAATGAGCGATAGCAGCCACGCCTGCACCATGGACAAAGTCGCCATCATCGTCCGAGGGTGCAAGTTGTCGAGAAGGCGGGGGGTTGCTGGAGGCGCGCCGCTTCTCCAGGCGCCTAGCTCGAAGAACGGAAGCACGCATCATGCGCATGTAGTAGGCCGCACTGACGGCAACACTTAGATCCTCCAGGATGCCGTCTCAGTCGCCACGTGCGCCCCCAGGGGCGCCACGCACGCCTGCGGACGGTTGCGCCACCGCGTTTCCAGCAGCCGGACCCGGCGCTTCGTCCCAGGCACTCCTTGCTGCGCGTTGGAGGCTTCCTACTGCTCCAGCAGTACAAGCGAGGCCACCACTACATCCCAACTCATCACCACCGACCGGTACTGCAACACCGTCATCTCCACCGCCACCTAGTCGTTGGCCTTCTCCTGGTCCGCCGTGGTCGTTGAAAACAGCATCACTGCCGCCGACACCACCGCCACTACTAGGAGCGGTCCCAGCCGGCCTGCCGTCCTCTCGAGCAGGGTGCTTCGACAGGCTGTCAAGATTCAGACCAGAATGCACCAAAGAACGGTTCCGACTAAGCCGCGCCGTCATGCCTTCGGCTGCCGTCTCCTGCACGACACGTCTGGCGTCCGACTCGTTCGCGCGCAGAAACAAGAGGATGGCCAAGACGTCTGCAACAGATTTTGACGAGAGGTCCGTCATGTCGACGACCAGCACCTCGTCTGCGTCCAGCTTCAACAGCCGCCCAGACTGGGTGGCCGCTGTATCGAGGGGCTTGATGGCATGCAAGGTGACCCTGTGGCCCCAAACAGAACGAAAATGCTTCACGCTGCATTTTCCGCGAGGGTTGGCTTTTGTCCCTAGCGGAGTGATCCCCTTGCCACCGTTCGAGCAGGTCCAGGTCGGACACCACTTGCAATGTCCGTACATCGTCAGGCATCGAAAGCCGAGAGAGCCCCCGTCCTTGTGTTCGGCCAAAGACGTCAACGTACCATGCGTCAACTCCGGCGCTGTGGCCGCAGCCGACGAAGGCGCGCCCGTAGCGGCCAGTCCCAACGCCACGTCTGCATCCCCACAGCCATTGCCGCTGCCCACTGCAGCAGCAGCGCCCCCGGCCGACGGCGACACAACTTTCCTGCCGCCCCGGTGGCTGCCCCTCCCATTGTCGTTGGCCGCTGCCGCAGCGGGGGGCACGGCCGACGGCGCCGCACCGGCCGCTGCCAACGCCGGCGCCCCGTTCCCGGTCCCATCCCCGTTGCCGCGCCCATTTCCGTTGGCCGCTGCCGCAGAGGGGACCACGGCCGACGGCGCCGCACCGGCCGCTGCAAACGCCGGCGCCCCGTCCCCGGTCCTGTCCCCGTTGCCTCGCCCATTCCTGTTGGCCACAGCTGCAGCGGGGGACACGGCCGACGGCGCCACACCGGAAGCTACCAATGCCGGCGCCGTGGCGCTGGTCCGGTGCGCGTGGCCTGTCCGTGCCATCGTTACCGAGGTGGGGGGCGCCGCCACAGTGGCTGTCGTCAATTTCTTGTTGGCCAAGCGCTTGGCGGTGCGCAGGCGTTCGGCCTTGAGCACGTCCGCGACGGATAGGTCGGCGTTGGCGAGCAGGATGGCCAGGTACGCCGTCAGCACCCGCATGCCATACTCGCGGGCGAGGATTGCGGAGTTGTTTGACTTGGAAAGCATCTCTACGACTTTCTCAATGGCCGAAAAGGTGTCCACGTGTGGCTCGGTGATGTCGGGGGGCGGGACGACAGAGAAGATTTCACGTGAGCGCAGAGAATGCAATCTCATTTTCTGAGGTACACCACTACCTCCACCAACCTCAGGGTCTTCCCTATCACCAGCACGAGGCGCTCCGGTGCGGGCGTCCGTCAGCAGCCGCTGAGAGACGACGCGGTCCCTGTCCTCCACCACTTCCGAAACGAATGCGTCTGCTTCCTCCTTCCTCCAAGCGTACAGCAGCGCAGAGTCCATCAGGCGGGAGACGTGGTTGTCCTCAAAGTCGAATAGTCCAACGCGGTCATAGACCGAAACCCAGTGGATTGTGGTCATGCCGTCACCCGGGGTCACCACTGCCCGACTGATGGCGGCATGCACACTGCCATTGAGCGGCGTGAGCGCGCGCTTCAGGTCCCGAGCCGCATGAGTAAACCGCCTCAGCAGCGGCGCAATGACGGCAAAGGTGCGGCTATCACGCACTGCGATGCCCATCAGCGCGACTTCATACCGCTGCATGACAGTGACACGCAGGGGGGTATTGGCGATGGGAAGCGGGAGGTAGTTGGATGGATGCGTTGTTTTACTCGAGACCGGTCTGAGGCGCGAGGCCAGCAGCCTCTTTCCCCCCGTGTGCCCCTCTCTCAACGTCCTGCAGGCATAACCCCGCCAACGCAGTGACATACCCCACGACATACCTCCCGAGGCAGAGCTCCTTTCTTTGGAAGGTACATGCTCTCACCACCCCACAAGGCGCGAGGCCCTTCGAGGAGACCACGGGATTTTCCCCGAGCTGAGCACAAAAATGAGCCGCCCGCGAGATTCGAGTACACCTAATTAAATCACCCCCATACAGCAGTGCATTTCAATGCCACAGCCAAACAAGTCGACGACCGCATGAGTACTCCCGGCACTCGTCAGGCAGTCCGCCGAAACTGTGACTTATCTGTGCGGGCTTGGGAGACTCATTCAGCAATTGGCATAGCGTGCACATGATAATCGCGGGTGGCGCTGCTATTTACCGGTGACGAAAGAACCGATCAATCCCACGCGAACGTCTAAGCCGACGGACGGATGGAAGTCAGTGTGCTGTGGGTGCGTCAGTGGGAAGTTTATGTTGTGTTCTTCTCAAGTCTGGCCGATTGCAGAAAGAACAACCTGCAGTCCGCACGACTGCTGATTGGCCAAAAGCTCGTATCTGGCCCAATGAATGGCTGCCGTGCATCTGTTCGGCACTGTTGTTCTGGTTGCGATCGGCAAAACTTGGGGAGACTGCAATAGTGGTTGCGTCAGCTGTAAGCTCAATACGAAATCCGAGCTTACTCGTGCCACATCCACGCTCGTCGTAATCGAGTTGTCAGGAGGCCAGGTACATGGGATCACGACTCCGCCTCGCGCTCTATTGTTGGCACAGATACCGCCGGACAGTGACGGACAGTTGGGAGAAGAGCGCTGCACAGAGAGGAAAAAAGGGGAGAGCTCAGTCAATTCGGGTCGCAAGCGGCGACCATGGATGTCGGCGACACGCCCCGTCGATCCTATTGAGTGTGTGGACGTGGGCAAGTGTCCCTTCCGCACGACTCTGATACTAGAGGGGCTTTTCAGGTGGCTTTCTATTCCTCTGGGACCCGTCAAATCGCTCGCATGTTGCTCTTGGGGTGACGGCAGATCGCAGCTCCAACCTGTCACATCAATTTCGGCGTTCTGAATGCGCGTTCAGTGACGACTTCGGAACGTTATGGACGCCAAAGCAACATGTGGCCTCCCCGGCGAGATGTATTTGCTGCGTGACGAGAACAACTCTTCATGCCCAACTTCCGCAGACGACGGATCCAGGATCTCTTTCATTCTTTTCACTAGAATTAGCGATCAGCGGCGGCCTCTTCCCTCAGAGAAACCTAAAGTTACCTCTCCCCAAACGGAAGTCTTTGTTTTGGACTTTTCCATTTCGTCAGCACGAGCGAAATGGACGGCAGCATTGCCGTCTTTCAATCGTGTCCCGAGCAATCTACCGCCGCTGCCAGTGCAACAAAAACGTGCTCGCCTCTCTCTTCACGATAGGAGCGAACGGCGTGCCACTGCTTCAACAGGACAACTTGTGGGGCCACCAACACCGAGCGTGTTTTGAGCGGTCATCTGTATGACTTTGAGGCCCAGTGGTCGGGCGGAAGTGGCCTGGGTGTGCGTCTGAGTCTTCGCGTGGCCAAGCCGGCACACTTGTTCCGTGGGTGTTTATGTTCTATCGCTGTTAAGGTGCCCGAGACACGTCGACGCGGACAGATGGTACTACGGAGCGCCATCGGGAAAGAATGGCGTCGCCCGCGTGCAGCTGTCGCCCTGCAGTACGCCATGGGCACTATCGCTTGCGTTCCATTTTTCAGGCGCTGGCGGGCGGTTCCTTGGTCGATAAGCCCGAAACAGGGCGGCGCGGGGGCCCAGGCCACTGACTGCGGTACCCAGAGGTCACACTATGTTTGTTTGCGTATTGCGAGTGCCAGTACGGAGCCGCTGCCCGAGAGAGTTCCGTCATCGCAAGCCACGCGCCGTCAAGTCTCGCACTGCCGCGAGCGTGTCGCCACATGCTACTTCAGTACCCTGGCGGCCGCGTTTTTGGGCCTCGTTTTCCTGTAGGCTCCGACCGGCCCAAGCCCGCTGCTCACACCCCGCATCGGCCGCGCAATATTCACGGTCAAGCTGTGGGCATGTATAATTGGCGTAGCCGCCGTCCCCCTGTCTGTCCACCAACCCTCCTTGTTTGCATTGTCGATCTCCTCAAGGACGTTCGAGTCCTCCTCTGCGTCAGAGATGGCGCCCAGGCGAGTCGTGCCGAGCACGTTGACAACGTGAACAGTCGAGTCGACGGCCAGCCGGCCGCCACCGCCCCGGTCTCAGCTGTGGCTGCCCGTTGTTGCTCCACTTCTCATCGTACGTCTTTGTTTCGCTCCCATCGTGCACTGCTTTGGACACACCAAAGGGTCAGAGAAATGCTGCAAGAAGGCGCACAGAAGCTGGCTCTGCATCCTGTATGGATGGCACTCGGGCCGGATCACCTTCGTCAGTTATTGAAGCGTGAGAGCTGGGACGCACGAGGCGCGGAATTTCGGCCACGACCTTTGTGTGCAGGAAATTTGGCGGAACTTCAGAATGCCACCGCCACACATCAACTGCATGCACGGGGCGCAATGTTCTGGGAAGAAACACTGCAGACCACCGCGGAGGGCTTCTGTCTGCGTTAGCGGCAGCGGCGGTACCCGGGCGCATCGGATTTGTCCTCGCGGGCGCCGCATCCGCGGCTGCACTTGAACCCGTTCATACACTGCCGCCATGTACACCGGCTGCGGCAGCGCCGAACTAGTGGCTCACTTCCGGCCGATTCTCAACAGCGCGAGCGGAGCGAGGAAAAGACCGCGGAATTCGGCGCGCGAAAGCGGCCTCGCCGCGCCGAGGCACCCGCCGAAAGGGGCGGGTGAAAATACTCACCGGCGACCTGTCCACAGGCACAGCCGACACTATTCACGCATGGCACAAAAATCGTCTCCGTCTCGTTTCTTCGAATGCCCGTGACCACGCTACCCGGACAGGTTATCCGCTCCTCGGTGTTCCCGTCGAGCACGGCGCTCACCACCGCGGCGCGGTTTGAGAAAAATGTCGAGACCGCTGCATCACCCCGGATCTGCTCCCGGTACAAGTCTTTGAATTCTCGTGACGCGAGGCCGGGGCAGAAACCAAAACATTTGTCGTCGTCACAGACGCACGCCCCGCTTCCTTCCGGGCAAGAGCGCCAGGGGAGGGGACTCTTTTAAAGACAGCAGTAGTGATTGACGTTGGGGAAGTGCTCCATAAAGCAGCTGACAGTGGCGACGTTGGACTGGCACGCGGAGCAGAGCAAGCCACGGCTGCGGGTGTAGGCGCGGACAACTTTGTGCCTCTGATCGGTGTCCGGTTCGTGGAAGACCTTACGTGCCCACATGGCGCACACGTCATGCATGTGAATCTGCTTTCCCCCCCTGTGGACTGGGCCAAGCATCAAAGGAGCCAACGTCCCGGCATTGCAGCTCGCCCCATCCCGATCCTTTTTATTCCGAGACCGAGTAGAAAAAGATAAATCCGGAATGTCGAGAACGCCACGGAGAGGGGGCGGGCGGCCGTCCTCAATTTCCGCGGATGAGCTACAGAGGGGCGGTGTCCGAGATATGCTTTTCTATCGGCGAGCATATCTATAAGCTGCATTTCGGGCAACATGGAAAGCCGCAACAGCTGGGGAAAGAGAACGGGACGCCGAGCCGGGGGCAGACGCGTTCAGAGACGGCGGACGAGGAGAAAAGGGATACGCCGCCCTCGGTGACGGCGGGGTAGTTCTGAGCGACACCGCTTGGACGCATCCCACCGTTGAGTTGACAGAATTGGACCATTTAGATTGTCAGGGTTCCCGTGGCGTCGCCGTACATTCCGTTAGCATCGCGAGCGGCGGTGTCGGTGGCTCCAGCGCCAGCGCCAGCATGGGTGCCAGCGTGGGTGTCGGAGGCCGACGCGAAGGTCGTGGGCGCACTGAATGAGGCGGCGCTGGAGACTGCGGAGCAAGTTCCAGGTTCGTCATGGGCTCCGGCGCGCGCCCCGGCTGCAATGAGGATACTGGAGGCGGAGCGGCACGCAGGGCCCCGGGCGGCGGCTTTTCTGCCGCAAGAACCTCAGCGATACCCAAAGTGGGCATCGTAGGCCACAAGTACGGTGGCGGCGGGGTTTTATCCGGCTTCACCGACATCGACCAACATCGGGACGGTTGAAATTCGATATGAATTGAGCTGTAGCACCAACAGCTTGAAGATAACTCCTCATTATAGACGTTCGCACACGTTTGATCTCGCGCATGCGGCATCCCTACAATCCATGAACATGGGAACAGATCTCGGTTTTTCCAACTCATGTTGAAGGAAAGCAGCCAAAATGGTGCCAATATATGTCGCCACGCTGGGCCATTCTCGGTCGCAGCAATCGCTACGACGTCAAAGCTACAGGTCCTGTGTCCGGGAGATGTGGCGATTGCAGAGGGGAAACAGGTCCGGCGTACAGCTTGTTGAGAATTGCTCAGCACTTCCATGTCACTCAATGCTTTGGCGGGATGTCACACTGCAATTTGTTCTGTATTTGGACGTTGCATTTAATGTTATCGCATGTACTTGATTTTGGGGGCACCCTTTCGGGGATGAGCTCCGGGAGATTAGCGAGGTGCATGGTCGGGATTTTGAGGGGCTGTGAGCGTGTGTGCTCGTGGCCCG
>ENA-ORXC01002092-ORXC01002092.1-marine-metagenome-genome-assembly--contig:-NODE-2092-length-11145-cov-6.527105_pt1 | contig 11145 bp, 14 predicted proteins | sample MGYA00237865_ERZ511478 | MGnify/ENA metagenome assembly ERZ511478 | reverse complement strand
GCGGGTGGGTTCCCTCAGCTGGGCAGGTGTCCCTATCTGTTTCTGTGGGCTGGGGTGACACGGCGTTTTATGCGACACGACTAAGAAGCCGCCAACGCCCCCGCCGAAGGCGGACCCGCTGGCGCCCCCGACGTGGATGGAGCTGTTGGCTCCCCAGCGGCAGGCGCAACCGCCGAGGAAAGAAGCTCTGGATGGGGAGGGGGAGACGCGATAGGGGCGTGGCGAGCGTCGCACGGGGGAATCCGGCACATGGCTCCACCGAGCGACACGTGCGCAGCATCAATGTGCCGCTCAGCGGCCACCTCAGGCGAGTTGCTGTGGGGAAAGAGGGACAGAAGAGAGAGCGGAGGGGAAGCGGGCGAGGCAAGCTCTCTTTGGGGGTCATCGGGACGCAAGCCACCAGCGCCACGACATCCGACCTCCTCATTGGAAACCTCCATCCACTTGGCTTGGAAAGGGTGAGGGTGCCAGCACGATAGCCCAGTGAGAGGAGGGAAGGAGAGCCGCACGAACACAGATACCAACGGCCTCGGACGGAAGGAGCGGCGATGGCGTCTCTGTCGTCAGAGAGCATCGCAGCGCGCACACGGTTGCCTGGCAGGCAGGTCACGTGGCACGAAAAGGAACGTATCACGAAGAGGATGTCCGGCTGATTGATAAAAAGGAAGTCCCCATGTCTACTCGCCTGAATCTGAAAAAACATCCATTCTGGTACATCTCTCGGCCAGCCATTTTGTATCGAGTGGCTGGAGATCGCGATCAGATTCTGCCACGAGTGGGAATCTCCGGCGCTGCTGCCGCAACTGTCCCGGGCGTCCCTAGAGCGGCCATACAGAGCATGTTGTTGTCTCCAGCCACAGCCACTACGTCAAGCGCACTGTTCTCCCTCTTGAAAATTGAGGACGCCAGGAGACGCTGCCTCAGCACCCCTGGAGAAGATTCAGATCCACAGACAGCGCCGTTCTTGGCGCGCTCATTTGGTGTGGCGGAGCACTCGAGGGCACACTTTCAGCGACCATGGCCTGATATCGCAAGGGCCCCCTCCCGCCCTGTGCCCTCCCCCTGCCTGTCAAAAGGGTTCCAAGACGCGCCTTCACCTCGCTGTCCATCAGCCACCAACGTCCGCAACTGCTTTGCTGCAGTCCGGAGCACCCTCATTTCCGCCGGCCGCCGCCACCATGCTGTTCCATTCCCGGCCAAGCCCGCCTGGCCCTGCTGCTGACGACGGCACACGCCCCCTAGAGTTCCCGTGCCGAAGCGAGTGCGTGCGTGGCCATCTATCCCGCTGTGGGTCCCTTGGGGGGGCGGCAGCACTCGAGTTTGCGACTGTGGCGGCCCACTACCGTCTGTGTGGACCACTGTCGACACGCCGTCTGGCCACATGCACAGGCCGTTGTTCCCCGGGCTACCTGGACACGACCTTCTTGGGTGGTCCAACGCTTTTCGCACGACCCCTCTGTCGCTCTTTCACCCGCTACCCCTGCATACGGGCCCTCACAGCGTACGCAGCCGGGGATCGGGAACCTGCCAGACGTCCTGCGAACCAACCGAGGGGCGCGCAGCGTTTTGTCCCGCGGCGCAGCTGCCGGTTGCGACGGCGGGGTGGCAGCCGGTGGCGATGGCGGGGGGGCTCACGGCGGTGACGGCGGGACGCCTGCCGGCGGTGACGGCGGAGCTCGGGCGTGCGATGCGGGGGCATGCACTGGTGGCGGGTCTGTTTCTGGTCCGGGTCGCCGTTGCCCGGCGAAGGTGCCACTCGGAGGTCGGCGTGCCGCAGGGGTCGTGTCAACTCGTAATCTCCAAGCTCGGAGGCAGCCGTAGCATTTCTCTGGCGGCAGCGGGCGGCGACCGCCGTCGCGAAGCTGGGGGGTCGGAGCTGTCACTACCTTTCAGCCGAAGATGGGGCGCTCCGCGGCATCTCCGCTAGCGGGCGACCTCCGCCGCGCACTGTAGATGACATCCGCTGCGAGACGCTTTGATAGATACGCTAGCAGTACGCATAGGGTGCGGAGTCTTTCTTCCTTGGTATTGCTTTCATTAGTTTTACTGTGTTGGACTGGTCTTTGTTCTTTCCATGGGCGCCACCCGAGAGTACGGACGCGGCGGCACTGCCCGGCGCGCCATTTACTATAGGTACTCAGTGATGCAAAGCGCTCTTCTCTTTGCAAACTTCCGCCGCGTCCTAGTTTCCCTTATCTTGTCACCGGGCGTCTTCTGGCTGGTGGCACACTCGGCGGGCCGTTGGGGTCCTCTGACATCAGAGACGCCCATGGCACAGGGACACGCCTACGCAATATAAAGAAAGTCTGCTACTTCTTCCAAAGCCGGCGCTGCATCTGTCAACAGCACCCAGTCCCCCGTACGTCTATTACTCAGCCGTGCAGCAGTGAAGACGCGCCCCCCGCACCGCCCGTCCCACTGCACCCTAAATCTCACCGCACCTCAAAGCGACACCAAGCGCCTTGCCGCTCAAAGCATGCGGAACTACACGGGCTACAGGAGCGCACACCGCAACAGTTAGGCACAGTGAGCAGTCCACCATACCATCCGCCTTTCCGTCGCCACTTGAACCGCACCCACACGTCACTGGCCCACTTTCCCTCCTTGTGTACCCCATGCGGCGGCGGGGGGGCGAGGGGCCCCAGCAGCGTGCGCGTCAATGAACGCCTGCGGGATGGAAAGAGCCGGGGGAGTGCAGGTGATGTCGCCAGAGACGCGGAAGATGGCGTTGGCCGACGTCAGGCTTTCGGCCGACGCCGTCGCCCGGGTCCTTGCCAAGCTCGCGGCTCCTGCCGCGGCCAACGCGACGACGGCTCCACTATCGTGGCAGGACCCCGATAAAGCGGTCGACAGGTTGCCGTACGACTCCGCTGTCTTGTCCGCCATTCGTGCGGCGTGCGTCTCGGCAGCAGCTGCCTTGAGAAAGGCGTCGTTAGCCACCAGCGCCGCGGCGGACGCCTCCTCCGACGCTTGTTGAACAGAGATATTGAAAATGGTCGGGGGACGTGGTGGTGTCAGGTAGGGGTACGGCGGTTTGATGTCCGCCGCAGAGGCAGCCAGCGCCACACCAGGTGCGGGAGCGGTGATTGGGGTTGGCGTCGGCGCGGTGAGAGGGGGAGCCGGCGGGGGGGTTGTCAGAGGAGTGGGGGGCACGAGCTCAGTCACGGGGACAGGTTCCATGCGAGCGTGCAGTGGGGAATAGGGGATGGAGCACGGAAGTGGACGTCGACGTTCCAGGAACGCGGGATTCTGGAAAGGCAGCCTGGCCCACGACGCGGGCAGGCAGGCTGTCGACCCGCCTGGGCACATCAAGACAGCCTGACTGGAGACCGAGACAGCCGATGCAAAAACGTCAAAATGCTTGTGCGTAGAGCACTTTCTTACGTATCATCAGACCGACCACCCAGTCTGTCCAAATCTCATCGAGAACTCGCCATATCGGCAGACAGCATGAGAGGCCTGCGTGTCATGCGGCGCGGAATCGGGGCAGTCCGCTTCGTCACTGACCCCACGGCCCCGCCGAGTGGGCCGCCACTGCGGCTTCTTGACTCACATGTGCCGGAGTGTGGACTCGGTTGACTCTTGGACCTTCTCAAGCGACAGTCAGAGCCAGCCAGGCGGCCAGGTGGCCTTTTCAGTATCTGGCCGCAGCCTGCGGACAGCATGAGAGGCCCTGTAGTCGTGTGGCGCGGAATCGGGGCAGTCAGCTTCGTCACTGACCCCATGGCACCGCCGAGTGGGCCGCCATTGCGGCTTCTTGACTCACATGTGATGGTGCGCGGACCCGGCTGAGTCCTGGAGCTACTCAAGAGACAGTCTCCGAGACGGCCACCCGCTCCCACCCATCTCCCATGCACTGTAACCGCTGTCTTTCATAGCCCGCGGCGGCTGCAGCCGCATGTCCTGCAATTCGCGGACCAAGCCAGCTGTGTAGCTGTTAAGTCAGACTAGCCAAATGTACTTGACACGTGCAGATGTGCAATACTTATGCCTGTAGTTGCATATCGATTGATTGACAGACAATGAGAAAACCTGCAATTGAGACCTGTGAACCGAGAAATCGTGGGCTTGGCAGGAAGAGAGCTACAGCCACACCCGAACGGCCAGAGTGCCGCAGACTAGAGAGTATGAGGAACACGAAGTACAGCGACAAAAGGACAAAAATAAGCTCAACGTGATGTATGTACCAAGCGCTACAAAGCGAACGCAAGAAGCTCGCAGGACCACACAACCTCGCTCCCAAGCAGGTCTGCCAGGCGCTTCGCTCTGCGCCGCCGACCGGGTAGAGCATACCGACTCTGTGAAGGATACTTGTACAATGCATCAGACACGGCATGGACAGAAACAACAACAACATCAGGATCTACAGGAATGCCGTGAAAAACCTTTCTGCTCTTCACGAGCCTCGCCTTGGCCACCACCTTGCAGGCCAACGACAAAAGGTCGCACTCAGAGGAGTCGGGGCGACCAGCGACCGACACCGCCAACCTTACGACGGGCTCCGCCTCCCCCGCGTCGCCTTCCTCGTCGTCAGCGTACTTGATGCGGCTCCGCAGCCGCTCGCTCAGGCGGCGCTGCCTCTTGGACGCGGGCGGCCTGTCAGCCGCGCCTACGGGCACGCCCCGCGTTGTCGCGGCACGTTTGCGACCCTTCCCCGGCGGGGATAATTCGCCGGCCGACATTGGGGAGTGTGCCAGGTGCTCCTTGACGACCGGTAAGCCCGTCGTTGGCGAGGAGAAGAACGACACGCTCCGGGTATTGAACCCACTCTGTCGCGTCACCGCCGTGGCCGTGGATGGTTCCCCGCTATCAGCCGCCTCGAGCGGGCGCTGCTCACATGCGCCGGTGGGACTGGGTGGCGGTGGCGTGTCCGTCAGGGGAGGTTGTAAGAGGGCGGCCAATGGGGCGGATGCCTTGTCGACCGACGGGGACGGCGGCTTGGGCGCAGAGGCAGAGGCGACCGTCAGTGGGGGAGTTCGCGCCTTGAACGGGTTTTTCCTCCGGGCGCGGCCGCTCATCGCCGCTGCCGCGGGTACTTCCGACGAGAGCTTGCCCGTCCGGGTCGGCGTCGACGTCGCGGCGGTGACCAAGGGAGCTGCCTCATCAGCAACCGTCGGCACTGGTGGAACCGGCGTCACGTTCACGCCTGGTGTTGATGGCGGCGGTGCCATCCCCAGCGCCGCCGCAGCCGCGGCTGTTAACGTGTCACAAGAAGAAGGCGCCGCCGGTGCCGTCCATGGAGCATCTTGCTCCAGCTCCCCCCGTGCGGACAGCGTCACGGCCGGCGTGGACGATGGTGGAAGTGTAGTCAGCAGCGCGGAAGGTGGTGGAGGTGAAGCGGGCGGCGCAGACGGTGTTGCCGCTGCCTTGGCAGGAGCCGGCGGTGGTGCCGGTGCCCCGGAGGGAGACGAACCTTGTTGCGGAGCCTGAGAGCTTGGCGGCGTTGATCGACGTGCTTGAGACGGACGCGAAGATGGCGATGGTGCCTCGGGCGGAGCGGAAAGTGAGCGTGGTTTCACCACAGCAGGCTGTTGCGGCGACGCCAGCCGTGTGGTCGGCGCCGACGCCGACGCTGACTGCTGCAGGGACGCAACCACCGACGCTCGTGGTGCGAGTGGTAAAGCTGGCTGCACGGGTTGCGGGGGTGGTTTGGCCGCTGACTCTTGCTGCCGTGGCTGCACGACCGCCGACGCAGGCGTCGGTGGTGGTAGGGCCGCCAACGCGGGCGGCGGTGGTGGTGCGAGAGGTACAGCCGGCGGCACGGGTCGCGGGGGTGGTTTGGCCGCTGGTACTTGCTGCCGTGGCTGCACGACCGCGGACGCAGGCGTCGGTAGTGGTAGTGCCGCCAAGGCGGGCGGCGTTGATGGTGCGACGCGAGCCGTTCTGGAAGTTCTTGGAGCCGCGGCCCGTGGTGAAGCAGCAGATGCGGCTGACGCCGCTGAAGCAGCCCGCACCGGTTTGCGAGCAGGTGCCTTCCCGCGACCGCTCTCGGTGGATCTAAGAGCGTAAGGTGTTTCCTTACCGTCACCTGGCCCGGCTGGTGGGAGCTCAGACGTGGTTGCCTTGCCGGCGGCGCGGCCTGTGGCCGGGGGTGCCAAGGGTGGCAGAGGTGCAAGCAATGGGGGTGGGGGAATGCGAGTGAGGTGAGTAGGGGGGTTGGATCCTTGGAACACGTGGTCGCGCGGACGAATCGGAGTGTTGGAGAAGGTTGCATCGTCGGGCAACGGAACGACTTGGAGCGCAGCGAACTCCGATGCGGAGGGCGCCACCCGCGGTGCCGCTCGAAGCGCTCTTTACGATTCCAGGCAGGGCGCTAGTTGACGCCGACCGCCAGCGAGCTCCTTGGGCTTGTGCTTGGATAGATAAACGTCAAGCGCCACCTGCGCCGAGTCCTCCATCTTCAGCATCACAACGAGGTGTGCGAGGCGAATATCTGTCGTGAGCTTGTCCCTCGAGCAGAAGAAGCCACGTAACGACAACGTCGTCGGTCGCGCGAACGCGTCCACGCGCGTGCGGTTGTCCGCCTTCTTCCGCATCTCGTACGAAAGCTGGATGCGCAGCGACCACGCCTCCTTGTCCGCCTTGCGCGGCCACCACTCGAGCCTTGTCCTGGCCAGGGGCACGCTCAAACCAAGGGCATCCGCAATGGCATTGCCCAGCACGGGCATCAGGTTGCGCAGGTGCGTCCTCACGTTGCCCATGTCGATGAGCTTTTTCACCCTCGCGAGGGTGTCCCGCGATGGCGCAATCTCCGCCGGCTGGCGCGCGACAATGAGCGCCTTGCTTTGCGTTGACCGCCAGGTACCGGGGCCACAGGCGCGTAATGAGGGCACCACTGCTCCGCGGAGAGCCTCCTCCTGCCCCCCCGCCGCCGTACTTGCTGCCAAGGAAGAGGTACGGGCGGCAGCCCCAGAAACAGCAGCGGAGGAAGACCCGTTGTTGTTGACAGCAGCCCGTCTGACGGCTTGGTCTCTAGCTCCTACTCCGGCGGCACCGGGTGCGGCGGCAGTGGTCGCCGCAGGTGTGAGCGTGCCGTCGGTGAGAAAGGAAATGGGCGTCCGGCCGGCTACAGCGGCACGGATGACGGCGTCGGCCAACTCGTCATCGTCGTCGCCCTCGTCGTCCGTGGCGTCGTCAACAACCGCAGCGGCAGCGGCCGCGGCGCGGGCCTCGGCGTCCTCCTGCCCAGGCCCATGGCCTTCGTCTGGCGTCGTTGGCAGAGCGGTGCTCGGCGAGGCTCGTTGGACCGCCGCGCCACTGGCGGACCTCACGAAAGTCCCGCCCCGGAGGTCGGACGCACTTGTCGGGTCGTACATGCTCCTCCGTCGCTCCTCGCCACCCAAAGATCTTGCGCGTCTTGAGCCGCCCGCACTTGCTTCCCCATCGTCCAACCCCCCACGTGGGTCACTCGTTGCCGCGCGTCGACGCCGAGCGCCGTGGGAGCTCGGGAGCTCGAATGCGGCGCCGGACAGCATTGCACTCCCCGACTCCACAAATCGGTAAACCATGTCCAACACTCGCTTTGCGGAGCTCTTGAGCACTTGCTTGTCCTCAAACACCGGGAGCCAGAACACGTCGCCCTTGGTGTCGTGGCCGGAAACGTGCACGTGCCAGCTGAAGTCGGGGTAGTCTGCCGTCAACGCCCGGAGCAGGGTCATGATCTGGACGATGCGCCGGACGCCGGCCTATGTCATGGGCCGCCGCCGGGTAGATCTGACGTGCAGCTTGCAGGCCAGGCCCGCAGCCAACTTGGGAATGGAGGGGGGCTTGGAGGAGGCGGGTGGGTCCGTAGCGGCTCGGTCGGGGCCAGGTTGCGTGGGGGCGGGTCCGGCGTGGGCAGGAGTGGCGGCCGCCGGTCGGGCAGGGCAAGGAGTGGGGGCGGCTGTTCGGACAGGCGCGGGAGTGGCGGCGGCGGGCGAGACGGGGGTGGGTCCGGCGGAGGCCGGTCGAGCACTAGTGGTGGGTGCGGGGTCGGCCGACGAGTTGGCCATGATGAAGGGGGTCCGGTTCCAGCCCGATGTGGAGAACAGGGGGGGGGGATGGCCGCGGGGAGAAGGAACCGAGCAGCAGCAGCAAGCTGCGTACGCACGGCAGGAAGGGGAGCCTGGGCGGAGGCGGGTGTGGGGAAGCGGGTTGCAAAGCACGAGGAGGGTCAAACATACACCATGCAACACACGATTGCACGCATGCGTGCATCCGACCAACGACCGTTGTGCACGCACTGTGCAGGGGCCATTGCTCCACAGGTCCGCGTCCGTGGTGATCGGCAGAGGGCGGCCGGTCGGTCGCCGGGGCGGCGCCAGCGCGTGGGCTGCGGCGGTGCGGCGGGTGGCCCGCTCCCGGTGCCCCTGTTGCTGTCTACCGAGCCATGCCGACAGCGCGGCCTCGACCGCAGGATCTCGCTTGCACCGCGCCGGAGCGCGCGCGCGCGCGCGCTGACAAGCAATCGCGCAAGCCTGGCGATTGGACGACGTGGCATGGCCTGAATATCGGGCCGGGGTCGAATCTGACCCCATTAGGTCCCATAGAATTGCTGGCGGCGGGTAGAGAATCAAGGATGATGCCAGCAAATGAATGGTCAAGCGCAAAGGGATCTGGCGCCGGGTAGCCAATCAAAGCCGTAGGTAGCTGCCCGGCGGCAGCCGGACCAGCTGTGTACGGAGAAGTGGTGGCCACCCGTTTTTGGCACGCCGTGGAGCAGAATTTGGCATGTCGAGGTCACAACTAGTGGGTACCAGAGACGGGACGCCGCGGGGATCAGGCCGGAACCGTGAGCCCCGACCGGGCCACAGAAAGAGCAGGTAGGGGGGGAATACTGGAACGTCTTTGGTTGATACTACTGGCACGGCGAAAATGGCACGCCAAAGCGCGTGCCAAAGTGCATCTGGAGGCCGTAAGGGCGTCCAATGCCGCGTCTGAAGGCCACTGCACCTGCGAAGCCAGTGGATCCACTGAGTTCCTTGGCCGCGTAAGCCGGACCGAGATATGATCTCGACCAGGGATAAAATCCCACCGGAATTCTATCCGGGAAAATTGAAACATCTTGGGATAAGTCCCGAGGTATTGGTTTTGGGTAAATCCTGAAATCTAGGAAGTTTTAGTGACTTTCCTGCTTCCGCCCGAGACGCGCGGGGGTTCCCTTCCAGTGGAAGGGCTGTCAGGCATGCTGGGCAGGGGCCACTAGAGGCCCGGGCCTGAGACCGTGGCTCGTTGGGTACCGGTCCCCCCACGGTAGCGCCAGGGGGTCGGGATTGTGCACGTCCCGCGTCTTGCTTCCGAGGGTATATGAGTGTATGCTTTGGGGTCATCGTGCGTGTTCGAATAAATCATCGTTTCTTTTGCGTTACTTCCGTCGTTTTTGTGCGCTTCGCGCCCAGTGATCCCGGCGTTCGCGTTGTGACTCTGGCGTAGCGTTCCGCATCCTGTGCTGGGTTTTCCGACGGGGTTATATCCCGTCGGCTGTGAGGGCAGGATCCACTGGATGACGATGCGCACCCTGTCGGTGTCGTGTTGGGTCACCACCGTGAGGCACCCATCCCGGTCCCTGTGGGAGGGATCAAGACGGCCTACGGCGTCGTGGAAGGCTTGGTCCTGGACTCGGAGATCCGCCCGCAGAGCCAGCATGGCCTGGAAGAAGCCCAAGGCATCGGCGTCATCACTGGTGAGCTCTTCCGGCTCGAGATGCTTGACCCAGCCAAACAGGGCGTCCGAGAACAGCCAGAAACGGCCGTCACGCGCCTCTTCGTACCAGCGGTTGCACGCCATCACCAAGTACTTGGTCACCCAGATGGCCATCGTGACCGAGTGGGCGTCCCGACACGACTGGTCAATCTCATCCCGGGCGTGGTGCGCCACCAAGGAGCCTCCAGTGGTAAACCCGATCGGGGTCTCCATCTAAGATAACCAAGTGGGCACCGCCGCGAAGAGCTGGGTGCGCATCAACGGGAGAAGGCACCAAAACTCTTGATGGTTTCCGCTGATCAAGAAGCCCCGGCGACGCGCCCGCTGCTCGGAGTTGGCATGCGATAACGGGGGCATGATGGGAAGGCGACGCAAGTACGAACGCGGAATTGGCATGTAGAGCAAGTTGCAGTACGCCGGCGGGGCGGTCAGGGCCTTAACCCGGGACACCGTCGCTGCCAACCACCCGGGGTACTCATCCTCGATCGGCGCGCGGATAACCGGCGCCGAGATGATGGAGTCGTAGCACATGGCGGGATCCCGGATCAAGCAATCGGAAAGACCGGCAAGACGGGTCTTCCGGGCGCTACCCGGGGCCCAAAGCGCGCGGTCAGCCCCACGAGTGAGACCCGGAGCGGAGTGCACATCCTCCCCCGCCCCGCGTTCAGCCGACACAAGCGCCGTCGTGTGGAGACGCATCAAGAACCCCCGCCGCTGCTCCCGGGTCCAGCTCAGCGCCAGGTCGGGGCGCATGGCCAGGAACCCCTGGAGGCGCTCCGCCGTGTTGACGTCCTCGGGCGGCGCCGGCACGACACCCACGACAACCCGGTACAGGCGCACCAACATGGCGGGTGCCAGAAGACTCGGCGGGGGCGCGTCGCCCGGCTTAGCCGCGGGCAAGGCCACGCCAGGGATGACCCCACCGACGGGCGCCGGGCTCGTGCCGGGGGGACCGCCATGCTCCCCAGAGTGGTCGACCGACCCCGGCGCTACCTCCACGGACCCTGACGACGACATCTTGAACTTGTTCGGGGACGCCTTGATCTAGCCCTTGGCCTTGGACTGGGACGCCTTGCCCTTGTGCCTGCTACCTCCACCAAGACCGGACCTCCTCTAGGGGACAAGGTGGGGACTGGGCATGGTGGGCCTGGTTTAGGGTCCCACGGGGATAAGGTGTGCACCAGTGGAACAAGACAAGGTGGGGGGGCGGGGGACGCACGTGCGGACTCGCCCTCACCCGGGCGTGTACCCTCCTCCTCGCTCTTACCCTGGACAACCCGCGTCCCAGCCCCGACGATCCTCCTCCTCCCCACCGTCCACCCACGCGCGGGGAACCGGTCGGCCCCGAGATCGGGACGGACGGCAGCCGGGCACGCACGCCACCCCACGAGACCCGCGGGACACCGAAGGGTCGTGACGAGGCGCCGGTTGGGGAACCGCCTGGGCTGGCCCGGGACGGTCCAC
>ENA-ORXC01002091-ORXC01002091.1-marine-metagenome-genome-assembly--contig:-NODE-2091-length-11147-cov-13.966576_pt1 | contig 11147 bp, 5 predicted proteins | sample MGYA00237865_ERZ511478 | MGnify/ENA metagenome assembly ERZ511478 | reverse complement strand
GGGGTGGAGGAGGAGCGAGCCATGAACGCCGGGCGCAGCGGCGCAGCGGCGCAGCGGGCGCCGCGGCGGCCGCGTGGCGCCGGCGCACCGGGCGGCGTGGCAGAGAGCAGGAGCACCGACGCGGAGCGCGGGGGCAGGGGCAACGCCCACGGGGGTCCGCATGCAGCGACGGACGGGGCGGGGGCGGGACCCGGCCGGCGGCCGCCCGCCCAGACGCGGGGGGTGCCCGCGCCGCCAAACCGCCCGACCGCAAGGACGGGCGGTGCGGTCCGAGCTCGCCCGGCTTGTGAAAAACCGCGCGTCGCCAATGCAATGGCAATGTCGGAGGCCGCCCCAGCCGGCGGCACCTCACCGGTAAGACGGCACAGCGAACGCACGACGGCGGGGGCGGCGGCGGCTGGGGCCGGTGGTCGCGTCCCTGCGGCGGGTAGGAGCGCGATGGGTGGGAGCGCGATAGCGACAAAATTCGAGCGTGGGACAGGCGCGCCTCGGTGCCTCGGTCACGACCTTGACAGTCCACGTGGGAAGACACCCGTTCTTGGTCGCCACTGCCAGCAACACTGAAGCAATACACTTTATGGTTGGATTCGCCATCAAATTGCTCGATGCTCGACAACAAGCACAAGGTGCACAAAGACTGCTGTGAAAAATGCTCTTTTCACAGCAATCTTTGTGGGTCGCGCGCCACCCCAACGTAGAGCGCACGAGACCCCTGTATCCTTTCCAGACGTAGGGACCAGCTATTTCCCCGCCACACAGCGGGAATGAGAGCGAAGCAGTCACCCTCCCCCCCCCCCAAGCAGCATGTGGCGTCCACGTCCGCAGACAATGGAAAAGGTTCATGGTGAACAAAGCGACGATTCCGACCAGTGCCCGTGCACGAGGGCTCGTCGCAGGGTACGACCCTGGGAGGTGGATGCATCACATCGCACCACCCCCCGTCGTCGCGCGCGCGCCCACGTCACGGCCCAATCGCCGCGACGGCCGACGCGCCCGCCACGTCCCCAATGTTGTCAGCGTCGGGGGAGTGCACCAGGTACCCGGTGCTCCCCTCACCGCCGTCGTGGAACCCACCACCGGCGGCCCCACAGTCGGAACGCCGCGGCATTGTCGCGAGCGTGTCGCTGGAGAAGTCCCACGCGGCGTGCGCCCCCACCCGCCACTCGGGCGGTGGCCACGCCACGCGGTCGCCGCTCTTGAACGGCGCGACGCGGACGCCCGTGAGCTCCCACAGCGCCCCGTGGGCTATGTTGCGCGCCGCATTCACGTCACGGTTGACGTACCGCAGCACGCACCCCCAAAAGATGCACCGCTTGACCGACCACATGACCGCCGGGTGGCGGCCACGCAGGCGCCGCACGGCGGCCGTCGCCGAGGCAGCGAGGCGGTCGCGATGCGCCTCGGCCCAGCCGACCGCAACGGCCTTGGCAGCCGCATCTCGAGGGAGTCGCTGGTGCCCAAACGCTTCCGGTGCGCCCCGGCGGCTGGTTGGGGTGCCCCGCCGCGGCGGCCGCGCCTTGGCCGCCGCCGTCGCTTCCAGGTCGCGCTGCACCCGACCAAACGCCGTTGGGTTGGTCATGCGGCACGCATTATGGGAGCTCAGAGGCGTCGTATACGCGTTGGCCAGCTGGGAGCGACACCCGGAACACGCCTGCGACGAGTTGTGCTCGTCTCGCTCGAGAAGGTACACGTGCGGCGCCAGCGCCCGCTTGAGCCGCGTGCTGCCACCGCGCAGAGCCGCGGCGCCCCACACGAGGACGACAATGCCCCCGTCGACGACCCGCCGCAGCTGACCGCCTGTCAACTGCTCCGCAAGGCGAACAACGAGGCGCGCGTACTGACGCTCTGCATGCACGTGGGCGCAGCGCAGGACACGCGTGGCAGCGGCGCCAAAGGCCAACTCGTACGCCGTACTTTGGCGGCGGGCGAGCCACGCCACCGAGGCGTCACGCCACGCTGCCAGGCCAGCGACTTTGAGGGACGTGCCCTCGAGCTGCTGCTGCAGGTACGTTTTGACGGCCGGCGGTGGGGCACGGCCGCCGGCCGCCGCCGCTGCCGCGAGCTCCCTGGCCACCGCCTTGTGGTAGGCCCCCCGCGCGCGGTCGCGCATGCGGCCGCCCGACTGTTCAGCATATGCCGCGGCGCTCAGGGAGAAAACTGCACCGCTCGGGGGCGGCATCGGCGCTGACCGCGACCCTGCACCGGTGGAGAACTTGGGCAGGGCCCGCATAGTCCCAATGGCGCGGTCAATATCAGCGACACGCGCGTACGCCACCGTCCGCCGCGGCTCCCAATGTGGCGGCTTGCCGTCGGCCGCCTGTGCCATCGTTGGCTGGCCTGCGGCAGCGCCACAGACACCTGGCGATGCCAGCGGCGGCGGCAACCCCGCCTTGGCCTCCAATACCCGGTACGCACAGTCGGTGGTGACTTTGAATGCCGAAGCACCAGTACAGGCGTACCACCCGCGGACCGCCTTGCGCGCCTCCCTGGCCGGCCGCTGCCTTTCGGCACGGGCCGGTGTGGGGCCCGACCGGCGTCGCCGCGTCTGTCGGCGTGACCTCCGCGGGAGGTCCACCGCCGGGGGCTCCGGTGGGGGAGCTGATGCGGGCTCTGGGCCTGGGGGGGGTGGCCCTGCGGGTGGCGCGGCAGCGCCACCCACACCCGCCGCCACCGCCGCCGCCGCTGCCGCCGTGGACGCACCCGACGGGCGACGACCGCCACTCTGACGTTGTTTCCAAGACGCGCCGACCGGCGCGGCGTTGGCCGCTGCCACACCCGCACCCGACGCGCTCGCCGGTCCGTCGCCGGCGGCAGCAGCAGCCCAGTTGGGGTACCTCGCCAGCAGCGCGGCCAGACTGGACGCGACCGAATCCAGGGCGGCAGCGCACATCCGCTCCCAGCGGTACGCAAGCACCCTTCGCGCGTCGGCATACTCGACGTTCTGCGGTCCGAGGGAGACGGCGGTGATGACGTCTGCGACGCCCGGGTCGATGCCGACCAACGTCATAAATACGTGCTCGTGCAGGGAGAGGCCTTGACCCGCCGCTTGGTTTTCCATACTCGACACCGTCGCCTTTGTTCGCGGCGGCTCCCCGCGCCTCCGTGCGCGGCCGTGGGCCGCCGCTTGCACCGCTTCTGCCGCCGTCTGTGGGCGGTCCCGCAAAAAGACGAGGCCGACGCCGTCCGTGTACACGATCGGCCGGAATTTTGTCTTGCGCGTCCCCACCCCCGCTTGGCGGGCGAGTCCAGCAAACGAGGCCCCCCCACCGCGCAAACCGCCGTACAGACGACCTAGGACGGGGGAGGCCGACGCACCGGCTTCCCACAAGGCCGCCGCAAACATCCGCGGCGACAACGGCACGTACCGCACGAGCTGCACGTGAGGGCGCGGAAAGACGGCCGAGCACGCCTTGCCGGCGCCCAGCAGGGTGGCTTGACAGTGGAGCAGTAGCGGCACAAACATGGCCCATTGCTTGGCCCGCGCCGCCTCGTGGCACAGCACAGCGTGGGTGCCATCCAGTTGCAGCCGCGTGTAGGTTTGAAAGATGTCGCGGACATGGACGTTGAGCTCGTGCCGCGCGAGCACGGTGAGGTCGTCGTCTGGAAAGTCGGCGCTGTCGCACGCGGATAGGATGGCCGTGGCCACGGCCTTGGATGTCTTAGAAACCAGCGATCGGCGGCCGTCCTTGGCCGTCTCGTCGCCATCGACCGACAACGCGGGCACCACGCTGTCGACGAGACAGGCGGCGAGGCGCTTGACGGCGAGCGGCACTTGACGGGCGACGGTCATCCCAATGACGGCGAGCAACGGAGCCGTGGCGACCGCCTCGCCGGGCCCGACGAGCAGCTGCGAACACGGCAACAGCACACCAGCGGCCACGACCTGCGCGACAAACGCCTTGGCCGGAGCCCACAGCGGGGAGTCGGGGTGCGCGCGCAACGCGGCGCCCTCCCGCTCACCGGGTATGCCGTGTGCACAGCAGAGCGTTGGCGTCTCTGCTGTCGCGTGGCTGCTCCCGTACGCCCCTCGACATGAAAGGGCGGCCGCCAGCCACCTGGCGAGGGCCGCCGTCGAGGTGACGGAAAAGACCGCGGCATACGCCTCAATGTCTCCCTCCGTGGACGCGGCAACGCTGCGGCAAACGTGCTCGAGGGCCGTCACAAGCATCGCCCGGTGGTGGGTCCCCGCCGCCACGCGCCGAGTGATGGCTGCCTCGAGAGCGGCAGCGCGCCGCCGCGTGTGCCGCCCTCCGCCGCGACCGGCGTGTGCCTCGGCCGTCTGGCGGCGCACCCGCGGCGGCCGACCAGCGGCGCGCGCGTGACCATCGGCGCACGGCACTGCGCGGGATAGGAAGAGGGAGCGCAGGGCGACGGGTGTTGCACGCGTCACGTCGCCGTCGAGAAGCATCTCGTATGGGTTTGTGGGGGGGTCACAAACGCGCACCGCCCCATTCCTTGGACACTCCTTTGAGTTGGCCTTGTGCTGCAGCGACCCGCACTTGCTGCACTGGGCCGGTTTTCGGGGGCGCTGCCGCGCCGGTCCCGTGCCGACCACAGTGCGACGTGCCGCGTCTGCCGACGCGGCTCGCGGCCGATTGCCGGCCACCGCCGGGGGGGGGGGGGGGGGGGGGGTGCGCCGTCGTCCGCGCCTCCCCGTGGCGCAACGTCGGAGCGTTGCCGGCACCGACGCGGCGCGAGGGGGGCGGCGTGCCGGACGGGGGGAGGCGGGGCCGCCGCCGCCGCCGCCGCCGCCAGCGCCGCCGCCGCCAGCGCCGCCGCCGCCAGCGCCGCCGCCGCCAGCGCCGCCACCGCCGCCGCCGCCAGAGCCGCAGCCGCCGCCAGCGCCGCCGCCGCCGCCGCCGCCGCCGTCCCCGGTGCCACTACCGTCGCTGCCCTCGCCCGACGCGGTCTTATCTTTGGTGTGCCGGGCTTTGCGACGCTGGTTGCCACTGCAGGCGAGTCCCCCCCGTCGGTTGGGGTTTTTGACGCACGTCGTCCAGTAGTGACCTGCCGTGCGACAGCCGGTGCACTTGCCCCGCGGTTTTGGCTTGCGTTGGCGACCACGAAAGGTGGCGGGCAGCCGTGCCCGCGGCGGGCGACCGGCCGCGGCCTCGGCCACCACCTCTGCCGCCGTCCGAGCGTGGATGAGACACTCAAGGACGACGGCCAGCGTCTCGTCCCGCTCTCCGACACAACCGACGGGCACGTTAACGAAGAGCGCATTGACAGCGTCTGCGAGCGCCACCGTTGCCGCCGACAGCTCTTGCCCGACGGCGGACAGCACCGCGCCGGCGTTTGGGTTGTCCTCTAGGGGCGCGTGGCCGCGGACGTCACACAGGACGGCATGCACCCGCCCACAGGCGGCGGCCACATCTCGGAATGTGTGGTGTGCTGGCGAGCCCCTTTGCGTGTCGGCCGCTGCCAAAAGGTGCGCCCGCACGCCCTGCACCCGTTGGAGAACGGCGGCGACACGCGGGCCCCGCACGGCCCGCAGCCGGCCCGTCGGCGTGTTGACACTGGGAGGCGCCGCGTTCGTCGTAGAGTTTCGCCTGCGCTTCGCAGACGGCGGAGGGCGCTGCCAGTCGCTATCCGACGCCGAGGAGGCGCTGCGAGACGCCAGAGACCGCACGCGCTTGACACGTGCTGCAAGAGCCGCTGGTGGGCGAGCAGGGGGGCAGGCGCATCCGTCGGGCGCCCCAACAGCCGCTCGGACAATGTCCGACGGGCCGCCAACGCGGGGACGCTGCCTCCTCGGGCCGACAGATGCGTCCGCGTCGTCTCCGTCGCTCCGCGCCAGCCCGTCTGGCGGCGGCGTGGCCGATGCACCACCCGTCGACTGGAACGTTGCACCGGCCGCTCTCCGTCGGCGTTTGCGCCGCCGCTCCGCCCCGCGTGCGGCGCGCCGCTCCGCCGCCGCCTTCGCCCGCTGCCGGCGCTGGGCCTTGGTGGCGGGCGCCGCCACCTGGCTGGGGTGACGGCGCCTGCACCGGCAGCGGCGAGTGCCACAGCACTGTGCGCGCGTGGGCGTGGCCGCATCGCCGACACTGCTCCCGCACGACGCGGTACCGGTCAGCCAGTCGTCTCTCGAGGAGCCACCACACTCGGACGTGCACGATGGCGCACCGGTCGGCGGCAACGGTGGCAGGGGCGCTGCCGCACCCCCCCACACGCCGCTGCCACGTACCACGTCACCACCGGCGACCGAGGGCGCAGGTGAGTCGCCCTGCCCTTCCCCATTATGCACGCGGGCCAGTACGGACAAGGTGGAACTGGAGAGGTGGCCGCCCCACTCTACGTCGCTCTCCATGGTGCTCCGGCGCAGGCGGCCGAAGACGCAACGCCAAGCTGGCAGTGGTCGGGACCCCGGCACGAGCCGCACCGAAAGCACCGGTTGGCTGCAGTTGGGGGGTGGGGGGCGTGGTAGGCTGCTGTCGTACGCCCGGCCGCCGCGGGCATTTGCCGCGCGTCTGGGGCGGTGGTTCTTGTAGTGCCGCACAGGCGGTCGTCGACAGTCGAATCGGGGCTGGGGGCATGGGGCAAACGGACGCCGGGTGCAGGTGGCGCACAGCGCGCCCGCCATTGAACAGGGTCTACGAACACGGTGTGGGCGCGATCCGGCGCCTTGCATAAGCATCCGTGTGTGCGGGCTGTCGCGGCTGTATGTGATAGCCCCTCACTGTGATTGGGCAGCGGTCGCTTCCGACCAAATTGGCTCGATCGTGGCGGGGTTGTCATCTTACCAGACGGTGGTGGGGGACACTATTCAGACATCACACAATGACCATGATTCACAATCCGGCTGCACCCGAAGAGGGCTCGCCTCTCGACGATGCGTGGACGCGCACATGCGGCGTGGGCGTAGCGAAGACGCGGGTCGCTGTGCCTCCGACATACTCGAGAGCGCATCGGGGTGGGTCGTGTGCGTAGGATAGGTAACTGTGAAAAAGTCTCTTCGATGCTGCAGACATCGTGTCCCATACGGACTTTACAATTGGCCCACAAGCATGTTTACGGCCACCGAGCACAATCACCGCGCATCCCATGCACAGTGTGCCCTCACCTTTTCCTCCAGAGGGCGCCCCCGCAGCGGACCTGTGCGCCACCAACACGGGTGGCTCGTCTGCCGAGTTGCAAAGTCCACATGCTACCAGCCCTCAATGCACGCACGCGCGTGCTCCGTCACGTCTGACCCCCAGCGGCACCTGCGTCCATTCTCCACCACAGGTCCACCTGCCGCGAGACAGTCGGTGTGTGGAGGCATGGTCACAGCGCGAGACAGTCGTCAAATCCCCCGACTTGTTTTCGTCCGGTTGTTCCGTCCGCCGGGCCGACACGTGGTATGTAACCACCGTGCTGCCGAGCGCAGTGGGTCACTTGTGCCGCCTTGTCAACATTCTCCCAAGCCTCGGGTACTGCGCGGTTCGCGTGTAAGATTTACCACCTACAGGTGATTGCAGCCACCCGGCAGACGACGATTTACGCAGTAGATACACTGTAAACGCTGGTCTTGCCCTGTGTCTGGGACGGCGCAGGCTGCGGCTACGGCTGCTGGCGTTGCAGCAGCCAAGCTCCCATCCGTTTTAGTATGTACGGCGCGCACCATTCGTCTTCTCTAGCCATGAGCGCGTCCCCGAGCCCTGTTTTACCTGGAAACGGACTACCTACGTGACTTTTTGGTCTATTTTCATTGGCCTCGGAAATCAGTTTCATTCCATACATCGGTGTAGAAATGTTACCAGGTGACAGGTGCGCTTGTCACGAGTTGCTGGGACCTTGCAACAGTTCTCTCTGTCCCTCATGAAGTGCTCGCAGCTTGCGAGCGATTCGTCTTATTTGTTCCATGCTGACGGCGGTGCGCGCGAGTACGCGCGCGAATGCGTGCAGGTGATGCATCTGTTTCCCCGGCGGTGGCGGACTCGGCAGCGAAGCAACTTGACTGGGAGTTTTGAAGTACCGTGCGTGGCCGGCCCCCCTCCCTCCACGCGGTCATCATGGCGCAGCAGCGACGTACTCTGTTTTGGAGCTGACGGCTGCTCCCAGCTCGCGCCTCTCTCCACCAATGCCTCAATGCACAAAGGTGGAGTTCCCTCCTCCCGCTGTCAGCAACGGTAGCGGAAACACTGTGATCGCCACGTCGGCGTTCATACGGGACGGTGCCGGCAGTGATGGCGGCGGCGGTAGCAATCGTTTAGCTGGCCACCGCCGTCTTTGAAGCTGCTTCCGTCTCGACGTGCGCCCAAGGCAGGGTGTCGGTCGAGCGCACGGCCGGCGGCCGGGCGGTGCAGCTCGGCCATGCCTGCGGAACATCCAGTTTGTGTCTAACGAGGCGGCAGTAGACGAAACGTCCACCTACAATGCAACAGCACCCTCTATATGATATGCACCCAGCCCCCCCTGACCGCCACCACATCGAGTGACATCTTGGTGGCCTACAGAATCAGAGATTGTCCATGATTGGTCCACAACGATTTCGAGTACGTCTGACCGAAATCGACATCGGTGGAGTACGAATAGTACCGCTCGTCCTGCATCCGACAGCGGGCCCGAAAGTTCAGCGCGTCAGTCAGGTGCCCCCCCGGTGCAGCGCGTGTGCTGGATCTTGCAAGCATCTTTCCGCACCGCGTAGGTGGGCGAACAAATTGCCTCGCACCAGCACCGTCTTGGACTTTCTCCCGCCCTCTTCCATGCCCACTCGCCCCGCCGACGCGCGGCGCGACGCCGCGTCACGGGTCCGTGGCAGAAGAAGGGGGTGCCCCGCCTTCTCCCTACCCCCGAGGCGTTTGAATTTGGCCTTCCTCCCCCGCGGCCGCCGCAGGCGTGGCGTCATGCGGCTGCACCTACTTCCGAGGGACCGCGGCGTCACGAGCGTGACCTGCCCGACGCCCGGCTGTGGCGCGGTCACCACCGACGGGGGTGTCGCGGCGGTGCTACCGGCGTCGGCACGTCGGCGGCGGGCCGCAAGCCTCCCCCGCGCGGCCTGCCGGGGCCACCTGGCGGTGCGGCGGTCCGGGTACGCCCCGTGTCGATAGCTGCTGGCAACTTTGTGAGGGTGGCCGCCGGTGAGCCCATCGCTGGTGGTCAGGTCAAGAGCTGTGGCCGCGGTTCCTCTGCCGGCGGCTGTGGGGGCGGCGGCGGCGGTGGTGCGGCGGCCGGCGCCAGAGTCACTGCCGGAACGAGCGGCGGGCGGCACGCCCGCCCAGGGACTTGGAGCTCGGTCGCGGCTACAAGGCCGCCACCCAAATCGGTTGCGTGGTCAGCTACGGGTTTCTCCGCGTCGTGGCGCTGCTGCGCCCCCCCCCGGCACTGGGCGCCGCCGCGTCCCCTTGCCCGCCGCTCGGCACGCGCGCCGTCGCGGAAGTCAGCTGCATGGTCGGTGCCGACGCGGCGGCCGCCGCCGCCCACGCAGCTGCCGCGGCTTCCGCGGTCGACAACCCCCAAGATGACGGCGGCGTCGAAGAGTCGACGGCAGCCGGCCGCGCGCACCACCCCCGCCGCTCGGTCGTCGGCATTGGCGGCCACGACGGGGCATGGGCGGAATTCGTGCCGGTCGCCTTCGTCAATGTGCACGCCGTCCCCGACGGGGTGCCCGACGCGACCGCCGTGGCCTTCGAGCCGCTCGCTGCTGCACGCCGCGCGGTCGCCGCGCTCGACCGCCTCCCTGCCATGGCGCCGGTGGCGGGGCTCGACGCGGGGCGCCTCAGCGTGCTCGTTGGGTTTGCAACGGCGGTGGCGCGGCCAGGGCACGTCTTTGCTCTCGGGCGGTCGGCGGGGGCGGCGCACGCGGCGCGCGGGGCGGGGGTGCTGTCGCGGGCACGCCTGCCCGTCCCCCTTGGCGCAACAAACGCAGCGCTGCCAATAGTCATGGCGCGCGGTACGTCGTGCTGACCAGGATGACGACGACGACGGTGTTATCGATTGCCTTCAGCGCTCGTCGATGGCCCTTCATAACATGGGCTGCTCCGCTGCTGCGGCCTCAGTCCCCCTCTCGATCTTGGCCTCCACAGGTGTCCGGGCAGTGGAAGAACACTTTCACAGCCTCTTTCCTGGTGACGGCTGGTTGTGGCAAACAGAGGCGCGAGAAGACACGAAAGTGAATGATTTTTTCATGCGGCGCGTGGCAACGAGTCTCTCGTGAGCGGGGTGGCGCCTGATGCGGCCGGCTGACACAGGCCGACGCGTGCCGTGTGCAGGGAGCGGTCGCGACCGGTCCGGACGGCTGTCTGAAACGCACAGGCACCGTCGGGACTTGGTACCCCCCTTACGAACCCCGGATTCGTATGGGACCCGTCTAGCAGAGAGACTAACGAAGCGGTAGTCGTTTGCCTTACCGAAAGGCCACCTCCACATGCCTTGGGGCGATTTTTTTTTAATACCCCAGGCAGGCCTCAACTGTATTTTGGAGCAGTCTAGACGTTCTTATGGAGTTGCCACGTGTGCCTGATCTACTTTGCAATTACGATGTGTAACTGCATTCTTGTCATACTTGCCTGTTACCGTGCCAATCTGCTTGACGACTCTGGAAAAGGGCTGCAGGACGCCAGCGTTGTCCGCACTCGGTTCCGTCGCATCTCCTGCACAATTCAATCTCTGCCCTCCTCAGCCATCCTAGCGCTGGCGGCCGCATCAAGGCCCCGAGCACAACTGTCCTGCCCTCCTCCGCTTCCTGGGCCGACACCCGCCGCACTGGCAGCGGCGGGCTGCCTGCAACCCAGCCACAGACGGCTTTCTGCTTGCCCCGCGTGGCCGCGCGCCACGCGCGGGGGCCCTGCCCGCGCGCCGCCGCCGCAGGTTGTGACGCCACGTCCGGCGGACCCTCACCGTCACCCCCCACCACGCGCGACCCTTCCGACGCCCCCCCGTTATCGCCACCGTTGCCATCTTTGGTGGGAGGTGGTCTGCGTGCCAGGCGCAGGGGGGGGGGCGGGCCTCCTGCCGTGCCCGCCGGGCGCGCCGCCCGACGCGCTCGAGGAGGTGCCGTCGCTCGCCGAGTGTGGGCTGCTGCTCGAGGAGCGGGAGTCGGCAACGCGTCTCGACGCTTGTGCTCGCGCGCTGAGGGTGCTCGTGCGGCATGCCAGGGGGGCGGCGGTCGACGAACCGCCGGTGGGGGGGGAGGGGGGCGGGGGCGACACTATCGGAGAGGCCGGGCC
>ENA-ORXC01002088-ORXC01002088.1-marine-metagenome-genome-assembly--contig:-NODE-2088-length-11162-cov-4.547677_pt1 | contig 11162 bp, 13 predicted proteins | sample MGYA00237865_ERZ511478 | MGnify/ENA metagenome assembly ERZ511478 | reverse complement strand
AACTGGCCACCATTCGGGGCAGTCGGGGAGAGGCGGAAGGAACTGCATGCGCCCGTTTGGTGCCCTGGGGTCGGCGCGCTCTGCTGACGTTTGTCAGCCGTGTGAGTGTGTGAGCGGCTGCTGAGCCCCCCGCCAACCCGTCGCAGGCCTACACATTGTCGCCCCCTCGCCGACCGCACCGTGCGGGGCCCGCGCGGGCCCACGGCGTCCAGCCTGGATAACACGCCCAACCGGCAATCTCCACGCGAGAGAAACAGTGGGAGAGGGCACGGTTCCGAGACCAACGGGAGCAAAAGCAGAATGTGGGAGAGGGGAGTGGTGGAAACAGACATTGGCGTCGGACAGACACGGCCGAACCGAAGAAGCCACTGCCGACGTTTGGCCAGCCCCCTCGACTCGTCGCGAGCTCCCAACGTGTGGATAATGGCGTGCGCCGCCTTCCTTCCATCACTTTTGGGGTGGAGGAGATTGGCAGCCAGTGCGAGCGTTTTGGTTTTTCTCGTTTCGAGGCGCTGCAGCTGGTGTTTCCCCCCCCCCGCCTAATACTCGGGCGGGCGCTCGGAAAACCCCTTTTTTACCCACAGTGCAGCAGGGGAAGGCGGGTACGCCGTGTTCCGCACAACGCGTGAGTACATGTTCCACCTGAGCACGACGTGTGTGCCCGCTCCTGCCTCGACCGGTGCCCATCGCAGGGGGCGGCTAAGGCGGTGTGGGAGAGAGGGGCGCGCCGTGCCATCGGCACGATGCCGCCCACTGCTGTTTCAGCAGAACCGCGGCGGCCGCACAGGTCCGGCGTTGCGTTTTGGACGCGTGGGCACAGCGCGGCGCGGCGCATGTGATAAGAAGCACTGCGGTGCGCCGCAGACTACCCCCGCCGGTGGATGCGTACGGGTGCGTGTCCCGCCACTTTCCGTACTGGTCATCAACACGGAAGCGGCGTGCCCTGTAGTTGGGCCGCTCCAGGTGCCAACGGCACCTGCGCATCAAGGTAAGCAATGGGGGAACCGTTGACGATAGAGGCTGTCCTGCCGCACTGCAACAGCTGTTTCTTCCAAGAAGCAGTCGCTAGGGACACGGAAATCGGCAGTGCACGGTCATCAACAGCTTTTCTAACGAGAACGGTGGCTGCACTCGCTTCCAATGAAGACTGGTACCCTCCTGTGCTCTACCTCCTTGGTCGTGACCCGTTGACGCTGCCGCCTCTTTTGGGTTTGGGGGTGAGCCCGGTAACAACGACAGGCCGTCATGGACGGCCACTCCCCGCCGCCTCCAGCCGCCCCGAATACGACACCAGGCGTGGAGATGCCAGACGGAGACGGAGGTTCCATGGGTGACCCCGACGAGGACGCCATTGCCCCTCAGCAAGCCCCCCTCATTGCAAACACTCCTCCCATCGTCCACGAGTCGTCGTCTGAGCCGGAGTGCCCGCTAGATCTGGTGCCCTTTTGCTACCTGGATCTTCCCCTCACGGCGCCCCCTATCGATTCTCTCTACCCTGTTGGCTACGAAGAGCGCGGTGACGAACCTGGCGTCGACGACGGCGAGGGACCCCTCCACCACCCAAATGCCGTCGGTCACCCCATCCTCTGGGATTCGTGGGCGCAAGCGCTGGAGGACGCCCCAGAGGTTAGTCCAGAGATGGTCGATTTCGCGCATGCACGGGGCGCTGCCTTGGAGGCGTGGATGGTCGACCACCGTCTCGAGCGGCGGCATCAAGAGACGGGGGCGGCTGCTGAAGAGGAGGAGGGAAACAACGCCGCTGCGAGCGCGCCGGCATTGCAAAATGGTAACCCCGACGCGAGAGTAGTCGACTGGCCAGCTGCCATCCATGGAGCCGCGGGGTGCACCCACCGCCAAGCGGAGGTGTCGACCGTAGACGGCAGGGCACCCCTCCCCGCACCCCCACCACCGCGGCCTGGGGCAGGTTTGGCGGCACAGTGGGATGCGCACCCCAACCACACCCCCCCGTCGGCCGCCGACCCAAGGCTGGTCGGAGCGCGCAGTCGCAAGAGAATGTCGGACTGCCGGAGGGCGGCCGATTGCCGAGTTCGTAAGAAGACCGCACGCAACGACGCGTACAACCTGCTCAACCATAGTCAGCTCGCGGCCGTCGACGCCGCGGCGCAGCAAGATATTGGCGCGTGGGAGGTGGCGCCGCTGCGCGGATGTCAAGGCGGCGCTCACCTTGGCGGGACCACCTACGAACAAGAGTTGAGCTGTGCCATGCACAGCCGCGCCATTGCCAATGAGCGGTTCAAGGCGGCGCTGACTGCCGAGGACCGGTGCCGACATGCCACGCTCCATAGCTGCATGAGCGTCAAAATTAAGGGGCTCCAGACGTCTCGGAGCGACCATCTATGCCGTTTTCGCGACGACCGGTTGTTGGAGGCCGCAGCCGCGGAGCAAGAACTTCGTCACGCCGCTGCAGCTTCCACGCCGCCACCCACTGGGAATGCCTCGGTTAGTGACATCCCGGGGCGCAGACGGGCTGGATCCCCTCCCCGCGCAGCCTACGCCGGGGTGCACCACGCAGCTTCAAGGCCTGCGGACGTTGAGGAGGAGGAGGAGGAGGAGCCTCCACAGGAGTAGCGCCCGCCACCAGACGAGGTGGAGTATCAGGTACGTGCCCACGCAGAAATACAAGTGGAGGAAGAGGAACTACCCGATGAGGAGTGGGGCGCTTGATGTCTTTGGTTGATTCGTTTGTCGCGTGAGGGGGCGTTGCCTGCAGCCACTTTTGACTGCCATAGCGGCCGAGACCGCCACCACTGGACCATCGCGAGCCACTGGTGAGATGGAGGGCGAGCCGGGGTGCTTGAGAAAGCCAGTGAGGGTCTCTGGACAATTTCCGTGCGGCAACACCACACGTGCTAAATATAGGCCCTGATGCTTCTCTAACGAGCTCGGGCGACGCTGGCGCATTGGCCACTTTTTATGCACTCCGATTGACAAGTGAGCCCCCACAATGTTTGTTTTTCAGAATGCCTATCAGATTGATGGCCCCCGACGCCGCTTCCGGACAGTATACTAAACTTTAGAAAGGCGCGACAGAAGCCACTACATGATCTGTCATCGGCACTCTACGGCCGTCTTGTGCTCGCTTTTGAAGCGATGACAATGAAAAACCCAGCCAGACAGTGCTGTTCATCTATCGGGCGTTAGAGCGTGCGGGACGGCCGGTGTCCATCGATTTTTTTTCAGTGGTTATTCTGATGTAGCTACCTGTCGCTGACATCTTTCGCTGTTCACAGCTGACGCTGGCAAAAAAAAAAACAGAAGAGAGTGGCTGTGACGAGCGACTTTCGGCCGCCAGTGGCCCATGACCGTCAAAGCCAACGATGACCAAGAGCGAATGGGCACGGTCCCTGAGTGCTCTGGTGGCAGACGCCTGCCTCCAAAGGCCTAGCTAGGAACCGTGTCCTCGTCACAAGGGGCGCAAAATTGAGGCCCACAGCCTAAGCAACTGCGTATTGTCTTTCGATTGGAGTGTGCCGCGACAGCCAGAGTCTGCAGCCGGGCGGGCTAAGAAGTCGCTTCTTGTGGCCCCGTTGTCAGGTGAGATTCAAAGAGAGCTGCTAGCACCACATCAAAAGGCCTCTTGCGAGGCTATCTCCTCATTTTCCTCTTCGTGAGATGGCCGTCCCGGAGCTGCACCCCAGAGTGGTCTTGGCGCTATCCCAGGGGGGGCAGAAGAAACCCCTTGTGATGAAAAGGGCCCTGATTTCGTGCTTTGATCGAGCTTCTGCCACCGAGAAACGATGCACGTTGGTGAGTGCGTCGGGCTCGGGTGGCTGCGGGAACGAAGCCGCGTCATCCCTGCTGGCTGCACTCAAACGGGGAATCGGTAGGCGCCCAGGCGCCGCCCATTCGAGCAGCTTCTGTGCTCTCCTGCGAGCGAGCCTCGATGTCTAAACAACCAACACAACCACCAGTTTTTGCTGAGGAGACAGCGCACTCATCTGCCCACGCCAAGCCCCGCCACAGAGCCGGCGCCCGCCCGTGGACCTCGTCTCACGCTTCCTCGCGCGAACACGAGCCACATGTCTGCGACATCCCCGAAGTGCCGTTGGCCAGGCGTCGCCTCCCAGCAACGCCGCCGCCTAACAGCAGGTAGCGCTCGGCGCGGGCCGTCACCCCACCACCTCCTCGTCGATCGGCTCGTTGCGGTCGCGTTGTGGCTCGTCGGGCGGCTGCACGGGCTGCTGTGCGCGGTACTACCGGCCCTCCCCGCACGGTGGAGTGCCCTTTTGCCGGGGCGTTCACGACCTCTGGTCAAAAATGAGCGACGGGAAGGGAACACGCGGCGCCGGGTCGGAGTGCCACGGGGGACGGGGGGGGGCGAGGGGTCGGGACGGTGAGCGAGCGGGCAGCTTGGCGAGGGGACGGGCCACCCCGCAGATGGTGATAAATGGTTGCAATGCGTGCGTCACGTCGGTGACACGTTGAGGGCCTGGTACGTCTACGTATCGAGCACCTTTAACGGGTGCTGCGCATGACTCACGTTGCCGTCCCCATCTCGCACCTCACCTATGCCCCGCTGCCGCGAGATGTCTTCGGTGTGTGGTGTGTGGCAGACACACAGTCAACGCGCGGCCTGCCTCGGTCGCGCCCTGATCAATCCGAACATATGGCAGCCTGTGTGGCCCTGTGCTTCAGCGTGAGGTGTTCCGACGGCCGTGCTCGCAGTGGCCCGCGTGGCGCACCAAAGCGTGGCTGGCGCCAACGGCAGCCACGATTATTGCTGACCCCAGTGCAAGGCCTCCGACAGCCCGCTCTATGTCAACCAAGCGAGGTGCCTCGACACTCACTCTCTAACATCCGTTTGACCCCAGTTAACAACCACTGACCCCAGATAGCAACCATACTGTATGGTGCGTTTTCCACAGTGTCTACATGCAAAGTCTCTTTCTTGATTTTCCAGAAAAATGCGCGAGCTATCTTCATGCTCATGCATAAACGGCCCCCTATTGGCCGTCAGTGATCAACAAGCACAGATGACAGCCGGGCCAAGCTCATGCGGTCGCCAGTCACCCATCTGAACAAGCCATGGCGATCGTCTCTGTTGTGCCACTCGTTTGAGATATGATATTGATGTTCAATCATCGCCAACAGCCGTTCTCTAAACAATCCGGCACTCCAACCAACCTCGCCAAAGAGATCCAAGTCTGCCTCTGTGACCCTGCAGAGGTCGACTTTGAACACTTCCGCAACGGCTGTACATGTGGAATTGTGGAGGCGCCGAGGAGGTAGAGGGGGGGGTGTCGATACGGAGCACATCTGCCGATGAGGGAGTTGCCAGCGCGGTGGGCGGGGGCGGGGTGAGGGTGCTGATGGACAGCAGAGGTCGCCGCACCCGGCACCAGTGGCAGCCTGTCAAGGCCGAGGCCAAGACCGAGGCAGCTTTGTAGGTAACAGGAGGAACAGCACACACATCATCATGAGACACCTGATGTGTCTCATGGCTGGCAGTGTGTACGTCAAATCGGTGCTCCCGATGGATTCCCCACGAGCCAAGTAACAGCGACTACTGTCGGGGCAAAAGATTACGGTAGCCCAATCGGGCGGAGCCCAAGGGTTGGGAATTTGACTGAGGCGGGGTCCAGATTGGACCGGCCCACACGACCTTTGGGGGTGAATCGCTTTGTTGTCGTTCCCACAATAACTGCATCGTGAATGCCTTGATCATCATTGAGAATCGCGGTCTGAGCCATTCAATCAGCGATTGACGATGCCTTCACGATGCCGATGCTTACGGATACTCTTTTCTTGGAAAGCACAATACAATCCGCAATACGAGGGGTCGTAGGGGCGGAGTCGCGTAGTGGCTGCTGCTATTGTGGCGCGACGTGAGAGCACGAGCGCATGCGGAGCCGCCAATGCGTTAGGCACTGAGAGACACCTGCAGGAGCCAAGAGCAAGCACGGCCAGTCTGAGCGACAGTCGGGCCCACGCGTGGGTGAGAGCCAGATGGCCGACCACGGCGCCGGTGGTCGGTAGATGGCAAGTGGGTGGTGAGACAAGAGAGGAGAGGAAGAGAGATTCAAGAAACACACTGCCACCACACCATCCACATGCTCAACAGCTACGACGGTGCTTCGTGTGTCTTCTACTGGTCTCTGTTCAGAGGAACGAGAAGGTCATGGGCTTTCTATCTATGTGCAGCACTCGGAGAAACCGTCTGCTCGCTGCGAGACCGCCATATGTCCGGCACACCCACCGCGGCGCTTGGCCAGCGGCGCTCGCTAGCGGTGAAAGAAAAAAAGAATGGCCAGCGTCGCGGCCGACGCGATGGCCGACACTACCACCGTCCGCCTGCTGCCCGGTTAGCGGCCGTGCAGACACGTGTCTTGGAACGCCTTCCCACCCCCCCCGAGCACGCGGCCAACTGGAAAAGCTTGAGGGACACAGACGGTGCCCAGACGGCCAGCAGCCTCAGTGAAACAATGCCGCCGTGGCGCCGCCACGGCCAGCATGACAGCGGCAGCAGCGATGGCGGCGGCGGCTCAGCGGCGTTGGACGCGGTCCACGATTCCTCCATCCCGCAACAGCGGCGTGACACCAATGCCGACAGCGCGGCGCGCCGACGTACCCGTCTAGGTGGGCTGCCGCAGCCACGGGTCGGACCGACCCCCGCCGCCGCCACCGCCACACCCGCCTCTGCCCGTCGCGCCGCCGTCGTCCTCTGGCGCCTCGCGCTGCTGCCGGCGTCGTCGCCAGCACCGCGGCGACTGCGACAGCCGCGGAACCGGCAACTCCACCCGCTGTCGCTGCCCCCACCGCCGCCGCCGCCGCCAGCCGTAGCGGGCACGGCGGCGGCACCCGCGTCAGCCGACGGCCGTAACGCGGCCGCGCTTGGCACTCTTCGGAGACGCGGGCGGGACACTCATCGCCGGCACTGCTAGGCGCCGACGCCCATTTACAGCTACCGCATCCCTCGACAAGTTCCTCGTCTCCGAGACCCCGCTGTCGCGGGAGCGGACTCAGTGCCGATGCGCCCGCCGCCGAGGCGGCGTCGCCGGTGGCCACCCAGTGGTTCAGGCGCCACCTCGGCCAACCGACGGGGCGCACTTGTGGCCACGGCGTCCGCCATGCAGCTACATGTCCTACAGAACCGTGTGGCCGTGGGGTAGCCGCACGGCCCAGACCGCCGTGGCGTCTAGGGCCAACCGCGGGACCGTGGCGGCACTGGCAAGGACAAGACCCCCCCCCGGCCCTCCTCCCCCCCCCTCCCCGCCCGTCCCGCACCGCTGCCCAGCACTTCACGGGCAGCACCGCCGATGGCGCGCGGTCGCCGCTGAAACCCCGCCGCCGGCCGCCACACGTTAGGTGTGCCCGCGGCGTTGCCCGAAGCCGACGGCGGCCGCGCGCAAGGCCCCCGCCCGGGCGCGTGCCGCGGTCGCCGCCGCTGCGATCGCTGCGGCCGCCGGCTGTTGCCGCCGCCGGCGCCGACACCCCCGGCCGCACGGACCGCGGCGCCCGCAGGGGCCGCCCGTGCCGCCCCGCCGCGGGGCTCCGCACGCCGACGCGTCGGCGGCGGCGGCGGCGTCGCCCGCCGGTCGCGCGTGGTCGGGCGCAAGCGACGGGCGCTGCTTGAATCTGCACTCGCGTGGCGCGCCAGTTAATGAGGGCGACGGAAATTCGCGACGCGCCTCCCCCAAATACAGAATCTCGCTTTCTGGTAGTCTAATCCAGAAGATTACATTCCTGTCACACAAGTTAATCTTTTGTCGGGTTTTTTTTCGAGTGCGGGGCGGGCGGGACGCGCGTCGAGGTGGCTGGGGGACGGCCACTGCCGCGAGCAGCAAAGGCAATATCACTGTTGTGCAACGACCGAGCTCCTGACGCAATTGGCAGTCGTCGACGGCTCGATGAAGGCGACCAGGCACGACGGAAATGGAGACAGGGCTGTCTCATTCAGAAAGCCAAGCTCGTGGCTGGCCGATGCTCTGCCAGGTCACCCATCTTGGTTTGGGATAGCTATCCGCCGTCCGTTGGCAATGTGAAGCAAATACGCAGCCAGCGCTCATGGCTTGCGCAGTGCACCCAAGACGTGGGCGCCCCGTGATGGTTTCAATGGTCTCAACGCCACACACAGGGCTCTCCATGCCCGTGCTCATCGGTGGGGTGGCGCAGAGAGGGTGCGTGATCGGCATTGGCCCCCGCTTGGACACTTTAGCAGCACAATCGACCAGACACAGCTAGTGCCCCTCACAGCAGGAAGGGGGGAGCCGCATCCGCTCTGCCTCGGCTGCGGGTTTCCTCCGAGTCGGGACCACAGGCAGGTCGCCTGGTGAGACAGGGACCTGCACCTGCCTTGTGTGCGCGGCGCGTACCCCTCCACGCGCCGTTTTCTGGACACCACCGCCACACAGGTGTGTGTCAGGATGCTGGGTTGGAATCGAGCGCTTGCTCCGCTGGACCTTGCCACATCCTTGCGCGCAGGCGTCCACGGTGCTTCTCGATCGGCACCCCAGACGGGCCCGAACTGCATCGCGCCGGTCACTTACTGGAGGGGGGGGCTAGGTCCTCTCCGAGGACGCTTCTGGGATGACCGTGACCTAACCACTTGGAGCTCCTGCTTTGTTGCAACTGGACGCTCGTCCAAATTGTTCGACTCAAGTTGATTGTTCCGTGTCGCCCACGGTGACCGGGACACAGCCAGACTCGGGTACGGAGGCGGTGATGGCGTGCAGCCGGAGGTGTCGCACACGCCAGCCGGGGCATGTGCCAACCGGCTGTGACTTTCCGCGTCACACGTGGTTGGGCAGACGTCGGAGACTGTCCGCGCTTTCCGCTGAGGCTGCCGTTGCGCCCCATCTAACACGCACGCGACGACGTTGGCGACATTCCAGTGGGGCAACGGGGATGGATCCCCCCCTCATCAATACCCCCCCCTCGTTCTTTTCTTTTCGTGGCTGCAGCCGGTCCGCCACGAATCAGCGTCACCCATGTCGTTAGGAGGCGGCCCTCCCTTCACGGTCGTCACCTAGATAAGGGGACCGTCTGCACAGTCGGCGTGACGGTCGAGGTACGTGTATCCATGCCTTCTTCTCGTTGTCTCCCCGGCGTTGCGTGGGGGAACTGTGCGTGGGCATTGTGCAGACAACGAGAGACGTGAACCTTGTTGACGCCTCCTCAGATGTCACAGGTGCGCATCGTTTTTGTCCAACGCGATGCGATTCACTGACGGGGGCACTTCTTGTGGCGCGCTAGGCTCTGGTTTGCTCCTTGAACTGATGGTCTTTGTCTGCTCAGTTTTGGCGCCAAGCGGCCAACAACATGAGCTCGCCACCAGCACTGCCAGCGGCGAGCTCAGTCGCTCCCCGTCGTGGCTGCGCGTCAGCTGGGCACCAGTTGGCGCCATCTTATGACGGCCATGCGTATGCCGACGCTTCTCACCCTTACTACGACGAGAATCTACTCGATCGCGTGAGCGCTGAGCCTCCCTTGTGCCCTATCGATGCAGACAATCAGTCGTTGAAGCAGCAAGATGCGTCCAGTGCGGCCGTGGCGTGCGACTCGAACAACTTTGGTGGTGTTCCGAGTTCGCTCGCGGCGTGCCACCAGGGCGCCAACGGCGGTGTCGGGATCATCCACAACGAAGAGATGTGTGTCGCAAGGCATGAAGTCTGCTCGGCAATGCATGAGCTCTCATGCACGACCAGGCGTAACGAGTGCGACCCAGGCGCATCCGCAGACGTCGTGGGACTGCGCTCTGCTACGGCGGCTGGTCGTGTGCCGGCACCCAACAGTGACCAGCAGGTCTTGGTGACGCACACGGAGCAACCCCAGGTGAAGATGCGGGCCCTGCCGCACGCTGAGCACTCGATGCCCAACGGGCTCATCGGCAAGGAGGTTGAAGCGGACCTCGCCGGGGTTGCTGGGCAAGGACGCATCGACACGGTTGGTGGTATCGGTAGCCATCGTGAGCAACCGCCGGTCAATGCAATGGCGGTGTCCGGCCTTGTTCCTTCGGCGGCCCCCACTTTGCGCGACGCGCGGCCTTCTCTGATGGCGCAAGTCAAGGACGGCCAATCGGCTTCGTCTCAACCGACTGGTCCCCCTATTTTCAAGCCAGCGCGGAAGCAACGCAAGAAGACGGACAAGCAGAAAGCAAAAGACAAGCTAGGCGCGGCTAAACGCCGCACACCCAAGGCCCTAATGAAGGACAAGATTCTCGACGGTCTCTCCCCGGCGGAGAGGGAAGAGTGCGAAGTCGTCGCGGCAGCAGCCGCTAAGCGCGCTACCATCGCCATCAAGGAGAAGACATGCAAGGCCAAGGACCGTTTTGGCGTGCTGCGCGCGCCCGACGCCACGTGGGGCGCCGCAGAGGCCGCTGCGGCACGCCAGCGTGAGGCCGAAAAGCTGTCCTTGAGCCGCGCCCGTGGCACACCCAAGCAGGCCGACGCGGAAGCCCGCTTCAACGTCGCGCAAAAGCTGGCCAAGGCTTTGCAGACGGCGCGGTCTACGGAGGTCGGCAAAGCCAAGTTGGAGGCGCTGCGCGCGGAAGCAGACGCAGCGCGGCTGCGCCGCCAGCGCGAACCCAACCACTCGCGTGCTGGAGCGGCCGATGGGCATGTAGGCACTCCCGTTGGAGCATCCAGTGTTCCGAATGGGTTTGGGGGGGTGGCCGTCATGGACACTCAACCGGATGCAGTGAGGGCGGGGAAGAGAGGGTTCCACGGCAAGAATGCTGAGAGTGGGAAGAGTCCATGAGAGCGCCCGGAACGTTTTTCCTGGCGGGGTACTTGGGAAGGAGAGGGGCGGGGGTGTGATTGACGTTGTACATAGCCTGGGAACTACTCGTGGTGCTCCAAAGGTGCGCTTCCTTTCCTTCTCATCGGACATCTCCGCTACATGCCCTCCCGGACGGAAAGGCGTGTCCACCACAGTAAACTCTCGCAGCCCCACAACACCACAGCCAGTAGCAGAGCCTATGGAAAAGCCTCCCTCCTACAGACCTAGGCTGCTGCCATCAACAGCCGCCACATGCGCAGCGCGGCAGCGCTGGTGAGGTTCCTACACGACGCTGCCGACGTCCCCGTGGATATGCCCCCCCCTGCACCCCCTGCCCCCCCCACCGCAACACGCTCGCGCAGCAGCATGCGGCCGCGGTCCCCCCTGCCCCCCCTCCCTCCCCCACCTCCCGCCGCGCCCCGCTG
>ENA-ORXC01002087-ORXC01002087.1-marine-metagenome-genome-assembly--contig:-NODE-2087-length-11162-cov-17.844565_pt1 | contig 11162 bp, 12 predicted proteins | sample MGYA00237865_ERZ511478 | MGnify/ENA metagenome assembly ERZ511478 | reverse complement strand
TCGTCAGCTTCCGCTAGAATCGCGCATCGGGCCGCATCTGCTCGCATCAGGCACAAAAGCCCATCGGATCGACTGTTCGATGAGGCCCGATGAGGCCCGATGACCCACATCGGACTTGAATCGGGCGCCCATCGAACAGGGGCGCCGATGGGGCCGCTCTCGAGATTCAGACCGAGTTCAAACCGTTTCTTTCTTCGACCGAGGCTCGTACTGCAAGGATTTCTCTGTAAAGCGCACCACGTGTGGAGGTAAGGACCGTGAGAGACGGCAGTTAAATGGAGAGGTGCTGCGACTTGAGGCACAACTGCGGTCGCTGACGACATTGCGGAGGAGCGTCGCAGTGGAAGATGCTCGGACCCGGTGCCCGGTGCTCGCTACTCCCGCTATGTTCTGTTCGGCATTGCATGCAGCACGGGATGCTGTTGAGCCCCCATTGACGGCGGCGGGGGCGGGCGCCGACGGCGCCGCGGTGGCAAGGGGGGTCCCCACGACACACGACCGCCGCAGGAGGCGGATGAGCGGCGGGCAGCGGCGGGGGCGCCACCGCCGCCGCCGTCGGCGCGCACCAACAACGCCACCGGCGCCGCTGCTCTTTCGACTGCCCGTGTGAGTCAGCAAAGGCTGGCTTCTGCCGGTCCGTCCGTCGTATTCAATCAGGTGCATGCCGTAGTAGCCATCGAGGACAAGGAGAGTCGATAAAACTGATGGGATTGCGAGGACGGGAGGTGAGCCTACCCCGAGCCCCCGCGTGGAGCTGGAATACCGTTCTTGCAGGTGCACGCTACAAACAGAAATAGAGCTGACAACTAGACGTCCCACGGATAGAACACATTCAACCAGTATCTCATCTCGAGGCGGTCCTCCAAAGGAGCTCCTAGAGCCGCAGGGGCCGCGTCAAACCCCCTTCGAGCAGACAAGTCCCCAAAGTCCGGCACCACGTGCACCACTCGCGCGATGTGCTCAAGTGGCACCAGTCGCACGGCGCAGTCCGGCTCCGTGCCCCACCTGTGCCACCTCAAGCGCGTGCACCCACGCTGCGCCAACGGGCACCCGTCATCCGCTGGTTCTGGTGCCATCTCCACAATGACGGCCGTGTCGCCCGACTCGCGGCGAATAATGGCCCGCACCTCCCCCACACACCGCTGGTCCGTGTCGGCATTGGGCTTGTAGAAAACAGAGTCATACCACGAGAGCCCGCGAAAGTCCGCAGCGGAGCGCAGGAGCTGCTTAGCCGTGCCGCCGCAATCGAACACAGCGTCGATGGCGACGCGGGTGAGCGATCGCTGTCGTCCGAGTGCAAGTGCAAGAGAGCCGCCAACCGCGAGAGCCCCGGCCGCTGCGCCAGCTCACCTACAGGAACAGGCTTGAGGTGGTAGGCCTTTTGGGCGCGGCCCTCCGACCCGGCCATCCGACGAGCAGCATTGCGTCGTCGACGACTAGCGCGCCGCCCAACCCCTGTCAGCGCGCGCTCGTGCGCCCTGGCATCATCAGCGGCTTGTAGCTTTGCGAGGAGGGCACGTGAACCCTGAGCATTCCTCACGAGCTGGAACGTGAATGCCTTCGGGTTTTTGTTCGTCCTCACGTAGTAGGCCTTGTCGCCCTTGTGCATGGCCTCGTTCGCGTCCGTGTTGCCGTTCTTCAAGTTTCCGTGGTACTTGATGCACTCACACACATGGCAGAGAAGGCGATGGATCTTGGTGCTGTGGATTGGCCCCAGCAATGGGGTCACGAAGTTGTTTATGAAGTTGGCCGCCTGCTCCCCGAGGCTGACGCCCTCGTCTACTGTCATTGGCCGCGGGAACGCTGTGGTGACCTGGCCAGCGACGCGAGAGTAGAGCACTGCGTACTCCGCAAACATGGCCGTCACTGCCCTGTGAACGGGCATGTCCTTGAACGCAGCGTGGTAGGCGTTCCAGTCGTAGTTGAATCCCTGCTGTACCTGGACCGCCTCCTCATCATTGTCACCGTCGTAGCCGTCCTCGGCCCCTGCGGCGTCGCCTCCGCCTCCAGCAGCGTCAGCGAGAGTGCCCTGTACTCTGCCTGAGATGTCAGCACCGAGACCCACGCTGGCGGTGGCGCCGCCGGCCTCGTGCTCAGGGTCCATCGCGGACGGCCCCGCAGAGTCGGCGCCCTCGTCTCCAAAAAGGGCGTCAACCATGAACGGGAGCGAGCATACTACGCCCCGCTGCTGCTTTCCGGTGAAAGTCGCCTGCTTTTGCTTGGCAGTCACAAAGTAGCTGAGCACGCAAAGAGAGCATGCAATTCATCGACACAGTTGAGGCTGCAGCGAAAAGGCGGGTAGTCAGAAACCAGAAATCATCGGCATCGCGCTGTTGGTACTAACAATGTACCGGACTCGTGACGCACTCGTACAAACAGACGCAAGAGAAAGACACGAACGTACCCAGACGGCGCCTTACTGACTCTGCTGCGTCGGTGCAGCACTTTTCCACGATCATTCGCCGCATTCGCAGTCGCCTTGCGCGTCTTGAGAGGCGGCTTGCACTTGTGCTTCATGTGCGGGAACACAGCCATCAGCCTGTGCACGAGCATTCTGGTCACGCCCTGGTCAAGCACCTGTCGCAAAACCAGCACCCATATTTGGCCAAGAGGGCACCAAAACGAAAGAAAAGGGTGCCGAGTCAGTCACAGGAAGCGCTATGTTCCTACGAGAAACACCAAGGACGCATGACGGCAGAGGATCTCAGCGATGGGTGAACACACACACAGAGGTACGTACATGCAGAGCATCAAATCCAATGATCTTGTACATCAGAAAGGGAGCCGTGGATAGGCCGGCAAAGCACGCCAGTGCAGGAATACTGGCATTGAGACTGTACTTCGCCTCCAAGTTGAGCAGGCGACCGCGCTCACGGTTTCGCAGCCGGTGAGCTGTGGCCTCCCATTGCCGCTGTAGGCCATCCAGTGCCGAGCGCTCCTCCGCTTGGAGGGCCTCGGGCGACCCTAAGTCCTCCAGGTTGACCATGCAGCACGTACACGGGTGGCCGCATTGCCCTTGCTTGAGGCACATAACGGCCCGCTCCTCAGGCTGGTCGCAGAGGTACGCGAGCACTCGAGGGTAGGCTGTCAGCGTGCGCTTGCCGACTGGGTCGTACAAGGCCACGCCGGTATGACTAGCCCCGATAGTGGAGCGAAGAGCGGCATAAAGGACGCGCTGGAATATGTTCGTGCGCCGCTGTCTCGCACGCGCCTCTCCCGCCGTCTCCTGCAAGGTTGGGATGACGGGAAGGTACGCAATGGTCACCCACACTGGGGTGTCGTCGTCAACATTGACGAGGCGCAGGCGCACTGGATACAGTTTGTGCGCTGTACACCACGCGCGACCATCGATGTGGCAAGCAAGGGGGGGGGGGGGGGGGGGGCAGACACTGACAAAAGAGAGTCGGACGGGTCTGTCAGCAGCACGAACAGCCCAATGTCCTCGGAGGCTCCACCTGCCTAGAGTGCCACCACAACCCACCCGCGACTGTCACCACACTGACAGAACCTTGGCACCCATTCAAAACTCACCGCCTGACCAAGACAGCTGACTGCTGTCGCTGTACAGGTGTAGGCCGAGCACGCACGACGACGGGCCGCTCCTGCACACCTCCGTCTCGCACAAGCGGAACGCGTCGCCATCAAGCGGCGACTCGCGCCTGTTGGTTGGCGCCGCAGGGCCACTGGGGCCGCTCCAAAAGCGAATGTTGGGCGACTTGCGAATAATCTCGATGATAACGTCGAGGGCGGACAGAAAGAAGGCTTGGTACGACTGGCCGTCCTCTTTGATGGTGACCTTCTGGAAGCCCACATCATCCAGCGCCTCGTCGATGTCGTCGCGCAAGGCATCCTGGAAGGAGGTGACCGTCTTAAAGGTCTCTCTCATGGGCGCCCCATCGGCCTCGTCAGAGTCCATGTCCGTGCGTGTCCCGTCCCATGCGTTGAGGAAGTCCCACACCTTCTTTTGCTGGCTGCGTGACGTTCCGGCCGGATTGATGGTCAGCATGAAGCGCTCGAGCCGCGCAGGCGCACCGTGTCGAACTTTCCGCTCTTTGAGTGGTCCCGCGCAGAGACCATGGGCCTGGCCGCTGCCCAGTCCCCACGAGCCTCAAAGTGCGCCCGCGCCTGCGTCGAGAGCGTGCCATAACGGGCATCTCTGGGGGCCTCTGCGGCCGCTGCTGCTAAGGCGCCCCGCCGCCGCTTGGGCGGCGGCTCCTCGTCGTTGGAGCTCGCAGATTCATTGGCACGTGTCAGCTGCAGCATCGCGTCCACGTCGGCCTGGACACCGGCCTCCAAACTCTCCTTAGTGCCCCGCCCATCGATGGTCCCAGGTCGCAACCCATTGGACAGCTCGTGCTCGGCCGCGAGCGCTCCACTCGAATCACCAGCGAGGTCCGCCATGCCGCCGCCGGAGCCATCGCCACCGCCGTCGCCGACACCATCGCCGATGCCATCTCCGCCGCCATCGCCACCACCTTCGCCGCCACCCAGAACCGTGCCCGCCAACTTGGGCGAGGGAGGGGGTTGGTCACTACTGCCTCCGTCCGAGAAAGAGGGTGAGGCTTGTCGGGGTTGGTCGCCAGATGCAGCTCCCGCCGCACGGACGGCGCGGGAGATATCGCGGAGCAGCAGCTTGCGTCGCCGGCCGCGTTGACCGGCAGAGGGGCAGGTACCCGCTGGCGGGGGGGGGGGGGGGGGGAAGGGGCAGTGTGGGAGGAAAATAGTGCATGCCGGTGGCGAGCAAATTGATGGCGGCGCAAGCACACATACGCGCTTCCGGAAAAGTCACAGAGAGGGCACGTGTACTCTTTGTCGGAGGCGCCCAGCTCGTGCTCAAACTCCACGGCGGAAGGGGGAACGTCTGACATGGCTGCGAGTGTGGTTCCGACCGTGAAAGCAGCATGCAGCACGCGACAAGCGAGGGATGTGGGTCAGGTTCTTCTGGGCCGTCGACCCCCCGTCCTCACGCATGCCGGGGGCACGCGGGCACTACGGCATGTACGGTAGGCCACGTTCAGTCCCCGTCGACCGTGCCACGGGGAGTCAAGCGATATCTCCCTGACCTATGCCCCACCTCGCTCCCGTCACCCCCGCACCCCTCCAACCCCTCCAACCGCTGCTGAGATACCTCCTCACGTACCACATCAAGAGTGCCCATCCACTGGGGGCCAGGTCATGCAAAGCAGCTCGCCACAGCAGACAAAGACATTTCAGCCGGCCGCTTGTCAAATCACATGGACAACGCAAACGCAGGGGCACCAGCAAGGTGGCGCATTGACCCCACCCACCCCAGAATCCAGCCCCTGTCCGCTGTCCCCTACCCGTCCAGTTACCTTCCACTGCAGTGTACCCATTCCTCGCAGTGTGAGGCGCAAGAAACGTTCGAGCGTGGTGGTCCGCCAAGTGGGCCCACTGGGGGCCGCGGTTGACAGGAGGGCTCCCCCCCCAACCCCCTCGCGTCAAGAGACCAGGTGCGCAACGCAGCGGGGTCCAGAGGGGTCCCGGGGGTGTCGGTCACGTCGAGCAATGTCATCGAGCACAGGCCCGATGGCCATCGGGCCCGTCCACGGTGCGGCTGGCGGCCAGCTCCACCGCCGCGCAGGCGTGTGAGCGAGCAAGGAGCGCCCGACGCGAGGCGCGACGAGGCTGCACCAGCGTCCTCTGTCTCATGCCGGTGTGATCATCGCCTTTGTGGACAAACACCATCGGATGGCGATTTCTGATGGCGAGCGAATCCGCTTCGACGGGGTCTTATTCGGGAGTCATCCGATGGACATTTGCCCATCGGATGCGCTTCCAAGAAAGTTCGGAACTCACACACAGCATTTTGATGTGAAGTGGAATCCGAATGAAAAGCGAATTGCGCTGGTCCCGGTCGGTCGACGCAGCCGCTCGGTCGCCACGCCGCCACGCCGGCGCCTTCCGTGGCACCCCTGCCGGGTGCCCTGCGGGCCGCGTGGCAGCCGCTGTCTCCCGTTTCCTGGGAGAGCACGCTGCGTACGGGGCCGAGCGGAAAGCCCGCGCCGACGGCGACGACGCGACCTGCCGCGGCGACAGGGGCGGCACGGGCAGCGGCACGCCGGCGGAGATGGCCGAGGGGGCGCCGACGGAAACGCCCTCGACGGGCAGCCGGGAAACGCCTACCCCCCCCCCCCACCTCGATCAACTGGCGGGTCGCGCCCCCCCCCGAGCACGTCGCCCGCTGAGGCGACGGCTCGACTTTTGGGGGGGCCACGGCAGCAGCAGCCGCGAAGCCGGCCGGCGGTGGCCGCGACGAGGCGTCCATTGCTGCCATCCCGAGGGCGTGAGCGAGGGGGGGAGCGCATGGCGTCGGCGCCCGCGGATCATCCCGCCGAACCACCCCCACCTACGACAGCGAGAGTGCGGACCGGGTTTCCCACTCGTCGCTGTCTGTGGGCGGCCCGGACCGCGAGCTCGTCATGGCGGCGGGCTGCGGGGGCAGCAGGCCGGCGTCAGCGGGGGTGGACGAGGGCGACCCGCACGCGCTGGCGGAGGCGTCGCGCGTCGCCTCCGCCACCCTATCGGCGGGCGGCGACGCTGACGGCGATGCCGACCGACGGAGTGGCGGCCACGCCACCCCTGACGACCCGCCCCTCGGCGGCGACGGCGCAGCCGACAATGGTGACCCCACGGCGGGGAGCGTCCCTTCGGTGGTGGGCGGCAGCGCCAGCAGCGGCAAAGTGGCGGCCAACGGCTCCCCCCCTCGTCGGCAATGGGGGGGTGCACCGGAAATCCGGCGGCGGAGTACAAGGCGACGCCTGCCGCGCCAGCTAGCGAGGCCGACGCGGCGGCGGCGCCGCACGGCGACTTCAGCTCGATGGCGGTCCTCGACGTCTTCGGCCGTGGGGGGGGGGAGGGGGTCGTCAAGGGGGTTGACGGCAGCCGGCCGCCCCGGAGCTTCAGCTCCTCCCCGCAGCCAAGGTCATGATCTGCGCGGAGACGGCATCGCCGCTGCCACCCGCGAGCCTCCCAGCACGGCTCCCGACCGTCACCCCGCCGGCGCGGCGCGCCGCCGGCACGTCAGCCCCCCGCGTACGGCAGCGCCCGCCGTAGGTCAGCAGGCGGGGCGGGGACGCGCCGGCGGCTGTGGCCCGAGAAGGCAGCGGAGGGCCAAACCGGAAGACCCACAGAAAGCAGAAAGCGGACGAGGCGGTCGGTGATGCCGGCCATGAGCCGAGCATCGCCGACGCGGATCGCCTCGTCCCACCGGCGGGCCGCCGCCCGCAAGGAGTGCCGCGCCTGTCGCGCCGACGGGCGCAGCGGGGCGGGGTGGGGGAGCGCGGTGAGCGAGGGGGTAGCGCTTGGCCGCTGTGCGAGGGGGGGGCGGAGTGGCGCCACCCCCCTCCCCGCCGGCCGGCGTGTCGCCGCCCGCTGCCAGTTCTGTTCGCTCCGGATCGCACGAGCGGCCTAGGCCAGCCCACCGCGCCCCACCAACGATTGGCGGCGCGCTCGTCGGGGGGCGGCGGTCGGCGGCGGCGGGGGAGGCTGATCGGTCGCGAGCCAGCGCCGCCAGGGGCTCTCCGCGTGTCGGTGCTCCTCCCCATTGGCAATGGGAGGCACCGTCCGCAGCCCTCAGCAAAATGCGGAATCCCGCGGGGGCGATCCCGGAGATCCATGTCGGCCCTGACAGTGCGCGTCGACGTCGCCGCTGCCACCGACGACGACGCGCCCAGCGAGCCGCGTGGGCCCTGACGGTGAGCGTCGTCATCCATGACGCGCCCGTCGAGCCGCGTCGGCCCTGACGGTGCGCGTTCTCGTTGCCGCTGTCACCGACGACGACGCGCCCGTCGAGCCGCGTGGGCCCTGACGGTGCGCGTCGTCGTCGCCTTTGCTGCAGACGACGAGGCGCTCATCGAGCCGCGTGGGCCCTGACGGTGCGCGTCGTCGTCGCCTTTGCCACCGACGACGAGGCGCCCGTCGAGCCGCGTCGGCCCTGACGGTGCGCGTCGTCGTCCATGACGCGCCCGTCGAGCCGCATCGGCCCTGACGGTGCGCGTCGTCGTTGCCGCTGTCACCGACGACGACGCGCCCGTCGAGCCGCGTGGGCCCTGACGGAGCGCGTCCTCGTCGCCGTTGCTTCAGACGACGAGGCGCCCGTCGAGCCGCGTGGGCCCTGACGGTGCGCGTCGTCGTCGCCGCTGCCACCGACGACGACGCGCCCGTCGAGCCGCGTCGACCCTGACGGTGCGCGTCGTCGTCGCCGTTGCCGCAGACGACGACGCGCCCGTCGAGCCGCGTGGGCCCTGACGGTGCGCGTCGTCGTCGACGACGCCCCCGTCGAGCCGTGTCGGCCCTGACGATGCGCGGGGGCGCGTAGGTCTACGGTCGTCTGCCATTGTGCTGGAGGTTGTCTGCCTGTGTCGCGCGCGACGGTGCCTGGGCGGGAGTGGGCGCAGGAGAGGCGATGTGATGCCCGGCGCGGGATGGGAAGCCGGGGGGCGTGGGTGTCGCGGCCTTCGCATGAGTGGGCGCGGGAGAGGCGGTCTGACGGGGGGGCGTGCGGGGGGTGCGGAGGCGTGCGTGACGTGTCCTGTGCTCGTGTGGGAGTGACAGAGCCGGTTTGGGGGTTCGTGCAGGGCGGACGGCGTCCTGGGCGTGCGAGTAGTGGATTGCTGCACGGGCGTCGGCAGGTGGGGATAAAATATTTTGTGGTCATGTCGACTCGTCGGTGCAGAGCATGCAGCTACAGAAATGACATTGATTCAAGCCATATTCTCAACTTACCTGCCGAGAGTAGAGAGCGTCGGCAACTCAAGATGAGGGTCAAATGTGGCAATTCTCTCCATCGGAGCACCAACGGCGTGGGTGGAGGCTCTTCCGCACCAACATTTGTACCCACACCTGTTTGCCGACGCTCTCCAGCAGGGCCGTTCTGGCACAAGCTGGAGAGGCCCTAGTCAAGCCGATCGCTGTCTGGACCAATCAAACAGAGAAAAGCGCCTCATTGACAGGCGGGGACTATCCACTTTTTGGCGAAACGACGATAAAGCTATGATTTTTCCGTCATCGGTCTTCGCATCGGATCGGTCTTCCACCATCGGATCTCAGCTGCCGATGGCGGTTCCGGTGACCCCCAGCCGATGGCGATTTGACCATCGGATTTTTCCGATGGCGTGTGTCCCAAAAGGAGACTTTGGCAGCTGACAAATTTCACGATCAAATCGGTCCGGCCACTGCGTACTTCATCTGTCATACTGAAATGGAATTTCAGCCACACACTGCTCACGTCGCCAGAAAGGTGGTTATGACGTGTACAGATTCTGTTTCTTCTCGCAATGATTTCTTGCTTTAAGGCCGACCAGGTGCAATCTGTTGGACTGCTCAGCGGTGAAGCACTGCGGCGCGTCCCAGAAGAATGATCGGAGTCGAAGAAAACTCACAGCAAGTCACAGCCGTGCAAAGCAGCTCACAAACAGAATTTAGAATTGCTGTGATCGGGCTTGTCTCGCACAGACCCATCGTCGGGAAAGTGGGGCGCATACTAGACGTGTACTAAGACGCGTACTAGACTAAATTTTATGTACTACAGGCCCGATTGCCTTACTGGCATCAGGGGGGGGGGGGGGGGGGGGGGGGGGGGGGGGGGGGCGGGGGGGGGGGGGGGGGGGGGTCCAGAACGTGGGCTACAAGTCCCACGTGCTGGCCCCGTGGGGTGTACCAGGTAAATCGGGCCAGATTCGAGGGCTTGTAGCCCCTGCTGAAGCAGGCTACAAGTGACGCGCACACAAGGAAATCGGGTGTGTCTTCGTCGTTTCGGAGCGTGCAAGGGCCAGTCAGGACGGGTTGTCACACATCAAACTGTGTAGGGCGTCCCTGCACTGCCAGAAGCCACCAGCGTTCAGCACGTATCAAAACGAGCATCGAAGGTGGATACCGGTCAAATTTCCGTTCGAATAGCTATCATTGCCCAATCAGATACGTGCACACAGCTTGATGACGCAGCATTGCTGTCGGGTGCTGACAGGGGGGCTATCGCTGTGTTCCATGGAACGCATCACGTATGAGTCGCAAACGAGCGCGCAGCTGCACACTGAGTCGAATGAGGCTGGGTGGACCGCGCACACTGTGCCCTCTCGGTGTGTCTGAGAGGGTCGAAAAACAGTGCGCTCGCCTCATAAGAGCCAACGTGACCGCGAGGGAGGCGTCTCCGAGGCTTTGCCACAGGTCGTCGAGTCGGGTCGAGACCGACGCCCTCGCCCACCCTCCTGGCGTCGACCGACGCCCCGCCAGCGTCGCCGTCGCTCGCCACCCCCTCGATCCGTCTCCGATCTGCCGCAGGCTCTTCGGTACGTGCCGTGAGGCGGATGCTTTGTCGTGCAGCTGCTCAGAGTGATAAAATTCAGTGGCGTGTTGTACCTGCGTGCTTGGCGGGTGCCGGTGCGGGTCTCACGGACGTACTGGGTTTTTGTATCATTGTACTGACCCATGTCTCGCGTTTACGTGTTGCTCGTCGATCTCTTTGCTTCTCGTGACTGGCTACGTGTGTGCGGGTCTCGCGGACGTACTGAGGTTTTGTGTCATTGTACTGACGCACATCTCGCGTTTCCGTGTTGCTCGTCGATCTTTTTGCTTCTCGTGATTGGCTACGTGTTCATCTCTTTCTGGCTTTTTTGCGTTCGACGCTGGTTTACTCGTTTATATTTCATTGACGCGCTTAGCAGGGCACACGGGGGTCCAGCATGCGATCAAGCCGGGGTGGTGTGACCTCTGCTTCAGTTTTTATTCTTGGTCCTTTTTTCTGGCCTGGACTCTACTTGACATGTTATTCTGCGTTCGCAGAGGAAGCGCAGCTAAAGAATAAACGCACGAGACGAGGCATAAACGGCCCCCCTGCAGAGCAACAAACAGCCTCGCGACAGCCCGCAAGGGAAGCGTGATAGATCGCCGATTGTAGGTGCCGCGTTACGCTTCTTTATCGTGAGATGTCCTACGAGTACTACGTGTCCCCACCCAGCGCCGGAAAGACCCCCGCGTCCGCGATGTCTGAGCAGTGTCGGTGCCGTGGAGTGGCAGCCTGGCGCGTTGTGGGCGCAGTGTATTCCTATACTGGGCGCGTGCAGAGGAGCGCCGCGGTCTAAAACGCGAATATCGTTTCTATACTATATTGGAAGTTTTGCAGTGTGGAGGGGGGTCGAATATGG
>ENA-ORXC01002086-ORXC01002086.1-marine-metagenome-genome-assembly--contig:-NODE-2086-length-11163-cov-4.734169_pt1 | contig 11163 bp, 16 predicted proteins | sample MGYA00237865_ERZ511478 | MGnify/ENA metagenome assembly ERZ511478 | reverse complement strand
GGGCGAGGTCGGCACCACCCTCTCGCCGCCAGAGAAAAATAGCCGCCGCGGTGCGGCCAGGACGGCACCTGCCACCAGCGGCGGCAGCGGCGGCGCCGCCACCTCACCGTCCGCCGCCGCCGCGGCGTCGGACCGCCACCTCACCACCCCGCCGCCCCGGCCGCGCCGTGGTCTGCGGCAGCAGACATGGCGGCGGCGCGGGCGGCAGCTTTTTATCTGGTGGCAGGCTGCTGCTGATTCGAGCACGTCATGTCAGAGGCACAGATCCAAATGGATCTTCGCGGCATGCATTGACGCAGCGTCTGAGGTCAGCGTCGGGTGATCTACCGGTTCCCGATCCCTGCCAGTGCGCCCCCTCCGTCATCGCCCTCGTCCTCGTTCATTGTCTGGGGGCGCCTCTGTTCGCGGATATTCCTGGCTGCGGCAGAATGTCTCGCCGTCGTGGTGGTATCGAGCCGGCCTCTCCCCGCCTGCCTATATCGCTGCCGTTTTTGCCTTTTGACGTCCGTGTTTCCCCCACATTCATCTGCCGGCCTCCATCACCCACCCACCCCGGCGTTCCCTCCCTTGTCTTATCCCTGGATGTGAGCGTGCTCTCACGCCCAGGATGTGGGAGTGCTCCATCCACATCTGGTCGCCGTCATGGCAGACGAGAGGGGACTCGGGCCTCGTCTGCACGGGTCGCCTCAACGACGCACGCGGATGCACGCTGTTTGCTCTATGTCGCCCAGGTGTCCGAGACGCCTTCTGTTATGGGTCCAATACAGACACTGATATCTGTGGTCGTGGCCCCCACTCGGGAGGAAGTGTCGATTGATTTGCGCCCCGGGGTGGTCGCACTGCTGCAGCGCGCGGAGCGGCAGTTGTCCTCTGCTGAAGCGGTCGGCGTCGTTGGAGTCTTTGGGCGTCCCGCGGCGCCGGCGACCCTGACGGGCGAGGCACGGCTGCTGCTCCGCTTCGCGCCCTGCACCAGTGTCGGCGCGCCAGACGCAGTTGCTGGCGTTGAGCACGAAATCTTTTCGAGTGGGAAGTGGGTCGGTGTGAGTGGTGGTGGATGCAGGACCGTGCCTCGAGAGTCCCTGGGTGTGTAGAGGGTCCGTACTTCATGGCTGGGGAGCGTGTCACCGCTCGACACGCTGTCCACTGACGCCATGTTCCTCGGGCGCCAAGGGCATGCCGCTATGGTCGCAGGGGCGGTAGCAGCAGCAAACGACGAGGCGGTCGACGCCAAAACGCTCCTCGCAGCCACTCATCGAGCCGACCGAGGTCGGGCCAGCGCGTCGGCGGCGCCGTCAGAGGACCGAGCGGCCAGGCTGCTGTTTTGTCTCCCTCGTGGCGGCGGCGGCGCCGTATCGGAGCATGCGACGGTAGCAAGCGAAGCAGCGGCTGCTGATGTTATCGCTGCGTCAACAGGAGCGTACGATGCAGCGCTGCGAACGGCGGGGACCCCCTTCGACACCGAGCACACCGAGCATCGTCCAGGACGAATGTCGAAATCGGTCTTCAAACACACTCGGCAAGACGCCCGCTGTCCGCTGTGTCACAGGGATGAGCGGACAGTCGGTGCCCTGCTGCGGCACTTCGGAGTTCTCCACGCGAGCGTGACTGTGGAGTGCTTTCTCGCCGGGTCCTCCGCACAAGTCAATGGAAGCGGACGAGGGAGCGGCTCTCGATCTGCATGGGACCGCTACATCGCCAACATTCGGTGGTTGTCAGTTACAATGCCATTGGCTGGCTACCGTGAGTCTTCCGTCCGTGCCATGGAGTCTGCTGTAGCGTCGGTGGCACCTGTTTCCGCCGCCAATCGTTCCATCGGGCCCGGTGCTGTGCCACCCACACCGGCCGTGCCCGGCGCTGGGCACTCGCCGATCCATCCCCGGAAACCTGGTGATGCCGCCCGATGCCCTGTCGAACCACTCCGTGATGGGAGCGCCGCGGGTTCATCGTCAACGGGCACGGCGATGCTCTTTAGCCCGATGTCGGCTCCTTCCTTTGTTCCTCATCCTCTTGCAGCGGGAGCCTCACGACGACGGCCGCAGGTTCCGGAACGCGTTGGCCGCGGGCGTGGCACTGGCCGCGAGCGTGGCGCTGGGCGCCCGCTTTCTTCGGCACTTGGCGGTCGCGATTACTTCCATACCGGGAGCCTGGCACCGCTGGTGTTGCGGCAGTCGACGGACGCCACATTATCCTCTGACTCTGAGGACGATATTGACGATGAATGGCTGAGCGCCATGGATGCGGCGCGAATGGAGGCGCTCGAGCTTCCGGCGCCGGAAGTGCTCTTTATGTCATTGTGGACGGGGTTCGTGAACGCGTCGCCGGCTTGGAGCGACAGGGGGGCGGCCCTTCTGCTGTAAAGTTTCTTTGCAGCGCGCCGCCGCACCATCCTAGATGCTGGCTTGCTGCCGCAAGCAGCTTCAAACGTTGACTTGATGTACGCGCATGGTCTGGTGGACGTTGATGGTGCCGCGCAGGCGTTTGGTGTGCTCACGAATCGGTCCCAGCCCGATCTGTCTCGCGATGCGCTGACAGGTGCTGTGAATGCCTTGGACCCAGCTGTGGCGGTCATGGCTGCTGCTGCTGGTGTGGCGGCATCGGACGCTCTGGCTGCCGCGGTTGATAAAGTGGCGTCAGGTGGAGCTGCGGTCAGTCGGCCGACGCAGTAGTCCATTTTTTTCTGTGTGTCCTGCATGTTTTTCTCTTACATGTCTAGCGGAACTACCAAAATAAAGGTCTGTACCCCCGCCTGCCCCTCGCATCCATCACCATGCCGGCAATGATTGCGTCCACACGGCGTGCTCGGGCGGCCGCGTCCGTCGCGACCGCCGGCGCAGCAGCCGCCGCCGACTCCGCCGCCGCCACTGCCATCGCCGCCGCCGCCGCTCCGAGGCGCCGTCGTATGGTGCGGCGCCCATGGGCGGAGGCGACCGTGGCGGCGAATGAGTCCGAAGAATGTGGCGCGCTGGCCGCCACCTCCGCCATCGCCGCCGCCGTCCCCACCGCCGCCGCCGCCGTCACCTCCGCCGCCGCCGTCCGGCGGCGACGTTTGGAGCGGCGCCCATTGTCGGCGGCGGCGGTGGCGGCGGCTGACTCCGGCGAACGTGGCGCGATTGCCATGACCTCCGCAGCGACCGCCTTCATTTTCTGCGGCGACGGCGGCGACGGCGGTGACGGCGGTCGGCGGCGGCGCTCTGAGCTCCACCGCCGCTCCGCTTCTGCCGACCGCGTGCAATCACTGGCGGGAGGGCATCGCAGCAGCGTGGCGGCTGACGGCACGGCATCGACGGGGAAGGTGGAGGCGACAACCCTCAGCGACAGCGGCCCATGCAGCGGCGGCGGCGGTTGTGGCGGCAGCCGACGCGGCCGCCGGACAAGGTGCCCGCCAGACGAGAGCGCGTCGACAAACCCGTTTGCTTCCGCGATGGCGCAGGAGGAGCTGGTTCACCCGACGTGAGGGGGGCTGGATACGGTAGAGGTGCCGCGGTGCGCCCGCGCCACAGTGGAAAACGCCCGCTTTGGCGCTGCCGGCGCGACGGCAATGGTGGTTGTGCTCATCCCCTCTTCAGCCTCCCCCAGTGGTTGACGGCGGCGGTCACGGAGGCTGCGGGGCCCGACACTGCCGCCGCCGCCCCCGCCGCCGCGGAGCCAAATATTGCCATGGGATGCGCGGGGAGCGGGGATCCGCCCGGCGCCGGCGGCGTGCCCGCTGCCTCTCCGGCCGCCGCCGCCGACGGCTTCAAGGAGGCGGGCCAAGACCTCCCTTTCGCGACCCGGGCGCGTCGCGTCGGCGCCGAGGCCAGCTGCCGTCGCCATCGCGGGTGCAGCGGCGGTGGCGGCGGACACCGGCGCAGTCATCGCCGTGTGAGGCTCCGCCGAAAGCGCGCCAGTTCTCGGCGGTCGCGCTGGCGTCGCGTCCGCCGTTGCCGTCGCTGCCCGTCGCGTTAGCCGTGTGAGGAACATGGTTGGCTGCGGCAGCGCCGGTGGCGGCGGCGGCGAACGTGCCAAGCCCATCGCTGATAGCGGCCCCGGACCCACGGCGTGGCCATCGCTTTCCGATGGAGAAGGAGTGCGCGGCGTCGGAAATGAAACTGCTGCCCTGTCTGCAGCCTCCGCGCTCGCGGCCAGGGAAGGCCGCGCCATGTCATATTTGAAGCGAAAGCACCCCACACACGCTCAAAGAAGCCATGCTTCGCTCGCGCATATGCCCTAGATCATCAATAGGGCGCCCCAAGTTTTTAAATTTCTCCGCCAACCTGAAAAACGCACTCACCAGGCCTGTCCAAAATCCAAACTTACCTGCCCGGCATGCCCTGGAGGAAGCCGGAGGCCAAACCGGAAACATCTCCTGCTCGATTTCCTGCCAGAACTTTTAAACTTAAAAGCCACGCTCCCAATCATCTAGTCGTGGAGACGCAAACAGCGCACTTCTTGAAAACGTTTACGAGTGTTTGTGCTCTACAGCCGATGGTATCACGTCTTCCCGGTTACTTGGAACGCTTCGGCGGATTTCCCATAGTTCCACACTTTCGCGCGGAAGGCATGATTTACCATCATGAAAGGCGCGGCTCCTGCTGACTTTGGTGCTCCTTTTCATCGGTATAGGGGCCAGAGGATGTGGGTGATGCGCGGATCGTGTGTGACAGGTGCTATGCCGGCAAGCGGCGTCCGCCGCCAACAGTGAGGCAGACGGTGCTCGCTCTGCTGTGTCCGATGTGCCCCAGGGCTTGGCCCCATGGGCCATGAGCCCCGTAAGGCCGGTGCGGTCGTGCAAAGAGCAGCCCCCCCATATCATGAGAATGAACACGCCTAGGAGCTCCAACAGCTCGTACGTGTCATGTGGATGCACGGATTATGAGATTGGTTCGCTGTCGGCGGGCATTGCTGGCATTCTGCACGCGTTGGCCACGACAAGCGACCCCGGTGATCTGGGCACGCTGTGCCACTACATGGAAAGGACCGGAACCGACGCTCCCGTCGTGCCGGCGTTGGCTGGAGCTTCAAACTGGGCGATGTGTTCTCCTGTGGCATTGTGGCCGAAAATTACTGTTTGCCCGTCATTGCGGACTGCCAGGTCCATTGTTGACATTGATCGGCGGGTCGCTGTACCAGTGGTCATGACCAGTCTGGACTGTTCGGAACGAGGCGAAACCGTCCATCTCGATCTAACCGAGGGACATGCCCGGACGCTTAGAAAACATTGCTCTCAAGTGGCCCTCGCTCATCGAATTTGGCCTACGTTGATGCGAAGTGAGTGTCGTGGAGATCTCCGCCCACAAGAAGAGCCTCCACTGGGACGACCATCGTCGTCGTCGACATCACGTACTGCATCGCTCTTCTTCCTGGTGCGTTGGTGACCTGTGGCAATCATCCGCTGCTCACGGCCCGTGGGGGTGTTGTCCGAGAACAGCGGTTGTCCAGTAGGTAAGCTTCATGAATTTGTATTACCTGTGCAGTCGTGTTTCAACAATGTCACGTGGGACCATTTGCATTGCGTGGTATGCTCGATGTGCCGCATGAGCTGCAGAACACACAGGTGAAAGGTGCGCTGATCTAACAATGATCACGTGCGTGTGTTGCATCGTGTCGGCACCTTCTCTGTCAGAGACTCATCTGGATATCAAGGCATGGCGCACGACCCATGCTTCTACTGCTGCAAGCAATAGCCGCCTCTTCCCGCGCGGCGCGCGTGGCGCTGCCCACATCTTGATTTCGTTTGTTGCCACCGGTTGCCTTTCCAGCATCCCTGGTTTCGGCCCACGGGAGCGAAGATTTTGGCGGAAGATCGCTGTCTGTGTGGTGCCCTTGGCGTATCGTCTTGCATTGAAGTATGCTCCGCATGCCACCAAATCGGCCACAGGGCTGTTAGCCAAGTGCAGACCGGCGACCGCGGGGAGCTGTCTCACCAGGGTCGCTTGAAGGCTGTATCGGGTGCGATGCCGCTTGCTGCGCACCATCTTGTTTGCCCTGCCGTGGTGGATGTTGAGGTGTTTTATCGTGCGGTGAAATCTCTGTGATGTTGTATGTACTTCCGCTCGACTATCATAGTCTGTGTCTCTGGTTCGGCGATCTCTTCAGAACCCGCGCATTGTTCCATTGTACGCATGCATGTTTTTCAGGACAAAGAGAACCTCGAAGGCAAAGTAGTGGCACTCCACATATGCCGCTGGAGTGCGTGAGGTCACTTTCCCCCCCGGAGGCGCTACGTTCTTCAGAGAACGTCCGCACTGCTGCATTTTACGCAAACGTGTTTTCGACGCCAGAGAAAACAGTCCAAAGCAATGCGGTTCCAGACCTCGCTACTGGGTTACACGCTTCCGATGTAGTTCCATGGCAACGCTTGTGGCGGTCATGAGCGGCAGAGAGGAGTGGGTCGTTCACGCTATCCTCAGGGGGCATTTGGCATGTGAAGCAGGTGAAGACACTACCAGGGTCGTTCGAGTACGACATGGCCCCAGCAACGGAACCATCAGGCAACCGGTTGGGTGTCATGAGGGCGCCTGCCGAATGCGCCGCATCCCCGCACCGCCAACCGTCCTCTAAAAGATATAAACCCAAATCCCCCAGGGCACAGCTGCGTCTGAGACGACTCTCTACGGGTAGGAGCAGCTTCGCGACGGACAGTGCCTCGCTCGCCGACCAGCACCACTTCGCACACCATCACCTCTTCGCCGCCGATCGCTTTGTCGCAGAACGGTCGCTCGTCGCCGACCGTCACCTTGTCGGCGCTCGGCGGCTATTTGCCGACGAACAGCTTGTCGCAGACCGGCGGCTTGTCGCAGACCACAAAATCGCCGAAGGGCGGCTTTTCGCCGACCACCGCTTCGTCGCTTGCCGGTGTCTTGTCGCCGTTCGGCGTCTCGTCGCCAACTGGCAGCGTGTCGCCGACCGGTGGCTGGTCGCCGTTCTGCGGCTCGTTGCCAACAGGCAGCGTGTCGCCGACCGGTGGCTGGTCGCCGAGCATCGCCTCGTCGCCGACCGGCGTCTTGTCGCAGTACGCGGGCTGATCACCAACCGACAGCGTGATGCAAACTGGCGGCTTGCCGCCGGCCGGCAGCGTGCCGCTACCCCGCGGTTTTTCGCGCACCAGTGCCTCGTCGCCTTAGGCACCTCGTCAAAGACCACCAGCGCGTCTCGCACGGGCGATCTGCCACCGCCCACGGACTCGTCGCCACCCACCGCCGTTTTGCGTTTGGATGGCTTTCGCGGATCGGAGGCTTGTCGTTCACCGGCTCCTCTTTGCCTATGGGCGCCTCTCCGCCAACCACCGCCTCTTCGCCAACCAGCAACCCGTCGCCCACCAGCACCTCTTCGGGTACGCGCGTGTTCTTCTTGCTCACCAACCGCTGGCTCCTGGAAGACATTGCCGCCGACATCCTCCACAAAGAGCAGCCGTTCGACGTGTTCCATGGAGCTGGCTGCGACGCGCAACCCGCGGCCAAGCGGAGCGCCGCGACGCATCGACAGGGAATTAGAGTGTCGCACAACTGCACAGGCGGTCAGCGGCCGGCGCCGAGAGCGGGTAGCTTCTCAACAAAGCGGCCACAGGGCGCTTAGAAGGGTCAGGGCGATGATTGCCACGGTGAAGATGCTCGCGACGAGGATAGAGACGGTGCAGGCTTCAGACCGCCGGGACACGACGAAGACAACGCCGCCCCCATGCGCTGCGCTGGAAAGTGGATCTCCACATCCGCCAATCACATTCGAGGACGATCCAAGGAGGCGTGCTGGCCACATGATCTCGATATAAACGCGGATCTATGCGGAAAATTTGATGCTTGGGAGGCCCTGCAAAAGCGTTTCTCGATCGAGACGGTGCTCAATCGAAGAAACACGCGGACACGGCCACCGCACAGCGTCACAGCGACGTGAATTACCCGACCGCAGTCCATCACAGTCGATAGTGGAACAAGTTTTTTGACTTCGTCGCGCGCGTGCGCTTCCGTTCCCGGTCAAACCGGTCGTGCCCGTACCACGACGCGGTCTTGCGCCACTCAGTGGGTATGGCCTGGGGGATTTGGAAGATCCCTTCCCACATCGCAGTGCGCAACAAGTCAAGACATCGCCATACGTCCTTGCCGTGCAGTTGGAAACATTGCGGAAACAGTTCACGTGCCGCCATCTGAGCGTGCCATCACCGCAACACACCGCCGCGGAGTGTATTCAGCACAGCAGCTCTGCAGTCCTCAGGAGAAACGCGAGACACCTCGTCTGTTTAAAGCTGTTCGTCGCTGCCGCCTGGTTCGAACATGGGATGTCAGCTCAAGTTAGATGCGAATGACTCCGCTGTTCTGTGGGCAGGCGACGGCTTTGCCAAGTTCAAAGCGGTGGGTTCGAGTTTGCGACCCCGTCCTTGATTGCAAATCTTTTCGTTTGCTGTGCCTTTCTCCTCAGTCTTCCTGTGGTTGCTTCTCTCAGGCTGGCACAGTCATGCGGTGTGGACGCCGCTCGCTTGATGGAGCACCATCTGAGAGACCCACGAGCTCGCCCCTGCGGCGAACGCCAGAGGCCGCGGATAGATTAATTCGACGAAGTACGTCTGACAAAAAAACCGCCAGAACACGCACAACGAACAAACAGCCCGTGGGTGGAGGCGTCGTGCTGCTTGTAGCGGCTCCAAAAGCCTATGTAATCTAAAATAGAGGCTCCTGTAGCGGGCATCAGGTCTGTCGCTCGTGGCTCTGCACTGCTGGAGAGGCTCCCCGCCGAGGGGGGGGCGCGGGATAGTTATTCCCATCCCCGCGGCGCTTGCGGACGCGCCCAAGTGCAGAACCGACAGGCTCTGGGCCTAACCGTGCCTAGGAAGACAAAAGGCACTGCGCGAGTGTTTCACGTCCGATGTATGCCCTCAAGGCTCGCGACGAAAGTTTTGGAAAGCTTCATCCTCTGTCGCTCGAGCGGCCGCAACGCCGGTCAGAGCCCACCTCACCACGAAGGGAACGGACTGTGTCCCATTCGCATACCCCCCACGCCACATCGCGTGGGGCGTCACAATCGACCACTCGCACCAACGACCCAAAAAGAGAGTAATTACCTACTTTAACGACGAGAATGAAGTGACACAGGACGAGCTTTTCCACCCAACAATGTGCGATGCCAGACGGCGAGCAGCTACCGCCTGAGCGGCCACACCAGCAAGTACCTCGCACGCCCCATACTGTCTCAATGCCAGGGTACAGCGCAACACGCGACACCATAACGATAACTGTAGAGCCCACAGTGTAAACTCACGCACCGGAGCCCCGCCCCTCCACACGAGACAGCAAACAACAGCGACCTCTGGCCCCTCCAAAGTCGCCACTGTTCCGCGCAGTCGTGCCTGGAACCGTTCAGGTGCTAGACGCAGCGCGATCCGACTTGGCGCTTGCGGCCGACCCGCCCACACCGACACTACTCTCAGATGCACAGTCATGTCGACCGAAGTCTGCGACGGAGCCGAACAGCAGACCGCAGCAGGGGCACTCAAACCACACGCGCGCGCCAGGAGGAATGAAGACTCTGTCTTGGCCGGTTGAGTGGGAGTATACCGCCGGAGCACACCCGCACGGGGCAGGTAGTTTCCACACGTCTTCGCCGCAATGCACGACAGCAGGGCTCACATACACCGCCCCGGGCCCACCGCAGATAGAGACATGAACATGATGGGAGCCGGGGACATTGGGCTGCATGAGGCGAGGGGCACCACCGCACCTGGGACACACCTCGGCAGTGGCGTGTGGAGCAGCAGGAGCAGGAGGCGGCGGAGGGTGAGCGAGCCGCGTTGAGGAGTGAGGCGCAGTTGAAGCCATTGTTGGGGGAAAGACGGGAAAATTGTAACGCGCGGTGCCGCCCGTGAGGACTGGAAGGATGGACAGGGGCTTTACTGACTTCAAAAGGACGAGGAAGACGGTCTCGTGGCGCGAGGAACAGCACGCACCCCTGAGCACGCTGGGCTGCATCAATTGTGTCCATTCTCGCGTTCGTGCCTCGATTCCACCAGGCATTTCCAGGACCTGCGAAACGGATCATCTGTGCCCCAACCGTGTATCCGAAGTCTTATTGGGCTCCCTTTTCAAATGCCATCGTCCACTGGTCCTTTCCAATTGTGTCAGCATTTTTTACTTCGTGCAGAAAGCATGACTCCACATGTCGCTGAGGTAACATGAACCAGCTCAACGGCGCTGGTGATTCCAGCGGAGACGCCAGTGCTTTCATTCCTGGGGCAAGGGAACTCGGCAGCGCCGGACCCCGCGCTCCCCACGCTCCGTGGAGGGACGAGCAGCCATAACTGGTGCTGCTCACTCGTCGCACCTGGGCCATTATGACGCACTCGCGGCCACCTGTCGGAGACCCTTACGAACGCAAACAATAGACTGTCAATTTACCAATAAGACTGCCCGAGAGGGCGGACTTCGGCTTATAGTGTCTGACGCCAGCGCATACGAGTCATATGGCCACAGCTTGTACGAGTCCGCGGAGCTCTCCGGCGGTTCGTAGCCGGTCGCGCTACTTTTTTCAGGGGCTGAACAGTGCAACGGCCGCTGCGGCCGCCACCGACGGCGCCCCACCGCCGCCCGCGCCAACAGCACCCGCGAGTCTGCCATGGGCATGGACAGCACGACTAGACGTGGTGCTGCCCGTCGCAGCTGCCATCACCGCACCGACAGCCGACATTGTTGGATCCATGAATGCCGCTGCTGTCCGGTAAAAATAGGGACGATTGTCAACCGAGTTTGTAGCGGCCTGGATGCCATTTGCGCGCATGACGTCGGCCGTCCCGGATGTCGACAAACCACGTTGGTACAAGATATCCCGCAACAGCTCCGCGTTGCTTGCCGAGCGTTGCCGCTCGCCCCAAGCAGACCAGCACTTGTCATGGTAAGCCTTGAGCCACTCCTTGAGACACTGGTCATCGACTGCGGCACACACAAAGTCCGCGCCCGACAGCTCGGGGGCCATCCGCTTCCGGGACGGTAGTCTGCGGCTCCCCGACCGCACGTACAGGTCGTCATTGATGATGAGAGTGCGCACGTGGTGGCCTCGCTGCTTGCACTTGGAGCACTTCTCATCGTGGGCGCAGCCTTGCATCGTTCATGTGTCAGCGTCGTAAAACGAGTCGTCGGAGGGGAGTTGATGAAAGCACGGGTAGTTTTTCATTTCACACGACCGCGCGTCGTGTCCCCCCTT
>ENA-ORXC01002085-ORXC01002085.1-marine-metagenome-genome-assembly--contig:-NODE-2085-length-11171-cov-7.223725_pt1 | contig 11171 bp, 13 predicted proteins | sample MGYA00237865_ERZ511478 | MGnify/ENA metagenome assembly ERZ511478 | reverse complement strand
CAGGCCCCGCTGACGGTTACAAATGACGTGCCAGCGAACAGCGAGGGGAAACATAACAGGAATAATTTGAGAGACCTTCTCGCGCAGCGCCGCCCGCCTTTGGCGTCGTCCACCTCGCCAGGCGTCAATACGCGCGGCAATCTCGCTGGAAAACGACACAACGCACTCACCCGCAGAGTCGCCCTAAGCCCGTGGCAGTGTGCCGCACGCCCCGGCGATGCCCTCCACACTTCCCGCCGCTCAGGGCCCCCAGCCACCAAAAAGGTCCAGCCAGCCCACGCCGCCGACGAGCGGCGCGAGGAAGGTGCCGAGGGTGCTGGGCGGCACGTCTACGAGAGGGAGCAATGCGAAAGACATTCCAGAACTTTGAGGGGCAGGGTTCAGCTGTCTAAATCCTTCCATCGCAGTTTCTGGAGCCAGGTGGGATGGCTCGAAGGAAACAATTGTTGAGGGCTCCCTGGAGTGGGGGGGCATGGAGCGCAGAGGACAACCGCCATCACAGGAGCGTCGTGAATGGGGTGGAACCAGCAGTGCGAAACAATTGATCGCATTGTCTGGTGCAAGACGACCTGGCCGTCCCGAGAGGAGCGTGGTACAGGCAAAAAGGGGGCGGCGCCGTGTCGCGCACTGGGCGCGGCCCGTTGGCGGACACTCGGCATTCACACCGTGTTTGGAGTCTGCCCGGAAAGACCCACGGAACGACGGTGCTACCACCTCCCAAAGGGCCTGGCTCATTTTTTAGTCTGCTCGCTATGTCACATATGTTTCCCTAAAAGCAGATCCCATGGCAGGAAGCCGAGCAGTGGTGTAGCATCCACCAATCAGATCAGGAGAAGCTGTGGCACTTCCATCAAAAGCGAAGTTCGGAATACATTGTGAATATGAAGGACGCAGCACACCAAAGAAGGATTGTGTTGCAGGACCCGACGACCAAACTCTGATTTGTGGAGACGTGCGCAGCTGTCGAGGACCCTCGATCTCACCCAGGCATGCAACGTAGGTGGGCGGCGTCAAAGCGGCGTTTGCGATGTGTGAAAGGGGGTGGGTCCAGCTGTCAGAATGCTGCGATCGGGGCATCTGAGGGCGGGTGGGGGGAACCAAGCGTGCAGCGTAGGTAAGTGGCGTCAAAAACGGCGTTTGCAGTGTGTGTGAGGGGCTGGGGCCAGCTGCCCGAACGCTGGGATCGTGGCGTCTGGGGCCAGGTGGGCTTGCCTTGAAAACTTTGACTGTCGTGGGCTCCTTGCGTGAGTGGACCAGAGGGTTCGCATCCATCTTACAGCTCTTGGATCCGGGCCGTTCTAAATTTAGACATGCGTGTTGAGCGCGTTGCCAACGGGGTGGAGCCAGCGGCACACAACGTTGAATCGCAGCACATGAACAAGAATGTCGGTCAACATCATTGATGGCCAGCATTCATCAGTAAAATTTCCTGATGGTTTGGAAGACGAGTTCACAGCATTTTTTGTTCTCATCCAACCAATCACAAAGCTGCAATCGGTGGACTTTTTGAAGGCATCCAAGTGATGTGTTTTGTGTGCCTGGCCTTGTACGCGATGTGGGTCGGCTAAATGTTCTTAGTCGACTCGCTGATCGCGTCAGGTGCTGATTCAGAGAAGGAGAAGGGCAACCACTCGCCTGTCTTGTCGGCGCGATTCGCAGAAGCTGGTCCCCCCTCCCGGGCGCGGGACGCAGAAAGCACTCGGGCGCGGTTCGTCCAGTTCGTGTCCCAATCAGGCCATGATGGATGGCTTCTCTCAAGCCTCACTGCACAGATCTCGCGACAGCGAGCGCAGTCACGGTTGCACCATCTTTGGCGAGCGCTACGGACAGCCACAGAAATCGGCCCCAGTTCGCGGACTGTCCAAGAGCAGCGCGATGAAGCGGCTGTCGGGTTCCTGTCTCGCTTGGTCTCCAGTCGCAGGCTGTTGTGAGGGGCGGCGTGGGTTCCTCTTCGTGCTTGACATCAGAAGTCTGAAGAAAGATTTGTGAGCGACTTAGCCTATTTGGAGCTCGATTCAGTTGAGCCAATCACATCGCACCAGGATACATTCTTGTGGACTTACATGTCGCTCACACAGGACAACTCGTTGCTTGCAAGACCGAATCGACCTCAACTGGGACTGATGCGCCCCACCTGTACTCTTCCTGTGCTCACACCTGATCATGTCATGGCCACTTTTTGGCGCATCGACAATAGCGGGTGTGCCGAGGTCGGGGATTGACTGTATCGCCGTTGCAACGGCGCTCGCTGTCTTTTTCACGCGCCCGGTCACTTCTCGTCCGGAAATTGGTCGTCCCCCCACTCCCGCGCAAACCTGTTGCTCCCGTCCCCGCCGTTGTCCCAGGCACATGTTCCCCTGAAGGTATGTGTACGCATCTGGGACATCTTTCTGTGCTTGTCCTGCGTCACTCTTTGAACTGGATATCGTTGCCGGGGACGGGAGGGGGGGGCGGGAGAGAGGCGCGGGAGGAGTACGAGGGAGGTGGAAGCGGAGTAGGGAAGAAGAGAGGGGAGGGGGACATCAGCCGCTGCCAGCGCCGCATCGCGCGCCATTGGCATACAGCCGGAAGCCGCCCCTGCGACCTCCCCCTCCAGATTGGCTCACATGGCCGCCGCCGTCACCACCGCCCGCTTCACCCACCACCCAACTGCCTCTCGCTGGGAGGGGTGCATGAGTGGGGAGTGTGCGACTGGCGTATCGTGTCTGAACTGGCCACCAGCCACTGCGCGCCGCTCTGCTTGTAGCTATGTTTCTTCTTCTCACCAATCTCTGCTATGGGGTCTTGCTGTTTGTTCCTGGCTGTGTTTCTTTGTATGCTCTTCGTGTGCCTTACCTTTTTCTTTGCAGGGGGGGGAAGGGGGCGGGCGTTCGGGGTAATTAAATTTAGGTGCTGCTCTCTTCACCGGCACGTGTTAGCGTCGACTTGCTTTCTCTATTGCACTTGACAGTGACTAAGATGTTAGAACGAATGAATTCCACTTCAATCAAATACTATAAGCAACAGTGTAAAACAGCACGGAGCTCAAGCAGGTGCTGGCTTACAGTGATGCGAGGAGCGTTGTGAGCCGACCAAAGTGCAACCTGATGCACACTGCACATCGCGAAATCATCTAGCGACCTCGTAAACGCTCCGCCAACTGGCGGATGGCTCTGGAAGAAAAAACATATTCTCACGGGAGTTGTTGGAAGCACTATGCTGGGCGAAGAGCTGGGTACCAAATTAAGCTTGGTGTCGCGATCAGTTTTATTGTGGGTGGTTCACGAACAGAAAAGAAGTCTCGATGCGCCGTATCTTATTCTCACCCTCACACAGGGAAGTGACGAGGTCGTTCCAAGATATTGTAAACCACTATCGGGAGCCCTCCGAGATCCTCCTGGAGCAGTCGATGGGGCTCCTGCGTGTGATGCCGACACCGGCGTCGCAGCGTGCCAGTACGTGGCCCCCATCGACCCTTGCCAGGCACCTGCTGCCCAGGCGGGCCGAAGGATGCTGACAGTAGGACGTCCGCCGCCGCCAGTCTCCCACGAACGGTTGCCTTGACCACGTGGCTGCCGTGACATACACTCCTCTACGTTCTTCTTGGACATTCCCCAGTGCCCCCGCCCCTCTTCCCCCGCGAGATATAGCTGGCACCAACACCCGCGTGCCCCCTTCCCCCTCCCCCCCCTACATCGACGTTCCTTGACGACAGTCGCCAAGTGTACTTGTGCTGGCAGCCGCCTCCATCGCAACGTGATGGGGAGGAGGCGGGTGCAAAGAGTTGAAGGCAGCAAGGTCGATGAGGTCAACGTGGTCCGCCGAAAGCGTCGTCAGCTGGCCCTACCAGTGGCCGAGCACCCCCCCTCGACAAGTGGCGCTGGTGTCTCCCGCGGAAGCGGCAGCGACCAGGGCTGTTTTGCAGCTGGGGGCGATGGACAATCCCAAGCTGGGTGTATCCTGTCCCCACCTCCAAGCCCTGTTGCGGCTCCACGCAATGGCGAGGACGTCCCGCTTGCCCTCTCTGAAGACGACGCCTCTGACAACGAGGGCGCTGAGCTGAACGTGTACACCTTGACAGAGGACCTTCTACTGGGGGTGGCCGATGCGCTGGCCAATGAGGACCCGCGAGCACCCATGGGGGTTAGTGCGCGGCGTCCAGCCAACTCCATGACGGCCGGTGAAGCGCACGCATCGGTGGATGGGCCCACGACGGACGCCGGGAGCTCTGCACGCGTGCCTTCAACGGTGTCACTGCCGTCATCTGGTGCTCTGCATCCCACAACCTCCTCCGTGGATGGCGGCACATTCACGGCAGGCGTTGATTCCCCGTCTGACAGGTCTCCAACGGTGGCACCAGCCCCGCTGGCCACGGTTGCAGCGCACGTGAGCGACCCACCGCCATCCACGTGCATCTTTAGAACGGTGGAGGACCTGTACGCTTACCTACTACTGCGGGGCCGGAACAACCTCACCGAGGACCAGTACTGGATGGCCCGTGACGGCTTCAACATCGCTTCCCCCATACCGCTTCCGTCCCTTACGTTCGTGCGCTACACGTTGGCCCCGATGGTGGAGACATGGTCTCTACGCATGGAGACGTGTAAGGTGCGAGTGCCCGGACAGGTGTCCGAGGTACCCGTACACTACATACTCCCCAGCAGCCATGTTCGTCGAGACCTGCGGTTTGCAAGCACATTTAAGAAGTTCTTGGCTGCGGACCTGAGGTCTGATGAGGAGCGTGCGCTACACCCAGAGTTTGTAGACTCTCCTTTCTTCCAGGATCGCGGCACGGTCTTGCTGGCGGGAAAGACGGTGGAGCGCTTTGTGCTGGATGGCATTGCGGTAAATGTGGGAAACCAGCTGCAGATGACGCTGGTGGATGCCGGTACAACTTTGCGGGTGGTCGTCTCGGACGCCTACTTCTGCTCCCACAGTGAGGGCGTCGGTCGGGACCACGACGTCCACGCTGGCGACTTCATCATCGCTTGCGATGACGCTGACGGGGCGGCTGGCTGCATCCTGGTGCGACACTGGCACTCTGAGCTGTTCCACGGTTTGTCATGGCGGCCAGACGAGGACCACAGCTTGCATGAGGTCAAAGAGCTGCGCGTGAGCAGCAGCACGGGCATCCACAGCCATCGTCGCGCGGCGCGCCGGCCACGTCGAGTGGTGCGCGCTGAGGAGGGTGGTGGTTTGACAGTGAGCGTTTGTGTATTCCTCGACGACTTTGAGGCCCGAAAGGGTAAGACCCAGTCGCTGGGTGGGGCCCACATGAGCTACCCGCTTTGGGAGTACAAGGACCGGTGCAGCAGCCATGCGTCTCGCACGATAGCTGCCACCCCTCCTGGCGTTAATTCCGACTGCGTGCTGAACGCCATTTTGCCTGACCTTGTCGAGGGCGCGACGACGGGCTGGCTCTGCCGCGACCCAGATGGCATCGACATTGTTGTACACGTCGACGTAGCCTTCTTTATTGGAGACTACGTTCAAGTGAGCAAGACGAGCAAGCTGATGGGCCACGGCGCCAAGTCACCCTGCCCACTTTGCCACTACCGGGCGCCTGGCGTGTCGGGAAGCCAGTATGGACTGGAAGGCAGCAGCGCTGACATCACCATGGCTCGCACGACGTCTCGTACATATCATGTTTGTCGTGCCGTCACTGCTGCCATTCAAGCAGAGCGTGAAAATATGCAAGAGTAAACATGAATAGCAACTCTCTAATTGTGTCCTTAACCCGAAAACACAGCGGCATAGCCGCCGTCTTCAGCGCAACGATCGGCCGTTACATCAAAGTCATTGCTTGAGCCGACAAATTGCATTATGGCCCCGCTGCGCGTGCCACCCCGAGCCCACTCCTAGTTCAGCGGCCAAGCCGGTTGATCATCCTCGTCGAGCATACCGGCGCCACCAACACCCGCCCCAAAGTCGCCGTCGCCGTCCTCGTCATGAACGCCACGGTGCGCGGCCCGGGCCATGACCGCCTGGCGCTCAGTGGGCAGTAGTGTTTGTACCTCCTTCTCTAAGGCGTCGCGGCCGTCTTTGAGAGGGCAAAGCAGAGCCCACGCACAAGAGCCGGGGAGTAGCTCAGCCGCCTTGAGCGACATAGTCGTCCACGAGCGGTCTGTGTCCAGGAGAATGTCCCGCAAGTTGCACGCCACACTGTTGACCGCCTCGGCATCAAAGGGGTGTGTAGCGCGCACAATGGCTTGCAGGAACAGCTCGGCAATGACGTATAGACACGCACTACGCACGACCACGTGGACGCCGTCGAGTGGGTCTTCAGACTCCAATTCGGCCGTGCCGTCATCGTCGGGAACCTCGCCCGTCGTCGTGGCGCGTATCTTGCAGAGCACGGCGAAGTAGTCGGAGTTGGTCCCTGCCCCCAGCGTTGGGGCGACTGCGTCGGGCTTGGACAGCTGCATGCTCGCTCCGGGTCGCGACAAGTAGACCGCAAACAGCTTCCAAAATAGTTTGCGCGTCTCGGACCGCCCGTCATGGAGGGCATTGCGGGTGACGGCGTCGGCCGTACGGTCGATGCGGTCCATGTGCCGGACGAGGAGCCGTGTCTTGTTTCGAAACACAGTCGGCCGCTTCTCGACCTGAATCAGAGCGTTTCGCTCATACACCTCGTGCACGATGACCTTGACGATCTTGGAAAACTGCTCATTGCTGTACGTCGCTCGCGTCTTGCTCGCGGCGGGGAAGCTGATGGTTAGCACGTCTTTCTTGGTTAGCGGGTCCGCGCCAACGGCGATGGTGCGCCTGTTGAGGACCTTTGGGTGCTGGTCACGCAGCAGCTTCGTCTCAAGCGCCTTGTTCAAGGCGTCATGGAGCTCCTCCTTGTTCATCTGGTCGGGGGAGCGCACTTGGGGGGTCGTCCTCAACACGTGGACGACCGCCGAGGTCACGGACTTGACTAGGTCGGCCTTAACGACGGCTGCGGAGGGCTGCCGCTGCGCAAACGCATTGAGCTCCTCAGTAAAAACTGTTCGCATCAGCTCGGACAAAGGGCCATCGATGGCCAGCTGCTCTTTGTGCTTGTCCTCAATCGACGCGTCGACGACCTCTTTCAGCTTGACTTCGAGCCGTTCGAAAAGAGTGTTGAGCGCGGCAGAGTCCATAAGTGGTGAGACGACGGCCGCAGCCGCCGCAGCGTCGGAGCCATCACCCCCCGACGGAGACGGGGAACCTCCGCGAGCGGGGCGATGCCGCTTGGGTGGCATGACGGCAGATAAAACGGGTGGAAATGCACAAGCAGAAAACTGGGAAAGCAGGGGAGGAATGAAGGTGGGAATGAGCATAATAGGAAGACGTGGGAAGGGGGCGATGGCGAGTCAGATGCTGGGCCGTGCCGAGCGCGGGGGTCAGCCGACTGATAAGCACCTTGTGGCGCAACGAACAGCTGACTCGCCCTCCTGTATGCAGCTCCTCACACATCGGCAAGCTGCCTCTCGGTTACCGCACGCCATTCTGAGGGTTCTGGGGAGTGCCACACCTGGGCGGCCAGCAGAACGGCTGCGGAGCCCCGCGCACGTACCCCCGCTCTACTCCGCTCTCCTCGGCGGGGACATCCCAGACACGCCCTCCGATGAATGTTAATGGACAACTAAGCTGCAGTTCAACGGCGTGGCTGCTACTCACCACACACGTACCCCCGGTCAACGGCGTGGCTGCTACTCACCGCCCACGTACCCCCATCCCGAACCTCGCTCCCGTCGTAGACTCGCCCCATTAAATGGTGCCAACGGCTGCACGCACCAAGGCACCAGCGGCGCCACGAAGCGCCGGCCAACGGCGCGGTATCTGTACCCGAGGAGCGCACCCCCACCCCGCACCACATGCCCGCCAAGGCACGCCCAACCGAATGGCATCGGCGGCTACCCGGCACACAGGTCTTGACCGTGCCGCCATGCGCCGACCAATAGTCGGGACGCTACGCCCCACGCGCGGTGCCGCGCCGCGCATTGAGGCACTGCCGTAGCCATCTTTCATCGAAATGGCAGCGACCGCCGCATCACTTGGCGGCCAACGGTCCCGCCGGTACGACGGGGGCTCACACTGTCGTCCCGGCCACCGTCCCGTTCTTTGACGACGGCGCCACCGGGACACACGGCTCAAGTCTGTTCCAGATCAGGCCGAGCAGACAGAAGGAAGCTGCAAGTGTATTGAGACATCGAACTTGCAGACACTGAACGCGTACACCATACCAGGCGCTTCGGCCGGCAGACCCGGGGCCGACGTAGGCGCCTCTGGTAACGAGTGTGCACACGATCGCGGCGCCGCCATGCTAGAATTCAGATACTTTTGAGCTCCACGGAATTGATGACAAACTACTGGTGTTATAGGGACTGCAGTCCGGGGTTCCTGGTTCACAAAAACTAGGTTGACTTTGCAGCCGACAAGCGCTAGGCGCCGCTCCCGCGTCCAAATCCATGTTGGTGCACCATACTCCTGGTCGCCTTCGCTGTGTCCCCGCGCCAACACTGCGTCACACTGTCACTTGCGCCGCGGTACGTCATCATGCTGCCGTCAGACGTGGAGGACGGCTCACTCACGAACAAAGAGCACTTGGAGCGCGGCCTGCAGCGTCTCGGGCTCCGACAAGACTCTCATCGGAGCGTACTTCACCTTTGGGCACGCCAGCTGCCAGCGGGTATGTTTGATGGGCACCGCAGTGTGATGGTCGCACCAGACCACCTTATATTCCACGGCCTTACCAAGAGGCTTGTGGCTGCCACGTTCAAATTGCTATCCGTTCATCAGCGGCGGCGTGTGGGCGTGTCTCTGCGGGAAGCACTGGCGCGCAGCGGCTACCGGACGTGTATGGTGTACAATGCCAAGCGCAACTCCGTTGTGTCCCTCGGTATATCGGAATGGGCGGCGACCCTCACCGTATTTGCCGCGGTTGTGCGACGCACGCTTCTGAGCGCGACGCGGAGCGTGGACGCTGACAGGACAAGATTGCATCGGGCCCTAGAGGTAATTGACTCGTACACCACATTGGTGAACGCAGCCTACTTCTATCCCCGTGTGGAGCTGGACGGTGTTGACGAGTGCCGCAACCGCACAACGCCCGTGCAGCTGCAGCAAAAGGCCGAGGTGTTCTTTTCTCTTGTACGTGCGGCCTGCCTGCGGCCGGACATGGCCAACTTCGGACTCTACCTTGACGTGCCAAACATCCACCGTCTCCGGGAGCTGGTCGAGTATGTCATCCCCGCGCTTCTGCACATAAGGCACGCCCAGGAGCTGTTATTTGAGAATGCACACCAGCCCCTCAAGAAGGCGCTGGTCACGGGCAATGGCCATGATGATGCCCTGCGGGCTATGACGCGCTACTGTCAAGCAGAGATGGTGCAGCGCATCGCCCTGGACCCTGCCTTCTTTTCAATTCCATCCTCTTGGCTGCAGCATCCTGGCGTGAGCTCATGCCTCTCTCGGGCTTGGCCTTTGTTTAGCCGGTCAGGTGCGTCGTGGAGATGCTCGGGAGGCGTATTGGAGGACAGCAGCGTTCCAGGAGCGGCTCACTCAATCGCCGCGGCCCGCTGCGCAAGTGGGAAGCCTCCGACGTGGCGCGGAAGGGCTACGTCTGCGACAGGGGGCGCCCTTCAAGTCGGCGACGCGGTATCTATTCTCGTGAGCCCCGCACCTGGCCTGACGGAGGTCAATGTGGCGCGAGGTGCAGACGCCCGCAGTGAATGTGTGACGCTAGCTTTCTTCCGCACGACAGCTTTCTTCACGACAGCAGCGGGATTCTCATCTGCCGTGGTGCAGCCGTACAAGAGCATCACTGGAGGAAACTCCTGGCAGTGTGTCAATGGTCGTTTTCTTTTTCTACCACTGGAGGGGGCGAGGCGCGCACTGGCTTTGCACGACTGTCGATGCCGATGTGTAGTTACTGCATCTAGTGTGGAGCACACACCCTCTGACCGTTGGCTACTTTTTGGACGTGCTTCGGGGTTCCCGGCACGCAGCGGGTAGGTCGAGCGAGCATGAGTCCCAGTCGGATCGGCTGCGAGGAGGGCAGGAGTAGGCCACGGTCATTGTGAAAATAGAGCCAGTACGTCGGGTGGCACCACCTCAGTGCAAAAGCATGCTAGGCGTAGGGAGACCACACCGCAAGCGTCCGCCCCCTCCCACCCAAAAACATCGCACACCTTCGACTCTTGCCACGACAGCACATTTGGGCAATGCGCCGGTAGTGTGGGATGGTCAATCAGGCGCACGGTCGTCTTCTTCAGAGGGTGAACGAAGCTCTTCCGCCGCACGCTGTAGTCCTCCGACTCACGCGCAGCAACAGTCAGCTCTCCGCCCGCCGCGTCCCGTTCTAAAACATACCAAAGCGTCCCGCTCTCGTCTGTGAAGCGCTCTGCTAAAAACCTGGTCGGAGATGACCCGTCGCGGCGCGCGAAAACACGGGACACGTACTCGCCCACCAAGGTCGGCGAGAAGGAAAGTGCACGGAGCAGACTTCCCGTGTCTGGAAACAGGATCTTTCTAGAAGCCCGACCACGCCTCTTGACGCACCGCTCACTGTACCCAAGAGACTGCATACGGGCCAGCTCGTCCAAAGCTCCGCGCGTCGCCGGGATGTCAATGCATATTGAGCCTTGTGCTTGGCGCGCTGACATGGTGCTGGCACGCTGGCCAGCTGCAGGTTTTGGTGGACATTGCTCTGCGAAACGGCGCGACACGTTGTTGACTATGACGTCAAACGCGGATGCGGGCGTCCCTGAATGTGCCAGTCAATCAAATCAATCCATCTCATGGACGGTAATTTCACTGCCAAGGTCCTGTAGCATGGCCAACCCATGCCTTTGGATCGGGCCGCGATGCACACGGATCACGATCGCGGTCCCGCCGTTGCCAGTCCGGTTCCTGTCCGCATATATCTTCAACAGTAGCCCACTGTAGCCCCCCCTCGGGCGTAAGTCCACACTCGTTTCAGCGGCTCTAACGGGACGCCACCCGGACCCAATCAGCGGCCGCCACGCGCAAGCCATTTGGGAATATTTTAAGCGTTCGTACTCGTACAGTTGGAACTGCCCTTGGAGAATTGTCAACGACTCAGGCTATCTCTATCCGTATTGGACCATTCAACGACCACTGGGACCATTCAACGACCACTGTAAAGCGCGCTTCTTCACAGTGTGTGGGCACGAAGAATTTCCAAGGGGTTTTTGAAACCACCA
>ENA-ORXC01002083-ORXC01002083.1-marine-metagenome-genome-assembly--contig:-NODE-2083-length-11175-cov-12.913228_pt1 | contig 11175 bp, 11 predicted proteins | sample MGYA00237865_ERZ511478 | MGnify/ENA metagenome assembly ERZ511478 | reverse complement strand
GCGTATGAATACATTAAGTCTTACAGTCCGTACGATAATGTGAGGGCACAAAACTACCCGAACATGCTGTTCTTTACAGGTTTGAATGATACTAGGGTAGGATACTGGGAACCTGCTAAAATGGTAGCAAAACTAAGAGCTAACAAGACCGATGATAATGTACTTTTATTAAAAACAGATTTTTCTAATGGACACAGTGGCGGGTCTGGACGCTTTGCAGGTTTTAGGGATAGTGCTTATAAACTAGCTTTGATTTATGATTTAAATACCACACCAAAAGATACTCCTTAAAAATTTTTATTAATGATAGTTTGTTGGCAAAAAACATCTTTCACTTTACTCAAACGTATACCGCTGCTCTGCAGAAGAAGATGCTTTCAATAATTGGTTGAATACTTTAATAGCATTAAAATTTTGGGTTATTCCATCTGACACAGCAATACCTGAAACTCCCGATGCCAACAAGCCGGTAACATCTTCAGTAGTAATGCCTCCGTATGCAATAATTGGGGTTTCTGTTTGTAAAGATTCTGTAATAAGCGTGAAACCGTTTAAACCCAATTCTGCATTCAAGTTCTCTTCATTAATAGTATGTTTAAATGGACCTAAACCAATATAATTTACTTCTTTAGTCAACAATGCTTCACAATCTTGAACTGTATTCGCTATTGCTCCGATCATTTGCCAAGTGTACAGCTGTTTTCGTACTTCTTTAGGGGAGATGGCCTTGTTTGTTAATACAACACCATCTGCCTTTATATCTTTTGCAATCTGGAACCGATTTTCTATGAGTAGTCTCGTTTGATAATGAGCGGTAATTTCTCTTGCTTCAGTTGCTATTTTCAAAAACTTCTTCTCAGAAACGTCTGCTATACCTAACTGCACCAATTCGATACCAGAAGTACATGCCTTTTGAATATTCTCTAGTAGCTCTTTGCCTGAGTTTCCTTGTGTTATATAATGTAATTTAGGTATCATCATCTATGCTGTATTTTGGCTATTTGTGCAGTATCAACGGTGCAAAACTAGGTAATTCATTACAACTTATGGTTTATAACTGCCTGAATTAGCAGTTACCTTCACGAGTATATATTATCGCTATAATCAACAGCAATTATTAAATTAACTATTGTCTTGTGTGATAATATCTAGATGAAAAAACCATAATAGTATGAACAATTAAATACATCATTAGAGTGATAAAACTTAATTTCTATTGTAATCAATCAGCTTGAATTAAGGCTGTAATTATCTTATCTTTATACTAGTACTGGTATTTAAAAGTACAGGAGTAAATGGCTAACAAATTTAGCCTGTCAATTTAATAAAATGTGATTACAAGCTTGTAATATGAGGCACATCCAATTAAAAATGTTGCTAAAGAAATCAATTAGGTATATCCCTTTTATCGTTCTTATCTTTTTGGGTTGTACTTCCACCAAAATGAACGATACAAACTCCAACATATCTAGCGCTGAGTCAAAAATCATACCTACACAGGACACCACTTCTTTACCAAAACCCATCGTTGAAAATTATGGATTTGATGACCATTCATACATCAGTCTAAAACCAACAGATATAAGTATAATAACGAATCCTAAAGATTCGTTGGCTCTTAAAAAAAACGTTACAGAAGAGAACAAAAATACGATATCGTCTAAATTGGCCAACAATAGTCCAGTTGCCAAAAAAATAGTTCAAAATTATCTCAATAGCCCAATTAAAGAACCGGGTGGTCATTGCCTTTCGGTCAGTAAAAATCGTTTTGAAAACGCATACAAAGAAGTGCACGGTCATCTACCTTATCAAGATTTACCAGACAGCATGGCTACAGCTACATACACTCCTAAACAGGTATTCAATTTACTTTATGTGACGGCTTCAAAACCAGACGAAAGCTGGCAAACACTACCTAAAACATATAGGGGCAAAGGTAATGCAGGTGCTATTGCCTATGCCGGTATGGGAACATTAGTCGATTCAACAGGTATTTGGAATGGAAAATTAGAACCTGGCGCACTCATGCAAGTTTGGCGTTATAAAGAAGATTATAAAGAGGTTGTAAAGGGTACCGACGTTAAAAAACTAGATCCATACGGACATTCATTTATTTTCATAAGCTACGTATTTGATGAGAATGGTTTGATTAGCGGACTTAGAATTGCAGATCAAGGTTTTCAGAGTTATAGACCACTAGTACCTAGAGATTATGATGTATGGTGGGCCGTAAATTTAAGTGTCTGATTCTCTCTTTAAAGCTTCATAAAACTTTAACTTTTTATATGTAATTTACTCATAACTAATACGTTCTAATAATAACGCCTTATCCCTAATCTACACTAACCTATGATTCTTTTTTCACTTCTACTTTCTTTAGGGTTTTCAAATGAAATATCACCTAATAATGACAAGGTAAAAGAAGATTATATCACTACTCAAACATTTTCGTCAATAAAAAAATGTAAGAATTTTGGTGAAGAAATACACTTACTTAGTACGTCATCAGATTCTATTATGGATTCTTATGCCAGTACTAAAGAAAATGCCGATCAACTTAGGTTGCAACTAAAAGAAGACCTTAGGTTAGGTATTATTTCTTTAGACCATATTAAAACAGCTTTTGCCAATCAATTAGTAGATAAAATAATACCGCATTGGTATGGTACTCCTTGGAGTTTTGGCGGACATACAGCTACGCCTAATGAGGGCAAAATTGCATGTGGTTATTTTATTTCTACGACACTAAGAGATATGGGCGTAAATATCAATCGATATAAATTAGCACAAAAATCACCTATTAACGAGGCTAAAATGATTAGTTGTGGCTCGGTAATTACTCAAGTAGAAGAAGAAACTCATGAAAAGGCGTTTGAAGAAATAGATACATTAACCCAAGAGGGACTTTATTTTATAGGTTTTGATGAGGGGCATGTGGGATATTTATTAAAACGTGATGGAGAGTTATTATTAATACATTCCAACTACCTAAATCCTGTATCGGTTTGTATGGAAACTTTAAAGGAATCAAGAGTATTTAAGCGTTTTACAAAATTTCATCTTGTAGCCATTTCTCATAATGATGGGTTGTTACAACGTTGGTTAGACAATGGAACAGTAATTTAAAAAATAGCAAGTCTATTGCTGAAATACGCCTATATATTCTTTATTTCAAAACCATATTTAGAACTCAATATATGCACACAACTAAAACATTTTATATCATCGTACTTTTCTCATGTTTATCATTAGCTTTTACCAAACCCACGTATCTTGTTCAAGATTCATCTTCCAAGAAAATCGCATCTACTAATTTTCATAATCTATATAAATTAAATGATAGCATGTACCGCTCAGAACAACCGTCCAAAAAAGGGATGAAAGAGCTGCAGGCAATGGGTATAAAATCAATTGTAAATCTTAGACGCCAAGCAACGGATGCAAAAAAAATAAAAGGTCTAAATTTAGATTTAGATCGTATTCCATTAAAAGCGTCAACCATAGATTTTGATGATATTTTCAATGCTTTAAATAGTATACAACAAGCCGAAAAGCCTGTTCTTGTTCATTGTTGGCACGGTTCTGATAGAACTGGAGCTATCATAGCTGCCTCTAGAATGGTGTTTGATAATTGGAGTAAAGAAAAAGCTATTGCTGAATTCACAGATATACGCTTTGGATATCACAGAACAAGATTCCCTAATCTTATAACGTTATTAGAAACGCTAGACGTTGACAAACTTAAAGACAAACTAGCGGCTGTTAGATTATCAAAATCCAATTAAGTAAGTTCAGCATCCATATTTTAAGCTAATCCATACTATAGTTTTTCGTAGTAGATAAGAAACTATTCTTTTCTAATTACATACCTAAAAAATATTTTGTTTAATTAAATGAAAAAATAATTAAACATTACGTATCTTTATATCCTAGTCTATTACTAGATATAATCTTCAGAAATACTAAAACTATGTTCGGATTATTTAAAAAGAAATCAGAGAAAGATAAACTTCGTTCTCAATATGAGAAGCTTTTAAAAGAAGCACATACACTTTCAACAACCAATAGGAAAATGAGTGATCAGAAAGCGTTTGAAGCAGATGAGATCATGAAGAAGATAGAACAGTTATCTTAATTCATTTCACCTTCACGCAAACATTCAGTAATAAAATAAATGATAATTCTAAAAATAGCTATATTTCTATCAAGCAGTGCGTTTTTGTATTATGGCATAGAATGCTTGTTTTCACAAAAAATGAAAAATGAGTTCGCTAGATTTGGTTTAAAAAAGCAAAGAGTTCTCACTGCATACCTGCAACTTGCAGGAGGTTTGGGTTTACTTGTAGGATATTTTTTTTCACCCATTCTTACATTTGTAGCCACTGCAGGACTAACACTTCTAATGCTTTTAGGATTTGCGGTTAGGATAAAAATTAAGGACAGCATACCAGAATCATTACCATCTTTGATTTTAGCTCTTGTAAATTTGTATATCGCAATAAGTTATTACCAACAGCTTAATGAATTACAGATTTTATAAAAAAGCTATACAAAGGCACAACACTAAAAACAGTGCTGCAGGAAAAGATTTAAACAAAGGATCTTTTATTTTAAAATGCATTACAATAGAACCTAACAGTAAAGCTGCTAAACCCAAAGCTGCCGGTTGTGTCAATACAGGTACCCAAATACCTATTATAAGTAAAACCGCCAACGTTACTTTTAAAAAACCAACAACATAACACATTGTTTCCGAAAGACCGTAGACCTTAAATTCCTCTATAATCGTTTTTGCATTTCCACCACGCCATTTGGTATCTTTTTTATTCTGTATCAGCCAAACGTTCAATATGCTAAGACCAACTATTATTTGACAAGCAATGATTAAATAATTCATTTTAAAGTAGTTTTGTAGTAAAGGTCATTATCAACCTTGTTTCAAAAATACTAATTTTGTTTATATTTATGCAAAATTAGTTAAACAAACTTTTAAGATGAATAAACAGGATTATAAAATACATATTGTTGGTGCCGGAATTAGTGGCTTAACAGCAGCAACGGTGCTTGAGCAAAAAGGATATTCTCCTGTATTACTTGAAGCTAGCGATAGGGTAGGCGGTAGAGTCAAAACAGATGTCATAAACGGCTATCAGTTGGATCACGGCTTTCAAGTATTATTAACCGCATACCCTGCGGCTCAAAAATATCTTGATTATGATTCTTTAGAACTACAACATTTCTTACCTGGAGCTTCTATTTTCAAAAATGGAAAACAGGAAGTTATTGGTGATCCGCTAAGAGATGCATCCTTATTGTTTTCTACGTTGTTTGCCAATATTGGTACTGTTGCCGATAAGTTGAAAATTCTGAAATTAAATACTAGCCTAAAGAAAAAATCTATAGACGAAATTTTTTCTGATGAAGCGCAAACAACATTTTCTTATTTGACACATTTAGGTTTCTCCTCTGAAATAATTGACGATTTCTTTACACCTTTTTTTAGCGGAATTTTTCTAGAAAACAAGCTAGAAACTTCTAGCAGAATGTTCGAATTTGTTTATAAAATGTTTGGTGAAGGTAATGCTGCATTGCCTAAAGGTGGTATTGAAGAGATTCCTAAACAACTACTACATCAATTAAAAAATACCGTAATAAAATATAACACATCTGTATCTTCTATTGGCGATAGCAAAATTCTGCTTGCAGATGGGCAAGAAATAGAAAGTGATTTTATCATTGTGGCTACAGAAGCGAGTAACTTGATTCAAAATTTAAAGAATCAAGCCATTGAATGGCAAAGCTGTGATACCTTATATTTTGAAACGGAGAACAGAACGATTAAAAAACCCCTTATCGGATTAATTCCTGATCAAGGAACTATCATCAATAACATCTTTTACCATACAAGTCTTAAAACCGCCATAAACGCAGGTAAAGAATTGCTTTCTGTTACTGTTGTTGACAATCAGGGTTTAACTGGTAAAGGCTTAATAGACCAAGTGCAAACAGAGTTAAAAGAATTTTGTGGTATTACTTCTTCTACATTTATAAAACACTACAGCATACCAAAGTCATTACCAAAATTGAGTGATTTAAATTACGAGATATCGCCTTCAGAAACACGATTAAAAGAAACCGTTTATTTAGCTGGAGATTTACAACTAAATGGATCTTTAAATGCAGCTATGATTGCTGGGGAGAAAGCTGCGCTTGGTGTTTTAGAAAATTTACAAGGTATTTTTAAATAAGTTATTACTCCACATTCCGCTTACTTAACATTATTGTGGCTATTTCCAATTGCTAAAACAATTTTACAAACCACATCAAACGCATGTGATTTTAGTATTGGGGTAATTTCTATTGTGGGTCTTTCTTCGCATATTTCAAAATGTTCTAAAGATTTGGATGCTTCAAAACCTAACCGAGATTGGTTCTAGACTCTGCACTGATTGAGGTTATTCCTAATTTGACGATGTTATTTCTAAAAATTTCATTTTCGTTTGAAAAAATGGGTAGCTCTACATCTTCATCCAATAATCAAAAAGTACAGATTAATTGCATCAAACTAGGATTGATAATATCAAACATTAGCTCTAAGTCACCTTAATATGGTCCTAATCTTGGATAAAAATGTATTTGATCTTCAATAAGTCTTCTGTAAACTTTTTAAGCGCGAAGCGGTAAAAAAGCTATTGGCATGGCAATCTTCAAACCCAAGTAAAGCTCTTGATACAATTTTATGACTTCCTGATTAGCTTAATTTATTGGGTTTATACAATCTAATATCAAAATAGATTTTTTGCCCTTAGGATGGTGATTTTTATTATTTCATTTTTCATTTAAGAATAGTATGCTAAATACACAATACCAAAGTCACTATAGAGACTAACAATAATTAATCTTATGTTTGTCACATATGCTTTTCCGAATCAAAACTGTTATGAAGAATTTTTTACTAGCTTTTTTATTGTTGCCCACTATTATTATTGCCCAAAACAAAATTCCATTCAATCACACACCTAATGGTGAAATAGTTTTTGACACCTACGACTCATTTTTGAATGAAGAGTATAATGGACTAAATTTTTATTGGGAAAATGAAGTTGAAAATTATGAGAAAGGCATGTACTACTTGCACAATGAAACAGAAGGTATACCAGCATTAATATGGATGCAAAATGAACATAAAATCAAAGTAAAAAGCTTTCGTGAAAACTCTTACACAAAAGTTGATATGAAAAATTTAGCATATTACACTACCAAGATAGATTCATTTATAGTTTCTAAGAATGTATTTCTAAGGGAACAAACAATTAAGACACCAACGGTCTTAAAATACTTGGGTGAATCTGATGAAGCGGATTATGCCATGTACTACCAAATTAAAAGTGGTGCAGTTGTTAAAAAGAAAATTCTTCAATTAAAGAAATCCGAAAAGCAAAGGTGGGAAGAATTAGATATCAATACTGATCATCCTGTAAAAATACTCAGGTTTTTTAGAGTTTATAATGAACTAAACAGAATTTATGACAAACAAAAATTAACAATTAATGATTTTTTAAATACTTTAAAATGTGAAGAATATTTCAATCATTATAAAAACAACACCAAGATATTTTATGATAAATTATGGAGAGAAGTAAAAAAACCAAATTTAGCGGCATATTATGGGGAAGTTACAATGGTGAAAGATTCTATTTATACTGTTGAGATAAGTAATGATAATAATGAAAAATTATATAAACTTAATTACTCTTCCTTGTACCCTTTAAAACGTCATGGAAAATTAGTGGCTTATAATGAAGACGAAATTAAATTGGAACGTACTTATGAATACGGCGATTTAATCTCGTCTAAAAAATACAAAGACGGCAGTCTACTTTTCAACTTTGATTATGTCAAGTTTCAGAGGGCTAAAAAATCTGACATTATAAAACGAAAATCAGTTCAAATTGGTAACGAACAAATTAAATCCTATAATTCTAAAGTAGTTTCAATAGAAAACTTTAATAATATACTAAACTATGAGCTAGATAAAAAAAATGTCATTGCTTCATATGAAGAAAATGCTACAGGAAAGCTATATAGATATTCCAATTATGAGAATCCTATTGAATTTGATGTTTTAACCAACAGTTTAAGAGCATTCTTAGAAACAAACAAATATTTTAATGAAACTATACTTTCTAAAGATTATGAGGGCTCTATGCTATTACAGATAGTTACAGATTACAAAGGCAAAGTAATAGAATATGATATATTAAATTCCAATAACAATTTGTTACAAGAGAACATTATACCCTTTTATGATTCCTATTTAACTGATGAAGGCAGAAGTACGATAAGATTTAAACAGATTAAACTAGAAAATAAAGACGATCGATGTACTTTTCTTTTACCGATCAATTTTGAACATAGACAATTTTACAAAACTTTTTCTAGACCAAATGACACCAATTGGTTGTGGCATTGGCATTGGCAACAACAAATGATTTGGCAAAATCAACTTATGCAACAACAAATGATGAATAGTATACCCAAGTTTTAAATAAATTTGTACTTATATCATTTTAAAAACCGAAGTAAATTTGCTTCTATAAAAAGCTGAGCAAGCTACACATAAAAATTCCATATATTAGCGTAAAATTTACGCATAGTATGCAACAATCCATCAAGCTTTCTGTAGACGCTGTCGTTTTTGGTTATGAATCTGAAACGATATCTGTTTTACTTATCAAACGAAAATATGAGCCATTTAAAGGAAAATGGGCTATTCCTGGCGGATTCGTTTTAGACTCAGAATCTTTAGAAGAAGCAGTAGAGCGAGAGTTGAAGGAGGAAACGGGAATTAAAATTAACTACTTAGAACAACTATATACTTTTGGTAATCCAGAAAGAGACCCTAGAAATAGAGTGGTTTCCGTTGCGTATTTTGGATTAATAAAACCGAGCGCTTTCAAATTATTGGCTTCCACAGATGCTGAAGAGGCAAAGTGGTTTCACATCAACAACTTGCCCCAACTATCTTTTGATCATGCCGAAATTTTAAAACTTGCCATTACAAGGTTACAGGCAAAGATTACCTATGAACCTATCGGCTTTGAATTGTTGGACACCAAATTTCCGTTTTCAGACTTAGAAAAATTGTATACTACGTTATTGGGTAGGGACGTAGATAGACGTAATTTCAGAAAGAAAATCTTAAGCTTGAATGTTTTAGATGAGTTAGACGAAAAAGTTTCTAAAGGTTCTGGCAGACCTGCAAACCTCTTTATGTTCAATAAAAACAGGTACTTCAAGCTTAAAAAAGAAGGAATCATCTTCGAAATATAAACAACTAATTTGCAGTTTGCGTAAAATAAACACAAATAATACTTTGTAAACTTAATTTATATTCTATATTTGCGTTATAAATACGCAAATTGATTTAAATGATGTATACATCTAACGACATACTACCAATAAATAAACGTAACCAACGTTCTATTTTTCTAGCAGGTAGCATGGATCACAAACAGGAGGGGAGTTGGAGAGATGAAATAAGTGCCGAATTTGGTATGTATTCCATTTTTGACCCAACAAATAATAATCATGACCACCTTAATACAAAAGAAATGAAGCGGCATATCAATTGGGAATTAAATGCGTTACAGCTATCAGATATAATCTTACTTAATTTTCTGCCAGATGCGCTATCACCAATTTCTTTAGTAGAACTAGGTATGTATGTAAGGTCAAACAAACTTATTGTTATTTGTCCGCAAGAATTCTACAAGAGCAATTATGTACATACCCTTTGCGATAAGTACAACACACCAATTTTTAACAACATCACAGAAGCGAAAACACTGTTGAAAAACAGTATTTAAATATATAATTATGAACGGATTACTACTAACAGACGGATATAAAACAGGACACCACCAACAATACCCTAAAGGTACAGAAGAAGTATATTCTAACTGGACACCCAGAAGTAATAAATACGCTCCTAAAGGTTGCGACAAAGTGGTTTCATTTGGACAACAATATGTTTTTCAATGGTTACATGATTATTTTCAGGACAACTTTTTTTCTAAGCCAAAAGCACAGGTCTGTAATGAATTGAAAGAAGAGTTATCGCTTTATTTAGGTACAGACTATGACGTAACTCATTATGAAGAATTACATGATTTACAGTATTTACCTATTAAAGTAAAATCGATTGTAGAAGGGGTAGAGGTTCCTATTAGAGTACCTATGGTAACCGTTGTAAACACAGATAAAAAGTTCTACTGGATTACTAATTTCCTAGAAACCATATTATCTACCATGCTATGGCAACCCATGACTTCGGCTTCTATCGCTTTATGTTACAAACGAATTTTCAAAAAATGGACACTTCAAACCGATAAGGACAATTTGGCTTTTATCGATTTTCAAGGACACGATTTCTCTATGAGAGGTATGGGCGGCTTGCAAAGTGCAATATCATCTGGTATGGGTCACGCATCTGTATTTTTAGGATCAGATACCCTTCCGGTAATTAGTAGTTTGCGTCACTATTACAATGCAAAAGGTTTTGTTGTAGGTTCTGTAAATGCTACCGAACACTCTGTAATGTGTGCAGGTACAAAAGATGATGAAATAGGTACATTTAGAGCTTTAATGAACACTTACCCAACAGGAATTTTATCTGTGGTTAGCGATACTTGGGATCTATGGAAAGTACTTACAGAGTATCTTCCTCAATTAAAAGAAGAAGTACTTTCTAGAGATGGTAAACTTGTCATAAGACCAGATAGCGGCGATCCTGTTGATATTATTTGTGGAGAATCTAGCACACTTGGAAGTAACACACCTAAAGATAAAGGGGTAGTGGAGCTACTTTGGGATATTTTTGGCGGAACTGTCAACGAACAAGGTTTTAAAGTATTAGACTCGCATATTGGTGCTATTTATGGTGACAGTATTACCACAGAAAGAGCAGAGGCTATCTGTCAACGCTTGAGCGATAAAGGTTTTGCTACGACCAATGTAGTATTGGGTATTGGTTCTTTTACCTATCAGTTCAATACAAGAGATACTTTTGGTTTTGCTATGAAAGCGACTTCTGTTGTGGTAAATGGTGAACGTAGAGAAATCTTCAAAGATCCTATTACCGATGACGGAGTTAAAAAATCTGCTAAAGGATTG
>ENA-ORXC01002081-ORXC01002081.1-marine-metagenome-genome-assembly--contig:-NODE-2081-length-11181-cov-3.700829_pt1 | contig 11181 bp, 12 predicted proteins | sample MGYA00237865_ERZ511478 | MGnify/ENA metagenome assembly ERZ511478 | reverse complement strand
TCAGTAGATCCTTTTTCAAAATGACAACTGTAACGCCAGCAGGTCCTAGATTTTTCTGGGCACCAGCATAAATAAGTCCGAATTGGTCGATTGGAAGAGAGCGACTCAAGATATCACTCGACATATCCGCAATAAACGTGGACTCTTTACGCTGAGGAAAGCTCTTCCACTGCGTCCCGTGGATTGTATTATTTGATGTCAGGTGAACATAGGCATCATTCTCCCCATATTTTAGCGCGTTTAAATCGGGTATACGTTTGAAATCAGCTTCTTTACTACTGCCCCCAATGTACGTTTCCCCGATTTTTTGGGCTTCTGTTAAGGCCTTTTGAGACCAGCTTCCAGTAAGCAAGTAGTTTGCCATATAACCTTGATGAAGAAAATTCATGGGAATCATTGAGAACTGCAGGCTCGCTCCGCCTTGAAGAAAAAGAACTTCATAATCATCTGGAATCTCAAGTAATTCTCTAAGGAGTTCATTAGCTCCATCATGAATTCTCTGATACTCTTTACTACGATGACTAAACTCCATAATTGACATGCCTTGCTGCTGATAATTAAGAAGCTCTGATTGAGCATGACTAAGCACATCTTGGGGTAAAGCAGACGGACCAGCATTAAAATTATAACGACGCTCCACGATTCGACACTCCTTTAGCAATGTAATGCGATGCTTCAATTAAACTTGTACTCATCCTATCATTAAAAGAATCAGCGTAGCTATGTTTTTTTCTAATCTTTTCGAATATTTCGTTCGATTGAAGCAGAAGCATTTGCTCTCTGCTTTTGTTTTGCTATTCTATATAGAAGTGAATGTTAAGAAAGTGGTGTTATGCAATGTATCGCGAAAACAAACCAACTCATATCGGACCATACGATCATCCAGATATTTACCCTGGGCCACGACCAGCTTCGTCGTTTTTGTACCATAATGGAAAAGCACATCGGATTGATGAAAGTGAGCACGTACCCGTTGAAAAACAAATTGTTCATTATGCTAGAGGAGAGGATGTTTCAGGATCATTAGCTTTTTCTAGTTCAGAACAATTTACGGTAGAGGAACTTCTATTATCAGAAGGTTTATCTCCAATAGAAGAGCGAATACCCCTCCTAGCTTATGGATCAAATGTTTGTCTCGCTCAACTTCGGTATAAATTTAGTCTTAACCCTGATTTAAGTGACTTTATTCTATATTATCGAGCAGAATTAAAGGATACGGACGTAGTGGCGGGGTCTTTTCTTGCGCCATATGGTGCGCTCCCTGCTGTTATTGCCCCTGTTCCTGGAGCAAAGACAGAAGTATGGGTAACGTTTGTTGATCGTGAACAGCTCGAGCTTTTAAATAGGACAGAAGGTGGATATGTTCTACGAGAACATCTTCATGGAAAGTTAACGCTTAAAACAGGCGAACATTTTGAGCGAGTATATGCCTATTACTATCCACATGCTTTTTTGAGAGAAGGCTCTTATGTTCGATTTAAAGATATTCCGGGAGAATCTGAATTGCCTTCTATGTGGCAAGCAGATTTATTAAACGAATTGAAAGCAATGCTTGGTTACGGAGGCCATCGTGAAGAGTTCATACATGAATTAAGGTGGAATCCTGATTTACGTACTAAATTATCTACAATGTTGAATGGAATGGAACATACATTTGAACATCCTGATTGGGGAATACCAAATGGTTTTTATACGTTGAATGAAATGACTCGTTCCCAAATTAAAAAGAGACCGTAACGGTCTCTTTTCAAGTGGTAAGAAGGATTTACTGAGATAGCTGTGAACGAATCCCTTCAGCTAGGCGCTGCAACTTCTCTGCATCGTACTCATCTTCATGTGTCTTCCAAACAGCTCCAAATCCGTCTCCTTTTCCGTAGCGAGGAATCAGGTGGAGATGGTAATGGAAGACAGATTGTCCTGCAATGGCTTCATTGTTATTAAGAATATTCATCCCTTCAGGGGTAAAGTTGGCTTTTAGAGCATTTGCAATCTCAGGGACCGCTTCAAAGAGCTTCGACGCCGTTTCAGGCTCAAGTTCGTAGATGTTTTGTTTATGCTTTTTGGGGATAACGAGGGTGTGTCCTTCTGTCACCTGGGTGAGGTCGAGAAAAGCTAACACATCATCATTTTCGTAAACTTTGGCAGAAGGGATATCCCCATTAATAATTTTGCAGAAGATACAATCTGGTGAATGACTCATGAGTATCATCCTTTCAATCTTTTTATTCATCGTACCATAATTTTCTTGTTTAATGGGATTGACTCTAACTAAAAAAGGCTCTGCCGGGGGTGCAGAGCCCTGAGTGTAACTTGATTAAGGGAAGACGCCACACTCTTTAAAAGGATGCTCCTAAAAGAGGAATTCTATTCAATGTCCTTGTTTTTTGGACTCTTCTAGCATCTCTTCTATGAAAAAGGTAAGATGTGGATAGTGAAAGAAAAAGAATGACTCCGGTCCATCACTACCTAAATAAAAGTTTGTTAAAATAAAAGCAAATGATGAAATGAGAGGAACGCTATGAATAATTCAATTTTAGAAGTCAGTCATCTTACTGGTGGGTATCAGGCAAATAAGCCTGTCCTTCATGATGTGTCTCTACGTGTAAACTCAAATGAAATTGTTGGATTGATCGGACTTAACGGTGCTGGTAAAAGCACAACAATTAAACATATTCTCGGATTGCTTGATCCAATGAATGGCGAAATCAAAGTGGGAGGGACGACTTTTGCTGATAATAAAGACGGATATCGCAAACAATTTTCCTACATACCCGAAACGCCTCTATTATATGATGAATTAACGCTTTGGGAGCATTTGCAGTTAACAGCATTGGCTTATGAACTTGGTGAAGAATGGAAAGAAAGAGCTGAAGCACTTTTGCAGGAATTTCGTATGACGAATATGAAAAAATGGTTTCCAGGGCACTTTTCTAAAGGAATGAGACAGAAGGTTATGATTATGTGCGCCTTTCTAGTAAAGCCATCCCTGTATATCGTCGACGAGCCATTTGTTGGGTTAGACCCCATCGGTATTCAATCATTTCTTGATATGATGCTTGAAATGAAAGATAAAGGGGCTGGAGTGCTAATGTCCACCCATATTCTTTCAACGGCTGAAAGATATTGCGATCGTTTTATTATTTTGCATGATGGTCAAATTGTTATGGCAGGAACAATGACAGAATTACGAAATCAAATCGGTAATGGCGCTGCAACGCTTGATGACATTTATATCGAAGCGACCAGGAGTGGAAAATGATGCAGCTACAGACCTTATGGAAAGAAAGGGCAGGAGCCTTCTGGAACATTGCTATGCGGTATTTCAGGCTAATTGGAAACAGCAGCTTTTTGTTCACTCTTGTTCTGGCTCTCATTTTTGGAGCGTATTATTACAGTGAAATTCTAAAGGTGCTACCTGAACCCTTTCCAGGTGTGGCCGTTATTACCATCGTTGCGGCTATTGTACTTGTTCGTACACCACTTCGTTTCTTTTTGTCCGAAGCAGATCTTGTCTTTATGCTACCTGCTGAGAACCGATTGCAAGGTTATTTTCGTAAATCACTTATGTATAGCTTTGCTCTTCAAGTATTCACAACAGTAGTTGTGATGACGATCCTTGCACCACTCTATCAGCATGAAATGGCTGCTGGAACTGGATATTATGTTTTTGTGATTTGTGTTCTGATTGTATTAAAAGGCGCGAATGTTCTCATGAAATGGATGGAGCTGCATCTGCCAGCTCACCATTCGACTATTGTTTATATCCTGGCAAGACTTGCTGTAACGATTATATTCACATACTTATTGCTAATACAGGCGCAATGGATCTATGTCGCTCTAGCTGCCGTACTATTCGTCGTCACTTTCTTTTTGATGTTTCTCCCTCTGCAACGGAAATATGCGATCAAATGGGAGAAGTTGCTTGCAATGGATGAAAAGCAAAGTATGAAATTCTATCGTACGGCTAACTTATTTACAGATGTTCCTAAATTGAAGCAATCAGTTAAACAAAGACGATTGTTAAGTAGCCTGGGTGAGAAGCTATTACCATCTGATTCTGTCTATGCTACTCTTTATCAAAAAGCTTTTATTCGGAGTAACGAGTATTTTGGCATTTATTTTAGATTGTGGCTTCTAGGTCTTGCAGTAGTTGCTTTTGTGCCCGGCTTAATTGGGAAAGTGATTGGTGCTGCTCTGATTATTTATCTGACAGCCACTCAGTTACGCACGCTTTATCCTCATTATCAAGCACATGTCATGGTAAAGCTTTATCCAGTATCGGATCATGAACAAGGAAAAGCGTTTCGCCTTATGCTGCTTCGCTTATTGGGTGCACAAGCAGTAACGTTTGCAGCTCTTTCTTTTCTTCTATCTCTTGATGTGATCGTATTTCTATCTGTGCTTTTAGCAGGAAGTGCAGCCGTTGCTGTTGCAACATCTCGCGCAGCAGTAGTTAGAAGGTCGGTCTCTTAAAACGTTAGGAATGAACAAGCAAAGGGTGTTTAGTTGCATGGAATATCGAAGCGAAATATCGGAAGAACTTGAGGCGTGGGAGCGAAAAATCACGAGGAAATCTTCTATGGTTTCACGATCAGCCAAAAGAATACAAAATCGAATCAATGGTGTTATACCAGAACGTCTTCATTCAATTGTGACAAATAGTATAAAGACGATGGTGCAAGGGGTACTCGTTGGAAGTACGTATACGGTACATCCACCCCAAAAAAATCTATCACTTCAAGTGAGAGATCAACAGGCGAAAGAATTGATACGTAAATACAAACGGATTGCTGCTACTGAAGGTGCTGGTACGGGAGCGGGAGGAATTCTATTAGGATTAGCTGATTTCCCGTTGCTTTTATCAATTAAAATGAAGCTCCTCTTTGACCTCGCTAGCACTTATGGATATGATGCTAAAAAAATAGAAGAAAGGGTTTTTATTCTAACTATTTTTCAGCTTGCTTTTTCATCTGATGATACTAGAAGAAAAAGTTATCGGAAGATTTCAAGTTGGGATGAGAGCCTTAGCCAAATACAAGTTCGGAAAAAGTACGAAGAGCATGATTGGAAAACTTTTCAACTTGAGTATCGAGATTATATTGATCTCCCTAAATTACTTCAAATGGTACCCGGCGTAGGGGCAATTGTGGGAGCTTACGTGAACTATCACTTTCTTGATTGGCTAGGTGAAAATGCAATCAATGCTTATCGGACACGGATGATCAAAGAAGAAAACCAAACAACATAAAGAAAAGAGCCAGCTGGAGTTATCCATGCTGGCTCTTTTTCTGTCTACAACCTTATTGATGATAGGTAAGGTGTTGTTTATTCGAACCGTGCGTCGCTAAGAATGCGATCCATTTCTTCCATGTGATGTGTTTCATCCGCAATCATATCGTCTAGCTTAACAACAAGTTCAGTAAAACCAAGTTCTTCAGCTTGTTTTTTACGCTTTTCATAACGATCAATGGTATCCTTCTCAGCTGTGCGAGCTTCAATAAGCATCTCTTTTACATCGGTAAGCTGTTTTACTTCAGCTGGAGCAGTAGTAGGGGTACCGCCTAATACTTTAATCTTTTCTGCAAGGTAAAGAGCGTGGCCCTGTTCATCTGCAATTTCACTTTCAAAGAATGGTTTCAATGTTTGACGATATAAGCCAGATACAACTGCCGCATTATAAGTATACATAATACTTGCAGCGTATTCGTTAGCAAGGTCTACATTTAGTCCATCGATGAGTTCTTGTTTTTTGTCTGCCATTTTAAACATCCTTTCTAAATCTTTACTGTTTTGGTTCCATATTAATTTTACCCTTACATTGGCACGATAAAACATAAACCAAAGAATATTTAGGGAGAATAGAATTAATGTTTGACGGATGTTAGGAGGGGTAATATTCATTATATCAATGACACTATTTCATTTATCTAGGAGGGTTTATCTTGAGTAAGATTGCCGTATTAATGACAGATATGTTTGAGGATGTAGAATATACAAAACCCGCAGAGCAGTTTAACAATGCTGGTCATGCCTTAACAGTTATTAGCTCGAAAGCAGGTCAAGAATTAACTGGAAAACAAGGTGAGGCTAAAGTTACATCTGATAAGGGAATAGACGATGTAAAACCTGAAGAGTTTGATGTTCTGTTTATTCCTGGAGGCGTTTCTCCAGATGAACTAAGGGCAGACGATCGATTTGTTGCGTTTACGAAGAAAATGATGTTTTTGAATAAGAAAACGCTCGTTATTTGTCATGGTCCACAGCTACTCATTTCAGCAGAAGTTTTAAATGGAAGAAACATTACTGGGTTTAAATCCATTCAAACGGATTTAAAATATGCTGGAGCGAACGTATTTGATGAAGAGGTTGTCGTTTGTGGAGGTAATCTCGTGAGCAGTCGAAACCCTGACGATATTCCAGCGTTTATCGAAAAATCGTTATCAGTGATGGATAGCTGATTAAAGGAGTGAAAGCAATGACTGAGAAAAATCATTTAGTTAATAAAGAAAGTGAGCTTAACGTAAATAAAGTTGATGATACGTTAGATCGAATGAGTGACGAACGTATGGATGATATCCTTTCTAATTTCGAACAGTTTAAATCTTATCTTGCTACAAGAGTGGAGCTGGGAGAAAAACTAGGACTTAGTGAAGAGAGATTGGCCCAGGCAGCAGAAAAAGTAGCAGGTTACTTAGCCGCTAAGGAAGAGCCTAAAAATAGAGAAGAGAAACTTCTTCAGGAACTTTGGCTCGTTGGCAATAAAGAACAGCGTCACGAATTGGCTCATCTTCTCGTTCGAATGGTATTGAATAAAGAAAACTAAGAAAAAGCCGCTGCTGGTACAGCGGCTTTTTTTAAAAGTCTAAATAAGAAAGGCGTAAGAATATGAACAAAAATGAGTTTTTTAGTACGCTTTCTGGAACGTTAAAACAAAAAAAGGTTTGGTTACCTCTTCTCTTAAATGCATTTGGCCTATTAGTTGCTATATTAGCAATCATGTTATTTTCAGAGTTAGCGGAAGAAATACTTGAAAAAGAAACGCTTCAATTTGATCAATCGATCATATCGGCAATCGACCCTATCAGGTCTGATGGACTGATGAACGTTATCGAAATCATTACAGAATTAGGATCAGTTTGGTGGATCACAGTAGTTTCAATCGCAACAGTAGCTATACTGTGGTTTAAGAAACGTGATGGATGGAGTATTCTCTTTTTTATCATTGCCCAGGCGGCAGGCGGCCTCTTAACAAAAGTGTTAAAACATTTCTTTGCACGATCAAGACCTTCTGTAGATGCTGCTTATGATGCGGTTGGGTATAGTTTTCCAAGCGGCCACGCAATGGGATCTTTTTTACTTTATGGATTTATCGGATATTTAATTGTAAGAAGCCAGAGAGGAAGGACAACAAAATGGATAAGTGGCTTACTAGTACTACTATTTATTCTAATGATTGGATTTAGCCGAATCTATTTAGGTGTTCATTATCCAAGTGATGTACTAGCAGGCTATGCAGCCGGTACCCTCTGGCTATCTGTTTGTATCTTCTCATTGGAGTGGGTTCTTTGGATGAAACGTTCCTCTTTCAGTTTAGGATCAGTTCGGAAAGTTTTTTCCAGTAAGAACAGTTAAGTATTTTGGTAGAACTTCGAGTGTGGACGGGGTCGTATAATAACGTTCTCCGTCGCAGTCGATTGTTTGTTCTGGACTGGCTGTTATACTTAAGTTCTTTGTTTGGAAATGAAGTATATCTTCGTTAAATCGAGATTGTTTGAACACTTTGGATTGAAAAATTGACCAGAAAGTAGGAAGTGACGTCTCTTTAATGATTAATACATCGAATTCTCCATCTTGCAGGTTGTTTTCAGGGAAGAAAGCTTGAATGCCTCCTGTAAAAGGACCGTTCCCCACAATCATCATCACCGCTTCGCCTTCAAAATTCGTATCATCGGCTTCTACTTTAAGGTGAAAAGGTTCTGGATTGTTAATTGTTTGGGCTGTACTAATGTAATAGGAAAGCCTTCCAAAAACCTCTTTCGTATCAGGATTAATGTTCTCTGATGTTTGCGTGATTAATCCAATCCCCCAGAAATTCAAGAAATACTCGTCATTAGAGCGTCCAACATCAATAAGGGAACGGTTATCTTCTAAAAGCTGTTCGACAGCTTGTATCGGATTTTGATTGATCCCAATCGCTCGAGAGAAGTCATTACAAGTTCCACCAGGAATCACACCGAAAATAGGACGATTCTCCCTCTTACAAATCGCATTTGCTAGTTCATAGATGGTACCATCTCCACCAGCACCGATAAGAATGTCGACATCATCCGCCAATTCCTCTACTAATTCAGCACCGTGCCCTTCATGTTCTGTCTTGTGAAGAGAAACGTGTTCATATTTTTCTTGAAGTCGTTCTTGTATCAGTTCAATTTGATTGACCATTTTAACATTTCCTGCTTTAGGATTTAAGATAATGGCTACACGTGTCAATGTTATGGCTCCTTTCACATAATCTCTCTTTCTTATTCCCTTATCACTTAGCACCTACACTCAAATAGAGAGATTAAAATAGTAAATTGAACCAAAAATACTTGGGAAGAATTAGGGTGAACATATAATTTTCGTAGGAAAATGATCTTAAAAGTGAGTTATATGAGGTTAAATCATGGTCATACTCATGACTCATGACAATTTTCTTAATGGGGAACTATACTAGTACAGGTAGGTACATATTTTTTTAGTAGGAGCTTAAATATGAAGAACATCTTAAGAATTTTTTCGAAAGATTGGAGAAGTATCGGAACAAACTGGGTAGCGGCAGTATTATTAGGTGGCCTCATTATTCTTCCTTCTCTTTACGCATGGTTTAATATTGGGGCTTCATGGGATCCTTATAGCCAAACAGATCAGTTGCCTGTTGGGATCGTCAATGAAGATGAAGGGGCTACCATTCGAGATAAGGATATTGATGCTGGTGAAGAGCTGATGCAAGAATTAAAGAAAAATGATCATATGGAATGGCATTTTTCAAATCGAGAAAAGGCAATGGAAAACCTTAAATACGGCGATTATTTTGCAGTGATCGTTATTCCTAATGATTTTTCCGAAAAACTTGGGACGGTTATCAATGATAAGCCGGAGAAAGCAGAAGTTGAGTATTACGTAAATGAAAAGGTAAATGCTATTGCTCCTAAAATCACAGAAAAAGGAGCAAGCGTCATTGTTGACCAGATTACAAGCAACTTTGTATCCATAGTGAATGGGACGATTTTTGATTTGTTTAATGAGTTAGGCGTAGAATTTGAGAAAGATCTTGCAGATATAAAGCAGTTTGAAGAATATGTATTCAAACTTGAGGAAAATCTTCCGGAAATAAATCGTCTCATTTCGGATGCTATGTCTGATTCAAAAGATGCAGAGAATGTCATTATTCAAGTACAAGGGCTTCTTCCTAAAGCAGAGCAAATAACAAGTGAAGGCATTAACACAATTGATGACACCACTCAGTTTTTAAATGAAGCTGAAGGCAGATTAAATGAGCTCGCACCCCAAGTGGAAGAAGATTTAACAAAGGCTCAACAAACGGCAGAAGATGTGAATGAGTTTTTAACGGAATTAAAAACACCAGATATTAATTTATCCTCTGTTGAAAAGATAAGAGATCAAATGAATCAACAAATTGATGACTCTGTTCAACGTATTAGTAACGTTGAAGGCGTGTTAGTACAAGTGAAAGAAATGAACGAAAATAATACGAATGCAGGAGATGAGGGAGCTACAGAAGAAGACCCTGCTGGGCCGAACCAGAAGGAAAAAGAAGCGATCGATCAGGCAATCACTGATCTTGATCAAATTAAAGAGCAGCTACAAGGCATAAAAGGCGATACTGAACAGATCGGCATCGATTTAAATGACAAACAAGAAGAAATAGATAAAATATTATCTTCTCTTCAAGAAAAATCAGGTGATACAGCCAATAAAATCGATTCTTTTCTGAAAGAGTACAACGAAAATATTGAGCCGAAAGTACTCTCAGAAGTAGCGAGTGCAAAAAACACATTGTCAAATGCACGCTCAACATTGAAAGAGGCGCAAACAACGATTCCTGATGTTGAACGAATTCTCTCAAGTACAGAAGAGAATATAGGAGAAGGTCAAGACATTTTAGCTTATATGCTTAATGAATATCCTTATGTAAATGACAAAGTAAACCAACTGGCCGATCGAATTCGGGAGATTCAGGGAGAGACCGATATTAATGATATTATTGAACTTCTGAAGAACGATCCGATGGCCGAACAAAGCTTTTTTGAAGAACCTATTGTATTAAGTAAAAATTCGCTATTCCCAATCCAAAATTACGGAACTGGTATGACACCTTTCTATACAGTTCTTTCTTTATGGGTAGGAGCTTTACTATTAGTGTCACTATTAACAACGGAAGTATCTGGACTTGAAAAAGTTTCAAATCGCCAGGTGTATTTTGGGAAACTGCTCACTTTTATTAGCGTAGGCTTTCTCCAAACAATCGTTGTCACATTAGGGGACCTCTTTATCCTTCAAGTGGATATTGTGCACCCTATCCTATTTGTTCTTTTTGGACTAGCCACTAGCTTTGTTTTCATGTTAATGGTTTATACGCTCGTTTCTGTATTTGGTGATGTTGGGAAGGCAATGTCTATCGTCTTTCTTGTTCTCCAAATTGCAGGTTCTGGCGGAACGTATCCAGTCGCGCTTTTACCAGAGTTTTTTCAGAAAATCCATCCATTCTTACCGTTTTCTTACGCGGTCGATTTGATGAGAGAAGCAGTAGGAGGAATTGTTTGGGCGCGCGTAAAAGAAGATTTATTCTTTCTAGTAGTGTTTGCTATTGTTTTTCTTCTGTTAGGAGCATTTCTTAAAGAGCTCTTAAATAAAAAGACCAATCAGCTGATGAAAAAATCTAGAAAGTCCGGTCTGTTTCATTAAAATAAAGCAGCATGTCCATTGACATGCTGCCTTATTTCATTCTGCTTCTTCTTTTGGCAGTCGTTCTTCATTGATTTCTTCTTTAAAAGCATAGGTAAACGTTAAAGCTACGAGAACACCACCACCGATTAAGTTACCGATACTTGCGGGGACCAGGTTGAAGAAAAGAAATTCAATCCAGGAGTATTCGGATCCATGGATAAAGGAGGTACT
>ENA-ORXC01002078-ORXC01002078.1-marine-metagenome-genome-assembly--contig:-NODE-2078-length-11185-cov-5.121354_pt1 | contig 11185 bp, 14 predicted proteins | sample MGYA00237865_ERZ511478 | MGnify/ENA metagenome assembly ERZ511478 | reverse complement strand
CCACGCTACCCCCCTAGGGGGGTGTTGCGTGACTGTTCACGACCCGTCCCCGGCTCATGCCGGGGGGTCGTGTCTCCTCTGTCAGGGGGTTTCCCCCACAAACTCCTCGGGGCCCTGACGCTGGCGTATACAAGTCGCCCGCACCGGAGCACCGGGTTCACCCCGTTGGAATTGGTCAACCCCATGGGGGTGTCGAGGTGGGCATTCAAGGACGTCCCCAAGACCGGGGCGTACCCCCTCACGGCGCAGCGCGGCACCGCCGCCGAGAAACGGGCCCAAGCCGCCCTCCTGACCCGTCTCGTGCAGCTCATCCCGCAGATGCGAACAACGCTCAAGGCGACTCAAGGGCGTTACAAGCGCCACCGCGACAAGCGCCTCGCGCTGCGCGCGGAGAAGCTCACCGTAGGAGGCTGCGCGTGGCTGCGCGACCACGCCAAGGAGGAGGGTGACGGCGGCAAGCTGACACACGTCGCCCGCGGGCCGTATCGCGCGGTCTCCACGGACGGACTCACGGTCCTCCTGGACGTGGACGGGGAACACCGCCGCGAGAACGTCGCGCATGTCGTCCGCGCCTCGGGCGCGGCCTCCAAGTACCCCGCCCAACACCCCGCGCCGCGGGAGGCTCGCTCCTTCCACGGGGCGGAGGCCGATGTCCAGCGGTACGCCGTGGATCGCATCGCGGACCTCACGACTTTGCCCGACGGGACCCTCCGGGTCCAGGTTTACTGGACCGGGAACCCGCAACCCACCTGGATGGACGCTGCGGACTCCCCGCTCGAGACGCTGCGCGTTTATCTGCGCCGCGCCGCGCGCTTGGGGTTGCCCCACACGTCTGCCGCCCCGCCGCCGGCGGCCCCGTGCGACGCGGCGCCCGCGGTCGTCAGCCGCCCCACCCCTCATCATCGCTCCATCAGTCGACCGAGCGTCGCCACCAGCCGCGGCGTGGGGCGTCGACATCTCCGTCGCCATTCGCAGCACCGCGTCCGCCGCGGACGACCGCACGGACGTGGAAGCGATAACAGCAACCCCGCGGCGGGGCGGTTGACGGCGGCCGTCACGCATACAAAACATCTCGTGACTGCGGACGTGCGCCAACGTGATTGCCTTTCTGCTCTCCTCTCGATCTGGCGCAACATGACCACCCCTCCTCTGTCGATCCAATATTTCCTGTCATGCTCCTCCCGAAATGGAGATGACTATGGACTGGCAATATTTGAACCATTGACGGATTACTCTTCCATCAGCTCCCGCACCATGCCGAGGTGCTCCGACTGCCGTGATGCAATGTCTGCTATGGTCCAGAGTTCGGGACCATTCACGCACTACGTCTTGTTCCTCCATGAGCTGACAGGTGCCTGTGGGCACTCCATAACATGCTCTCTGAGGTCACCATGACGCTGCTTGATCTCCGTGACGGCATTTGTGGCACGGGACGCAGCGTGACGCTGCTGCTTCAAGAAAGCCCAAAAGCCGCTGTGCTGGAAGAGGGGCTGCTGTTGAGCCCCAACTGAAAAAGCTCTCTGAAGTAAACATGACTCTGGGCATCCCTGCCACATTATTCATCCAATGGCGACTCAACGCCGTTAGGTAGGCGCCATGTGCAACATCGGACAGCTTGAGCATCCCACTCGCATTGACTGAGTGCAGAATGAGCGAGAATGTGCACCTCCACAGGCAGATCCATGAGCAGACGAACAAATCGGGGTCGGGTCATCCACGACATCAGAATGCCGGCACGGCATCGAGCTGGCACAGGTCAGCCGTCGCCTATCCTGCGCCCGCTCTCGTCGTTCGTGTTGGCCGCCTGTCGTGGCGCAACCCCTTTCCCCCCTCCCCCTCCGTGCCTTGCGTTGCACCTCCCACTTCTTGCACGACCCCGTCCCCCAGGGCATCGCCCGTCCACGGACTCGTCCGCTTTCTTGATTCTCACCGACCGCGAAGATCCTCTGTGCCAAATTCCCGCGCCCCCTGCCTCGAAATCGACGCTCTCCCTCCATGGTGCCTCCTTCTGCCCCTCTCCCCACCCACCCCCCTCTCCCTGCCGCCTCGTCCACGTGGACTCATGTGAGGCGCAGAAGGCCTACTCCACGAAAGACAGCGACCTGGGTCCCGCTTTCTTCTTGTCGGGCACCCTACAAAGTGGGTCGGGCGGGCCGGGGGCAGTCTAGGGCGTCTGGGGCGGAGGGGGCAATGAGGAAGATGCGTTGACTGGCGCACGTTTGCGGGGTTATCAGAGGACGTCGTAAATCTGGCTCGTTCTTGTTTCTGAGTGTGATTGTCTGTGTTTCCCTCTTTCTGTGTGTCGATGGTGCTGGGGCTTGCTCTTTTTCTTTTGATACATGCATACATACATACAGCTCCCGGTTCCATGCGCCTGAGCCCCTGGTTCCTGCCGACGCCACCGGCGCGGCCAAGCCCAAACTCGCACATTTCAGGCCAACGTTGCTTGCCGGCCGGAGGTCCGTTGCGGCCAACGCGTCTGCTACCCCGACCCTCCTTCCCCTCTGACCCGACCTGCCCTCTAACATCGAACAGCGCCACGACCCCCCGCCCCCTCTCGGAACGAATAGCGGCGCCCGCCTGCCCAGATAGATATCCTTTCCTCCCAGCCCACAGAGATAGCCCCGACTTATGCAGTGCGACGCGTCGAGGGGCTCCAACGCATCTGTCGGTGTCGTCGAGGCCGGCGAGGCCGGGCGCCTGCCGCGTCGGGCGGCCGGTCGACGCACTTCCACAGGAAGAGCGCCATACCCATCGGAGAGATGCTCGCGGCGACGGCGAAACGTGACCCACACACACTTACTACAGGGAGTTTTCGGACGAGTCATCCACCTGCATGGCAAGCGCCCTCGCCCATGCCCGCCCGATGTCTCAAAGGGAAAGAAAAAAAAGAAAACGAAAAGCCGCAGGCAATTATAAAGAAGGTGATTGCAGACAGGAGAAAAACACAGACAAGAAAACCCCCGCCTCTCTCACGGCCGGGGAAGCACGATATGCAGGTTTGGTGGGACTCGCGCACGAGCAGCCGACACATGTCGGCTGGGTAGAGGCACAAGCAAAAAGAGAGCTCCACTCGTCTGCTGGTGTGGGGGACGGGAAGCACAGCCACGGTCAGAAAACAAAACGTAAGAGGCCCGATCAAGCAGCACACAAAGGTGAGAAGAGGCCCAAAAAAAAAACCGTTCGTTCGTGGCACCGCTATATCGCCCACGTGGGGTCACAGCACCAATGCCGCTGACGCCGGCGTGGACAACGGTGAAACAGCCGGTTGTGGTGCTGACGACGCCACCGGGGCGCCCGAGAGACTGAACAGGCAACAGAGAGGGCAATGGATGCTTCCAAAGCGATTGCAGAAAAGTGGTGCGGAAAAGATGGTCAAAAGCGTCTTGCCACATCGTGGCGTGACCGGCCCATGGATGTCGGAGGAGGAGTTGCATTGAGCGGGATTGCAGGTCATCGGATCAGGGGCACGAGGAGGAGCGGGCAGGGGACGCGAGACAGCGGGGAAGAAGGAGGGGGGCGCGAGAAAAGGGCGCGTAGCGACGACGGTGGGTGGCGACGACTGTGGGTGGCGACGACGGTGGGTGGCGACGACGGTGGGTGGTGACGACGGTGGGTTGCGACGACGGTGGGTGGTAACGACGGTGGGTGGCGACGACGGTGGGTGGCAACGACTGTGGATGGCAACGACGGTGGGTGGCAACGAAGGTGGGTGGCAACGACGGTGGGTGGTGCCCTCGGCCGATCCGTCCCACGTGTGGCCCAGACAGAGCCGAAAGTGAGATCGAGGGCGAGATATTTCGTGGACAAGAATCCCATGGGAGTGATGCAGAAGATCCAAATACATTTTCGGTCAGAACACATGGCAGCCAGCCTCCTTTGTCTCAACCGGCCATTAGGTCAGCTGAGTTCGACGACAGACCAATTGCCTCTTGTTTGATCTCGGCCCCCCAGCTGGGTATCCCTTTGGAGCGGGAACCTCGAAGCTCCCTCATTCATTCTCGTTTCCCTTGTCGGTGCTTGAACTTGATGCCGGCCGCTAATTAAGTGGGAGCATGTTGGTTGAACGGAGTCCGGGGCATGGCATTGCAGTTATCGATGGATGCGATACGCCCAAGAGTGGCATCAAGCTGGGCTGGGGGCCGCCCCATGACAGCTTAACGAAACGCCTTTGGTGAGGGCCTTTTTCTCTGGATGCGTCCATCGGAAGTGCTTCGCGTCCTGTCGCCGCGGCTGGCGGCCATCGGAAATGATGATGTTCGCGAAAGGCCTACTCCATGTGCACCGGGAGTGTCCACGCCTGACGTTGGTCCCGCCGTTGCACGTTCATCAGGGACAAGAGGCCATCAGGGACTATCCATGGCCATGGTCTCAAGAATAACAGGTTCCCCATGGTCTCGGTGCTTCCCGCCGCCACGCTGTGGACTCATCCGTGCAGAACATTCTCCGCTGCCGCGTCTCGTCCCGTCTCCCACCTCCTTCCGTGCCGGCATGGTAAAGAGTACAAGCCATAAATGGGCATTCGTCGGATACCTGCCTCCTTACCTGACGTATCCAACGGCTCCGGCTTCGTCCGGGTCCAGTGACACACGCAGGTGCAGTCGGCAGTCGTATGGGCAGTGTAGCCGGCTGCTGGAACCATTGTAGGGCACTCCTCTCCACTGTTGTTCTTCTTCGTTTTCATACGAATGCTTGTGCCATTGGAGTTGTGTTACGCATGTAGCGCATAGCTGTCAGTTGCTGATGAAAGACCGGACGTGGTGTGTACTGACTACGGGGTCTTCGCGGATCACCGTTCACTCCAACGACCAAGTCGAATGAAATGGAGGTAAGTGTGAACACTCACACAAAATGTTCGGTCTTTTTATGAGGCATGCCGCGAAACGCAGAATACCATTGGGGCTACCGTAGAGCAGCGGTGCGATTTCATCCTGATTGGAGGCGCACGCACCCTTCGAGATATTTGATGGCTGTGCGGAGCGTGGCACCGCCAGCCAGCGCGAAGCGTGTGGTTGACCTCTGGTGATCCTTCCATTCACGCTGGGTGCGGCTGTGCTGGCCCTCATTCGCTGTCACTGGTGCTTCCAGGAGCGCGTGTCATGCGTGGTGACGGCGCTTTTGATTGCGGTGCCGATCCGCCGCCTGCATCTCGGCGTCCCCTTCCCCGCCTCCTTTCTTCTGCGTCGGTATGGTCGTGACGCCGGCCTCTCAGAAGCCTGCGCCTGTGGGCGCGGCGAACGGAGCTTCACTTCACCTCGGAGTTGGTGCCGGCGCTTGTGCCGGAACTTGTGCCGGCTCGGCCACGGCCTCCCTCTCCTTTAACGGGGCTGTGGCCAAGACTACCTCGGTGGGCCTGCTTGCCAACGCCGCGGGCGCGCCCACGACGGTCGCCTGCATGCCTTTCTCTGGTGCGGTGGCCGATACCACGACTGCTTGACCGCCCGTTGACGGGGCGGGCACCAAGACGGCCACGGGCAGCCTGCCCACAGACGTCACCGGCGCCACCTTCGCCGCGTCTGGCCTGCTCGTTCACGAGGCGGGCACCACCGAGACACCTGCCGCCTTCGTGCTCGCTTGCGGCACAGGCGCCACGGCTGAAGCCACCTACCTGCTCTTCAACGGTTTCAGAGCAGTCGACATCTCCGCGGACAGTACCGTCAAGCTCCCCACAATCGGCTCCGACGCCGACAAAGGGGCGACCGACCTCCCTCCCGACGGGGCGGACACCTCATTGGCAGCCGCGGTAGCCACCGACGTGAGCATAACGCCGACCCATTTTGCCCTAGCGGACAACTACGAGCAGGCGCCCAACATCATGTTCTCTGAAGAACAACGACTTCACGTGCTGCAGCTTTGCGTCGAGGGGTACACCGTCGACGAGAAGGCCACCTTAATCGTCTGTTCCTCGCACTCAATTGATTGCTGGCGGCGCGCAATGGCCGCCGCGGGCTCTGTGCGGCAGGTCCGCGAAATCAAGAACTCCCATGCGGACGCGGCCTTGCGCAAAGAGGACCTCGTGCGCGCTGTCAAGCGGCTGGTAGAGGAGGAACCTGTCGTCTTTTTGGGCGACCACGTATACCTACTGGTGACGCTCAGCACCTACTACCCTGACGTGGACCACCGCTGCGTGAGTTCTGTCACCGTTTACCTCGTGTTGCGCCACGTCGGCTACACGCGCAATCAGCTGGAGCGGCTCTTCCTTGAACACTCGGAGCAGGAGCAGCGCGAGGTTGCCATCATGACCAACCAGCTTCCGCTACGCTGCCTGGTCCGCGTTGATGAGACGCACACGGACGGCGGCGACATGTTGCTCATGTTCTTTGCTCAGTCAGAGAGTAGACCGGCGGTGCTGGACATTATATCCATGTTTTGCCTTGACATGTATCTCTTCTCCCCCACTTGTCTTCCCACCCTGGCCTTCTACCAAATGGCTGCCGTTTGAGCAGCCGCCCGGCTCCGCCTGCAAGAACATACCAAGCCACCCTGACGCGTCCCTCCCCACCATCACACTTGCGCCCACGCGACCGCCCTCGTCGCCCGGCGTCCAGGAGGCCGCGACGACACTGGTGGACGCCCGCCGCCGAGCGAGGTGACGGTGGACGCTGTCGGCACTTCGGCGCCCGCGGTATAGGGCCACACCGGTTGCTGCCAAAGGTGCGGCAAACGTCGCCGGAGCCCCCCACCGGCGCATCGCGGGGCTCCATCGGCGCAGGCGCCACCCGTAATCCGCCCCCCCTCACGACAGAGGCGCCGTGGGCGCGCCTTGCTCTCAAGGCAACTCTATGGGCAGGCTTTGCCGCATTTGTGACACAGCGCCATGACCCTGACAGGTACGCGCCCGACGGCAGCGCCGTTGTGACGGACATGGGGGTGCACGATGTGGTAACTGGCGTCGGGGTTTCGGTCGCGTTGTGCGCGGCGGTTCACAATGTGGGCGGCTGTCAGCGGGGTTGCCGCTGCGTTGGGGGTGGCGGCGCCAAGATGGCCCGCGCTCGGATACCGACGTGCAGCTCGTCAAGACCGTCGGCGCGAGCCGGCGGCCACCGCCGCGGCGTTACTCACTCCCGCCTGCTGGCGGCGTCCCGCACCCGCCGCGCGCCGTGCACAACAGTCCTGTGCGGCGTCGAAGTGGCTACGCCGCGCGCCGCCGCGCGAGTTGGAGCTGTGGGTCGTCAGTCTCCGCCGCCTGTCCACCCTCTGCCACTTGCGTATGGTGCCGCCGCCGCCGCCGCAGACGCCGCGTCACGTCTAACATTGGCTGTGCGGGCCGCGCACCATCGCTGCTTTGCGCTTCACGGTCGGATGTTGGCGCTGTCGAGGGGTGGGGGCGACTGCTTTCGATCGACGTCATCATCATCCCCGTTACCGAGCCCGCATGGGCGGTACTGGCGAGGGAATTGGCGGCCCCCAGGAATGGCGGCATTACCGGGCTGCCCGTTTCTTCCAACAACACTTGTGTGCTGCGCTGTGGCGATGAGTGCCACCCGCGAACCGCGAATGTGCGTCTTCTGCCGAGGTTTGAGGTTGACCTTGTATTCGACAGACGGTCGATCGCGCCGAGTTGAAGAAGCGGGGGCGCGCTTACTGGGCACTCTGCGCCGCCTCACGGGCACCCATGGTCAAATCTCGCGTCTGTGTGTAGCTCTAGATGGAAGATGGCGCAGTATTTGGTGTGTCCTGCCTTCGAAATTCACTCTTGGTGGCGTCCGCTGCACGCGGTCTCCTCTCCGCTCATCTGCGCGGCGTCTCATTCCCTCCCCCCAGCCCCCCCTGACCCCACCGCATCGTGGCGAGCGCTCCTCGCCCCCCCCCTCTTCACCATTCCTGCGATGAATGGCAGGCAACGGATCAAGCCCGCCGCGACGGCGCTGGTTGGGGGCAATGTATCAGAGCCGCGGGCCGACGCGCCCGCCATCCCGGTACAACCCCCGCGATGCAGCGGCGCACCTGTGGCAATATCGCGCGTGGCGGCGGGCGATGCGCTCGGAGGAAAGCGGCGGCGGCAGCGCTGCTGCGTTGGTGGCAGGTGCCCAGTGTGAGGCACCTCGGTCGACGAACGGGTGGGGGCGGTGCGGTGGGGTCGGGAAAGAGGCCGCCGGGGCTGTCGGCAAGAGGATGGTGGCAGCAACTGGCGCGATGACCGCCACTGCAAGCGCACGAAGCGGGCGCCGCCCGCGAGGCTGAAAGGGGCGTCGGCCGCCACTGCGGCCGGCGCCGGGGCCGGGTCTCCACTGGCGCCCCCTGTTGGTGGTGCAGACGACTAGAGGGTTGCTGTCGGCGCGCGGCCGGTGGTGGGTGCGGTATGAGGGCGGGCGGGACCGAGAAGACCGCGCCCCCAGTGCGCGTGGTGGTAGTGGCGCCCGCTGCCCGTGTCAGTAAGGCATCTGCTGGTGGGGCCTCGACGGGACGCCGCGACCGCTCCGCCGCAGGTGGCGGCTGCCGCCACCACCGCGGATACAAACAGCGCTGGAAGTGGGATGCGCCTTCGTTCCCTGTCGTGGCGAACGCGCCTATTGTCTGTGACGCGCGACGAGCATGCATACTGTGTGTGGCGTGAAGTCGACGACGGCGGTACGGGGGGGCTGGTGTTGGCATGTGGAAGGACTCTGCCGACGTGCCCGCCCGGTGCCGCACGGGTGCTCCCTATCCCCCACTCTCGCTACGGCCAGGGCGATCGAGCAGAGAGAGTGCGCGGCCGAGCTGGTGTCTGGTGTGCCACCGCTGCGGGAACAGTTTCCTGGAGCGAGGTTGCCAGCTGGAGGAGGGTCACAATGCGGGCGGGGGCCCATTGGGGGCCTCCCATCGTCGAACCGACGGCAGCAGCGGCGGCTTTGGCGGCGGGTGGCAGCGACCGCGGGTGGCGGCAGCGGCGGCGGCGAAGATGGCAGTGTGGCCAGCCCGCCCCTGGCGGCCACCGCCTGGCTGGTCGCCAACACCATTTTGCAAGCGGCGGAGGTGTGGGCCGGCTAGACTGCCGCGCTGTTGGACGCAGGCTGAGCAGGATATCTGCGGCGGCGGTCAACAGCAGGGGGGCGGGGGGGGGGGGCGGGGCAAATGCCTTGGGCGGCAGCAGCAGCGGTGAAGGGTCTTCTCGCGCTTGTGCGCGCAATGCCCGGTGTGGGTCGAAGGCATCAGGATCGAAGGCGGCAGGCGGAGCCCGCGTGGGTTGTCCAGAGGGCGCGAGGCGGAATATACTGGCGGACGGGTGGGGATGTCGGGCGACGAGTGGGGAGCGGCACGGGGTGCGGCAGGCAGCATGTGCTCCTCTGCGTGCCCCTGCGAAAGGATGTAATATTCATGGAAATAAGCCGTTGTGACGGACACCAGGTAGGTCAATCGATGAGCTTCCTGCCCAGGGAGCAGCCTCAAAGGAACAAAAGTAACGTGATGCCAATGCTCGCCCGCCACAGCCGCTCGACGCCTATTTCACGACCGGCCCCCTCCCCCCACATCTCAGGCCCCTTCCACTCAGGTGAGGGCCACTGGACGGTGCGCACGACCGCCCTTCATGTCAGACCGGCCGCGGAGCGGCTCTGACTCACCGTCGGTGATGCCCGCTTCTACAATTGCTGCAGCGCCGACGCCGACTTGAGTAGCATCCACGTCCATGACAACCAGCCCTTGTGCGCGTGCGCATGAGGCTGTCGCCACTGGCTCCGGCGCTGGCTGAGTATGGCCGGAAGCGGAGCCGTTACGCGACTGCTGATGTGCGGTGAAGCCCGCTGCCGACTCCTTACTCTTGTGTCGTACGAGCGTCTCCACGACTAGGGCGATGCTTGACAGCAACGCAGGTCGCATGGTCGGGGGCATGGCGGAGCACAACCAATCCGCGACTTGAGCGGTCGACAATGTCCCCGACATGAGGGAGTACCCCCTGATGTGCAACTCCAGCGCCCCCTGGATGAGTGCGGCCGCCAGCTCGGGGTCGGCGTCCGCGACTGAGCAGTGGCACATCTGCTCGATGACAAGGTGGGCCACGCGAAGCGGCGGACTGCTGTTGAAGGCCTTTTCGTAGAAGAAGGGCATATGCGCCGAGAAGGCCGCGCGCGTGCCGGTCGGCCACAGACTCTCGGGACTCGCGGCGACGGTTTCGGGCTCGGGGGTAGCGTACAGCCGCCCGTCAGTGGCCATTTTGGCCTTGCCCTTGCCATTGATGCCGCGCTGCGGCGAATTGGACTTGGCCGGGGCCTTCCCCCGCCCCTTGCTGACGGCGGCGGCGTACAGGCCGATGCGCCCACCCGGGGGGCCACGATGCCGGCTCTTGTTCTTTATGCCATGCTGCCGCTGCTGCTTCTCCCATGCCACGGCGCTGTCGCCGTCCTCGTCCTCCGTGACGTCCGCGTCGTCGCCGGCGTCGTCGTCGCTCTCAACGGCGTTGGCGACACGGCGGTTCGCTGCCACGGCGCCTTCACGGCGGAACTCAACCAGAGCGTCAAAGGCGACCCTGTTGCACCCATGGAGCATGGACGCCTGGCTGCCCGTCGACTGCAGCAGTCGAATCGACTCGTCCAAAAAATATTGACGCCCTCGGCGTGCGTGTTAGCCCGCAGCCGCGACACATTGCGGCGCCGCTCGGCGCCGTGCTCGGAAGCGGCCGCCGAGGAGCTCTGCGTGTTGACAACCAGGCTCTTGACGGTGTCATCCTTCATCAATACACAGACGAAGTCGGACTCGTCTAGCTCCCGCTGGCATGCCTTGCGCAGCAGGCGCCCATTCTTGACCTGCCACCCGTCGAGTGAGTAGGTCTGCGTGCCGTACTGATGGCCCATACCACCGCATACTGCGCACAGCTGTAGGTGGACGCACTTGGCATTGCCACACTGGCCCTTCTCGTGGAAGAGGTGGTAGGCCGGCAGGCTCCTGCGACACAGCGTTTGCCGCAAAGGACAGGTTCGCACCGTATGGCCGCTGCCATCGGGCGGCGCCACGTAGTGGCAAATGCTACCTTTCCCCATCTTGGCGGCGTAAGGGGAGCAATGAGGGCGGAACGGGGGTGGAGAGGGAGGACAGGGGAAGGGACGAGCGGGAAAACCCCCTCAGACAGCCCGGAAAGCACACAGTGCGCAGAGGACTGGGGATTAGTGAGCACTCGGCTGGACACAGCTTTAAACGGGCGGCAGAGTGGCGCCGCAGCGACAAGGCATTCGATCATCGGTTGCCTCCCCCGCAATCCGATTCGCGGGTG
>ENA-ORXC01002077-ORXC01002077.1-marine-metagenome-genome-assembly--contig:-NODE-2077-length-11185-cov-5.245949_pt1 | contig 11185 bp, 15 predicted proteins | sample MGYA00237865_ERZ511478 | MGnify/ENA metagenome assembly ERZ511478 | reverse complement strand
ACCCCCCCAAGGGGGTTGTCCCACGCTACCCCCCTAGGGGGGTGTTGCGTGACTGTTCACGACCCGTCCCCGGCTCAGGCCGGGGGGTCGTGTCTCCCCTGTCAGGGGGTTTCCCCCACAGGAAGGATCCGGTCCAGTCTGCCTTGATTTGGCACCGGGGACTCAAGAGGACATGTTCTGACATTCTTCTCAAGCTCTGTGAGAGCAGGTGACATCGTCCACGTTGCATTCTGCACGAGAGTGTGGACGCCTGATCTGACACTTGCCATGACGACCAATGAGCTGTCTCATTTGGAGCAGCAGCCAACCCGGTGCGACTACCTTGTTGACAACCCAGAAGAGCAGGTACACTGGCTTTTAATTAGGTGTGACACTGACGCCGATGTCTGACATCCCCGAGATAGCCTGGCCCGAGCCCAAACTTGAGATATGGCGCGCCTAGTTTTAACACAAACAAAAATGGCTGTGGGAAGGCCAAGGCGTCGTCCAGTGGAGTATCATCCACCACGTCGGCCAGCCGATTTGACAGCGCGCAGTCACCATGACGACAGAAGGGTGGTGGCTCACCAAAAAACCGGCCGTCATCATCGCGAAATCCAAGTTGGACAAGAACGAAGTGGTCATTTCCACCAATCAACACAACCACAGCCATGTATGTTCCGTCCGCCCCCCCGTCAGCGGCGGGCGCGCCCATGACGCCGTCCACGCCCTCGGCGATGGTCGCGCATGTGCCTTCCTTTCCCCTACCCCACGCGACCTCCCGCTCCGCCATGCATGTTCCGTCCGCCCCCCCGTCAGCGGCGGGCGCGCCCATGACGCTGTCCACGCCCTCGGCGATGGTCGCGCATGTTCCTAACGTTCCCCTACCCCACGCTACCTCCCGCCCCGCCTCTACTCCGTCCGCCCCCCCGTCATCGGCGGGCGCGCCCTTGACGCCGTCCACGCCCTCGGCGATGGTCGCGCATGTACCTTCCTTTCCCCTACCCCACGCCACCTCCCGCCCCACCTCTACCCCGCCCGTCTCCCTGTCGGCGGCAGACGCGCCCATAACGCGGAACGCGCCGTTGCCGCCGGACGGGCCTAGTCTCCTCGGCCAGCCCCCCCACTCCCCAAAGCTGCCCCGCTTGCCCGCTTTCTCAGCCGAGTGCGAAGTTGTGGCGACCGCCTTGCATTCGCACACGGTCGCCAACCAGCAGCCGCTACCACTTCTCCAGACGCCGGCCGTCCCAGACTTGGCGTCTACGCCAGCGCCTGCCACGGTGGCAGGCGCTCCTGACGCCGCCGCCGCCGAGGCTCCTGAATGAGGCGACGATCCCGACACCCTCGGGGTGGCGCTGGGCCCCGACGGCCGCAGCTGGGTGCTGCTTACCAACGCCATTCCAAGCGGAATCGCCAACGTGATCCACAGAGGCACCTTCCTCCCTACCGCGGCGGACGCACAGCCAATCATCAATTCACAAGAGTACGACGCGAGGGTGGAGCTGGGGGAGGCGGCAGATCGCGGGAGGCGCCTAGTGGTGGTGCCTCCTGAAGGCGGGCGCTTTGAGGACGCCGTGCGCGGCGTCCTTGATACCGTCGCATCACATGTCGGAGGGGAGCTCAACGCCCTGTACGACGGCATGACTCCACATGTCCTCATCACCATGCCGCGAGCGCCTGCACCATTGGCGCACATGGATGCTGGGCTCTACGTCGAGAGGGACGGCTCTGGTACCTTTCTGAGGATTGACGTCTCCGTGGAGGAGGGGACGGGTGTTGATGTGTGCTCTAACGTTTTCGGAGGATCAGGGGAGGGGTTGGAGTCTACCACGCTGCCTGCACCGTAGAGGGTGATGATTCCTGTGGGGGGGTGCCTGATTGTGAGGCTCGACTTGGTCCACCGTGGTACCAGAAATCTCCGCGGTCGCGCGCAGCTGCGCTGTCTGCACGCATACTTGGCGGTTCCCGTCAACGGGGCACAAATGGCGTACGCTGACCACATGTCCTTTCTCCCTCGATACGCGTGAAAATGGAAAGCACAAAGCGCAGATAATAGCCTGGGACACTTGCTTTTGATAAAATGGCACAAGAACGAGCACACAGAACCACCCCACACGTAACACTCTAGACAGAACTCCAGTCTCATAGTCCTCAACATTCGCCTCCGCTTACTCTTCTCACACAACCTCCCCCCTACCACCCCTCTCCGTGGCTCCCGCGGGCGCATCCCAGTTCTGCGGCTCCTACGGCCCCAATTCTTTGACCACCGATGGCTTGTCGACGTCGGTGAGGGTCACGACGTCAGCAGCGGCGATGGCCGCCGGCGTTGACGATGTCATCAGCGACCAGTCGTGGTGCCTGTCCCGTCAGCCCCACAGCCTGTCCATTGCAGCCACTACGACAAATTCCCGACACCGTTGCCACTGGCAGTTGCCGAGGACGAAAACGGCTGCTGGTCGACGCCTCCCGCTGGCGGGAGCTGCAGGCGCCACGGCCGCCGTCCGCATAGCATGTCGCACAATTGACCACTGCCCCCACCGCCGACGTCACTAGCGCCGGCTTCTTGTCGAACCCCCTCTTACGCACTCACCCCTCTGCCCTCACACGGCCCCACATGTGCCAAGCCCCGACCCTGAAGACTCTCTGTCGTGGCGCCGTCCAACGGCCCCGCCACAGTCGTCAACGCAGCCGACTCAGCGGCCGCGTCGCTGCTCCACGCCCCAACCTGCGAGACGGGCTCCTCACCAGAGTGCGAAAACCGTGATATAGACGAGCGTGTTTGAAAGTAGGAGGGGCGCCGCCGGACGCAGCAGCCGCTGTCCGAACAGACACTTTGCGGGCAAGTACAGCCCTATGTTGGCTAAACTCCCCGGCACGGGCAGTGCTTTACATCCAGCGACCTTCATGACGGTACTCAGGTGCAGCTCCCGACGGATGCACATCAGAGAGGGACTCGAGAGATCGCTCATCGAACTCTCGCGCCGGGGGCCGCTAGGTGAGCATTCGACGAGCCCCTTCTGGCGCAATCCGTCGAAGCGTGGACTCGATGGGCAGGGGGGCCTGAGGAGGATCGATGCATCCCCATGGTCGATTATAGGGACAGCTGATGATTGGGGGGGCTCAAAAAGTACGGGGAGGTAGGGCGCCGGCGCTGCAGTGAAATTTTGATGAGCGCGTGCACGCGAAGTGTTGCGACAAGCCCCTCGGTGCTCCGGGCCCCGATGCGCGAGCACGGCATTCGGTGGCGGCCGCGGCGGCGGGCTATTACGCACCGCCCTGTCGCTGTTGCAGCCGCGAGGCTCCCGCCGTGGCAGGCGCCCCTCTCTCCAATGGCGGCTGCAGTAGATCGTCTCAAGCTGCGAGTCTTCCCCACACGTTGGGGGCGCCCTATTCAACAGCCTGCAGCTGCAGCGGATCTTCAAGCGGGCCCCCCTCGCGGACCAGGCGCGAGCGCCCGCCCGGGAAGAGAAAGTAGACTCGGTAAATATGACGCACTACCCGTGATAAAGCCCTCACGACATACAGAAGATAGGAAGGTGAGGAGCGAAATCCACCAACAATGCGAACCACCATGCCGTCCTCGTGGCCGGTGACAGGGAGAACGTCCCGTAAGCCTTGCCCCACTTCGCGCCCCACCCCGGCGTCCCCAATCTCCTCCTTGCCCACACCGTTCTCCCTCACCTGGTGCTTCCACATCCCTTTCTCTGCTACCCCCACCTCCTGTCCATGGACCAGGAGCAACTGCCGCCATGCGCAACGACCAGGGGCTTGCATGTATAAATGGCACTCTGATATAATGGATAGATATACTCGGATATACTCAGATTCCAGAAAAACAAGCCCAATTATGCGTACTCTGTTCTGAACGGCACCGCCATTTTATTGGCTCTGAAGCGGAAAAACGAAAGTACAACGACTTACCAGTTGGAAAACGAAGGCATCCCACTACCTCAGGTAACTTGACTCGCCAGGCGGCTCCGAACGCGCGAAGCCGGCACGAGACACGCAGTAATATGTCAGACACATACTGGATAGCAGTGAACCAACTCAGGGCACATCGTCGACAGCGAAGGTGATTGGCAAACTGGGCGATCTTTCGTCTTTTGTCGCGCGCGGCAGCTGACGGTCGGCCTGTACGACTCAGAACACTTCTCAGCCATACAGGTTAACCAAGGTAGCGAGATGGGCAACGCTGCTTGTGCATCTTGCCTGGCATTCGCGGTCGCGAGCGTGATATGGTCTCGCACAGGTTCCACCACAACCCGCTCTTGGTTTTTTCGTGAAAATAAGCATCGCAGGTACTTCCTCTCTGACGTATTTGTTGCAGAATCTGATATATTCTGAATAGAATCCCTATTCTTGTTCACATCCTACATTTCTTTGTTTCGGATATATATTCTATCCGTACTCAAGAATTAGCGTCAAGATTCTTATCTGATTCAAAGAATGCCAATGTTGAGTATATCGGAGTGGACCGAACATCGGCAGATTCATAAGCCGCTGGCAACGACGGCAGAATGCCTGGACGAATGAGCTGAGCCACAACCCTCGGCGAATGGCTCTGGAGCCTGCTGTGGAAGCGCAGGTGCGTAGAAGAGTGTCGGCCGGGGAGCCAATCGCGTACCCTGAGATGCAGGGGAGGGCGATAAGGTAACTCCGGGTGAGGGCAACAGGCCACCGGAAGACGACTGGGAGGCATTGCTCCACGAATCCAAACGACGGGGCATGGCATGTGTGGCCTTGTCGCCAGTCCTGCACAGACGCGTGGAACAGGCGGCCTGGTTGTTGTTGCCGGGGTATGTCGCCGAGAAGCACACCTGGCAGTGACGTCTGCTCCGCTTTTTGGCATGGGCCACCGCCACTCCCTGGTCCATTGAGTCGGCTCCCACGTGGGTGATGGTGCCGCCGCTCCTTTCCCTCATTCCAGCTTCCCTTCCCGGCGCACTGTCGACCGCGCCACCATCAGCGGTCTGACCGCCGGCGCCCCTCGACCGCTTCAAGCAGTACGTGGCCAGGGCCTGTTGCGCCTCCCCGTAGAAGTCAAATGGGGAAATGGAGGTGTCGAGCCCTGGCTGTTTGTGCGTGCCCCGCACGGTCACAGCCACCGACACGGTCGAACCTCCGTTGCCATCCACCGGCGGAGACGCGGCGCCGGGGTCGGCCGCGGCCGAGCGGGATGGTGTTTCCGCTGCTCGCCTGCTCTCGCGCGTTAGTTGACGGGGGGGCGGGCGGGTAGACACGGGCGTCATGCTCTCCGCGGCGGCGCCGAAATTGGCGGTGGTGACGTTGGAGCCGGCGATGGTGGTTCGGGACTTGTCGGGGTGCCACAACAGGATCGTGCTCGTCACGTTTTGCGACCGCTCGTAGATTCCTTGGTACACGGACATGTGGCTCTGGGACTTAAACCAGAGCGTGGGCTGCTTGAAGCGGTGTCGTTTTTTGTCCTTGATGGACGCCAGCTGCTCGGCCCGCCGCAACCAGTCGTCAGCCACGACGCGGTTGAACTCGACGTTCATCTCCGTCGCCAACGGAGCACGGCGGAGGTCTGGGCGCAACCGCCGCATGACGTCCTGGTAGAGGAGCTTCTCCTCCTTGGAGTGCACCTGTAAAATGGGCACGTTGGTACCCATTGTCTCGATCAGGTACCGCTTCTGCTTGGAGAGCCTGGGGAGTAACGAGGAGATCTGGCTCAGCATTGCGGCGGTCGGCAGGCCGCAGTACTCGAGCACGTCGGGGGAGAGCGTGGTGACGCCACAGTAGAACTCGGGAAGGTCAAAGTCGGCGGCGCGGAGGTGCGAGTAGTGGGATAGCCGGTGTTTGTATTGCTAACCTTCAAAAAATGGCTGTTGCAGAGAGAAGGGAGGCAGAGCCGACGACAGGGCGCAAGAATGAAGTCGGATTGGCTGTTCGACAAGCGACGATCGAACTATTGGCTGAGAGTTGCCGCCAGTAATCTTGCAAGCCAATCACCGTGTCTTGCAGGAGTCACACAGAGCCATTGCAACCCACAATGAGATTTCCTGAAATTTTTGGGCCGCTTGCTTGGGCCTGAAGAGGGCATGGAGAGGGTTCTGGGCCAGACCTATGATTTCTCATGAGATCAACAAATTTCTTCAGATTTCTTGAGATCCTGATGTGCGTTTCCAGTGCGCAGGGCTGCATGGGGGAGACTCTGTAAGGAACTCAGATGATTCCTAGCCTTTCCATTGGTCCACGTACGCTGTTGAATGATTGCAACCACTCTGCAACCGCCATGTTTTGGAGGTCAGCAATAGATATGCTCTCTGAGAAAGAGGATGTCGTCCAGGATCCAAACGTCCGAGTGGCCAATGTTTGTCGCGCCCGATGGAGTGTTTTGCATCGCGCGCTCGTTGTGGCGTAGCGTCCACTCCAACAGCGCGTAGGAGATGAGCTCAGCCGACGCCCCCTTCATGCCCAAAAAGTTCTTGACCAACTTTTTGTGCACGCTCCCCTCGTTCGAGTTTGTGCCACGCGAGCACAGCCACAGAGAGAGGTTGTCTTGGTCGCGCCTGCGAAGCACGTCGAGGGGAACGCCGACGGCATCTGTCACCCATCCGCCCTTGGCCGTCTGGATGATCTGACGGGCCGCCTTCCACGTCGTCTCGTTGAAAAGCGGCTGTTTCGTCGTCTCGTCGACGATCTGGCCAAAGTCGGCAAACAGCTTCTCCAAACGCGGCAAGATGACGTCGGGGGAAAGAACCGTGCGGCGCACCCGTCGGCTGACCCAATCAGGCTTGCGGTACCGGACCTCCCGCCCGGGCATGTCCGGCCACTTCTCGGCGGCGACGCGCCGTGCCGCATCGGCGTCTGCAGCGTTGTAGAACATGAGCGCGTGTGAAGAGCAAAGACTGAAGAGCGCAGTGGGGCCGTAGTTCTTTTGCAGGCGCCTCAGCACGTGGTCAATAAAGTTCATGATGTCCCCTTTGACACCAGACGTCAAGACGCGCGGGACGCCGCCACCGACGCCGTCGTCGGTGTTGACAACGTCCGCGTCTTCCTGCAGACCGTCGTCGCGGGCTTCGGCAGCCGTGCCTGCACCTCCCGCCGTGCAGCCTTCGTCCTCGTCGTCTCCAGAAACGCCGCCGCCACCTACGACATGACTTCCTACCCCCGGAACAACGCCCAGGTCGCGCATGTGGTCGATCGGCTCCTGCAGGTCTGCCAGAGCGTCCATCTCCCCGTCTCCTCGTGTCACTGGGGTAACAGAGCTTACAGATTGAGCGCGCTGTTCGGCGAGCCGCTTCTCAACGGGATGAGCGGCGTCACGTAGATTAGCGTGTGCAACAACAAACACGGGGTCCGAGCCGATCGTATCGCTGTGTTGCACGAGTGCTGCCAAAGTAGACGGCTGCCGCTTTGTAGCAAACGGGAGGATGAAAGACGGCACCAGGACACGCACCACCTTCACCCACACGCGGGCCTTAGCGCGAACGACAAAATTGCCGTTCTTGGCGGGCTGCTCGTCGAGAACCACGCAGGACGCCGCCCGGCCCGAGCCGCTGGAGTCAGTGCCTAGGAGCTCCATCTCCTGTAGCGACGACGTGAGTGCAGGAACGGTGCTAGAACTCTGCAGCACGTGCTCGTACACGAGCAACGACGCGTACGAGTCCAACGCAGCGTACGCCTGTTGCTCTTAGGACAGAGGTCTGCTCCAGTTGGAAAGACGCACATCTGGGTCTTTGCCGAGCGTTTTGCGAAGAAGGACGTTCACGAGGCCGGCTACGCCAATCGTCGCGTGTCCCACCAGTTGGCGGGCCTTGGCAAAGGTTTCCAGCTCCACGGTGCTCTCCGACGCCGCTCCGTACTCCACGAGCAGCTTCTTAACGTCCCCGCCAATGCTGTTACCGGCCTTAACAATGGCGGGATTGGCAAGGAGAGCCTTGAGACGGTGTGGGAAGCCGGACATACGCGACAGATGAAGGATGAGCGTCTCAGAGGGGGATGTTACCTGCACCAAACGCACAACGCCGCCCCCGCGCCGACGGGGCCCGCTGTCAAGGTTCCACTTGGCGTCGAGCCCGACAACGCGGCATCCACCGTCGCCACCAACCTCCTCTATCATCAGGTCTATGGCTGTATTGGCCTCATCCGTGCTGGTGATGTAGTGCGCCACGTGGCTTCCGGGGAGGACCAGCATTGGCTGGTCTAAAGACGACGACGACGACACCGACACTCTCTTCTTACGCAAGCCGGGGTACACGCCTTCGAGGAAGGAAGCCTCTGCCGTTGGGTTGTCGGTAAAGAAGACGTCCATTTGCAGCGGGGGTAGTCCCAAGGCGATCGTCCGCTGCTGCACACTCACCAGCATCTCGCGCAGCTCTTCGGGTGGTTTCGACTGGGTGAGGATCGTGGCCATAACCTGGGTGTGCTCGTTGAAAAGCGAGTACGCCGCCATAAACAGCTGCTTCCGTTGAAAGTGAAGTGGCACTTGATAATCGTAAAACAGTGATCGCCCGACAGCATGCGGGTTGGCACCATCGCGCACCGCTTCCGCATCAGCACCGCCAGCTTCTCCATCCCGCGTGTGTACACCGACCGGAAGAAGTTCTTTGAGCCATGGCAGCCGCTAGTGCCCGTCGAGTCGGAGAAGGCAGGGAAGCGGGGGAAGTTGGCCGCCATCTCCGCCGAGCAGCCCGACACGCGCGAGTCGCCAAACGGGGATTCCTCCATCACGTCCGTCAGCCGCGACATGTAAGCCAGCTCCTTGCGGTGGTGGCGCCGTGTGTGGTTCTCGCGGAATAAGTCGGCAAACGGCCCGAACCCGGCGCCACTCTCTGTCCACGTCCGCATGGCGTCAAAAACCATTTGCGTGACGCCGAGGCGGTGCGTGAATATCACCGGGAAGGCTAGCTTGACGTAAGGAGGCGCGTTGTCGAGCAGTTTGGCGTGCTATGCGGGGAATCAGTGGTTCTTGTGCTTTTTTGTGCAGCGGTAGCGGCTGCTTACCACCAACACGCACTCGTCCATGTCAGCGACACGACGAAAGGGGGACCACCCGTCGAGGGTGACAGCGTCGGAGCCGCACGACGGGCAGAAAGGGCGGTAGGACCCGCGGATGTCGAAAGGGGAATATATGATGATGCGCGGGAGGAGATGGTCCTCAGGGCAAAGAACCCTCTGGGCTGCAATGGGGTCGGGGGAGGGCACGTTGAACGTCCTCATGCCGATTAAGAAGAAGTTCTTGAACAGTTTCTTGGTCTTAAACCATCGCAGGTACCTGGGAAGAGACCACCGCACTGGATTAGCGCCGCGCGCACGGGGAGGTGGCGGGGAAGAGCAGCGGGAGCCCCCACGCCGTGCTGCCGCCCCGCTCACTGTTTGATGTTCTCTCGCAACCGACGGCGTCGCTGGGGGAGTCAGCGGCTTCGGGGCGGCCGGCGGCTATGCGGCAAGGAGCGTCGTCGGCGCAGTCGGTGCTGTTTCTGCGGCGACGGGTGGCGTCGCGGCAGCAACAGGCTTCGTGGCTGCCGGTGCCGTTGGGGAAACCGTCGTCTGTGAAGATATTGCCGCCTGTGCCGGAGCCGCCGGAGTACTTGTTGCTGCCGCGCTCGACTTCGACGCGTCGCCATCGCCCGGCGAGGACGCGAATATCGTCGGCTGCACGGGCATGGAGCGGCCGGTTGTCATGCTCGCGTCGACCGTGGTCGCACAGTGCGGCACAATCCCCCCAACTGCCGAAATGTAGTCCCACTACGGGAACTCCTCCTCCTCGAGAAGCTCGTCTCCAGCGCCGCCGTTGCACTCAGCGCTGTTCACGGCGTCTGGAAGGGACCGCTCATCCCAGTCGATGCCTTCGTCCCCTTCTTCCCTCCCCTCCTCGAACCCCTCCTCCGCGTCGTCCAAACCCTCCGCCTCTTGGTCGTCCCTATCGAGCACCGCACGCACGATGTCAGGCAGCTCATACGTCGGCTCACCCCCTGTCGGGGGCGACGCCCCTGTCGGTGGCGACGCGCCTGTCGGTGGTGACGCGCCCGACGGTGGCCGTGGTGACGCGCCCGTTGGTATCGAGGCGGCCGTCGGTGGAGGCGGCGACGCGGCCGTCTGTGGAGAGGCGCCCGTCAGTGAAGTCGACGGCTCATCCGTCCGTGAGAGCCTCCTCCGGTCGCCGGGAGGCGTCTCTCCACGGCCGAAAGCATGGAAGCCGAGAGGTACCCTTTCGTCGAGCGACGACGCAGCAGCACCGCCAGGTACAGGGGAAGCAGCAGCGGGGCGCACAGCGCGTCCAGCGAGAGGAAATAGCCGTGTCTGGGTCGGGTCACGGGCGGCAAGTTGCGCCCCAGATGGACGCCCAGCACCTAGGCGCCGTCCACCACGTGCCGGCATGACGAAGGTGGGCAGCAGTAGAGCGTAGGGGGGGGGGGAGGGGGGATGCAGGCGGTGTCGGTACGATGGGACTATGGAGAGTGTCGGATGGGACGGAAAGCACAGGCCCGCAACGGTGACGAATGGGGACGCGAAATGGGCAGCGCCGCGGCCAACGCTGGTGGTGTCAAAATGCCGGCGCTGCAGGTCCCGCGAAGGGCGACGGCGCGAAGAGACCGCGCGAGACCCTCGAGCGCGGGAGCGCTGGGCGCGGGAGCCTCGAGCGCGGGAGCGCCCAGCGCGGGAGCGCCGGCGCGGGAGAGAAAAGGCGTGGGCAACCAGACACACTTGCTGTCGGGGGCGCGCTCGCGTACGCGCGCGCTATGGGAAGTGGGCGGACCAAGCGGCGGCCAGCCGTCGGGGCTGCTGCCGCTTCGGCGCCTTTTGAGACCGCAACGTTTGCGCGCGAAAGCCCCAAGTCCCATCGGTGGAAATAATTTGAGTAGCAAAAGATTTCAAAACTGTCCTCGCGTTCTCCTGTGATTGGGTGTACGGCATGCGGATAGCGGCGTCCAATAGGTCGCCGTGCACCACTAAATAGCAACGTGTATGAATCTGTGCCAATCAAAAAACTGGTGGAGGCAGTTAATTGGCTGATAATGCAACTGTTATTTATCGCCTCGTGCGATGTGTGCCAATCATTCGAGCCGATAACGACCCCACTGCATGGGGAGGTGGCCTACAAGGATAACGACCCCACTGCATGGGGAGGTGGCCTACGAGAGGCCGATCGACCGGAACGTCAGTCAATCGATGTGCTTATGGTGCGTGTCCCAAAAATGAGACATCGCGGTTTTTTTTTTTTTCTCGGCCCACTGGCCTT
>ENA-ORXC01002075-ORXC01002075.1-marine-metagenome-genome-assembly--contig:-NODE-2075-length-11189-cov-2.832073_pt1 | contig 11189 bp, 8 predicted proteins | sample MGYA00237865_ERZ511478 | MGnify/ENA metagenome assembly ERZ511478 | reverse complement strand
AGATAGTCGGCAGTTCTGTCTCGGTATATTCCCACGTATCAGCGTCTGGTGCGCCCACAGGTCTTGCTTTTAAGCGCCACTGCTTATTGATCTGTTTGTTATCAGCTGTCATTATTTATTCCTTTAAATTTTTATAAAAAGCCATTGGTATCGTTTGCTTAAAAAGAGTTTATTCAAAATAAGCCAAATATATTAAAAAGCGTTCTTCTGGGATAAATTTTTCTCGCTTGCTGTGCGCTTTGCACTCTAGAGGCTTCGAAAAATTTACCCCAGCATCACTTTTAGCATCCTATTAGTAGATATTGTTATGTTAAAAACTTACCAAACAATCTCTTAAAACCATTCTACTTGCATATCGGTACAGACTGCATTGTCATTATTTAGCAGCTCAATATCGCGCTTGATTAACGGCAATTCCCAGTCGATAAAGTATTTTGCCGCTTGGATTTTGCCATGATAGAAGTTTTGCTTATCAACGTCGGCCGTATCATTTAATAGTTGTTCCGCTTTACTCGCTTGGCGAATCCAAATCCAACTGACCACGATAGAGGCAAAGATATTCATCAAGGCCTGCGCGTTCCCCGTCAACGCCATGGCTTTTTCGGTCTGTAAAACCTTGCTTAAATGCATTAGTACTTCATGTAAGTGACCCATATAAGGCGTCAGCTTTCCAGCGAGTTTTGCGGTTTCTGGTGTGCTGATACTTTCTAAATCTTGGGTGATTTCACGCTTTAATATTTGAATACCCAGACCACCTTTTTGCCATAACTTACGAAATGACAAATCTAGTGCCTGAACGCCATTTGTGCCTTCATGAATGGGATTGAGACGATTGTCACGCCAAAACTGCTCGGCTTGATATTCACGTGTATAGCCTGCGCCGCCCAATACTTGGATACCTAAATCATTGGCTTTTGGACCGTATTCAGACGGCCATGCTTTTAGTACTGGCGTCAGCAGGTCTAGCAACTCTGTCAATTCATTTTTTAACGTGGCATCTTCACAGGTATTGATACGGTCAATCAGATTTGAGCCATATAGACAGAGTGAAATACCGCCCTCGCTATAGGCTTTTTGCGCCAGCAGCATGCGCTTAACGTCACCATGCTGAATGATTGCCGTTGCCGCATCTTCAGGCTTATTATTCGGTGCGATTCTGCCCTGCGTTCTGTCTTTGGCATAATCGAGCGAATACTGATAACCGCGATAGCCAATCATCGCTGCACCAAAGCCAACTGCGATACGCGCTTCGTTCATCATTTTGAACATATAGCGCAGGCCAAAATGCTCTTCACCGATAAGATAGCCGTGACAATCGCCTGCATCGCCAAAACTTAACGCCGTAGAAGTTGCGCCGCGATAGCCAAGTTTATGAATAAGTCCAGTTAAATGGACGTCATTACGCTCGCCGACTGATAAATCATCGTTTAAACGATACTTGGGTACGGCAAATAACGAAATACCTTTAACGCCAGCGGGTCCACCCGGTACTTTAGCCAATACCAAATGAACAATATTGTCAGACAGTTCGTGATCGCCCGCTGAGATATAAATTTTGCTACCTTTGATACGGTATGATCCGTCTTCTTGTTTCACGGCAGTGGTTTTGATATCGGCAAGCGACGAGCCTGCATGTGGTTCTGTTAATGCCATGGTGCCGGTAAATTCACCGGTTAACATACGCGGCATAAAGGCATTTTTAATCTCATCACTGGCGAAATGTGAGATAACATTAATCGCTGCCGTGGTCAAAAAAGGATAAGCGGTCGTTGATGGATTGGCCGCCATAAAATAGCCTGCTACCGCCGTCATCACGGTTTCAGGTAATTGCATGCCGCCATCGTCAAAGCTATAACGACCCGCGATAAAGCCCGACTCGCGAAAGGCGTCAAAAGCAACCTTTACATCGTCTATCATGCTGACTTTTTTGCCATCAAACTGCGGCTCGTTCTTATCGGCCACATGGTTGTGCGGCAAAAACAAATCAGTGGCAACTCTATTAGCGGTGTCGAGTACGGCGTCGAAGGTTTCGCGGCTGTGCTCTGCAAATTTTGGATGCTCGGTTAAATGCTCAGTGCCCAATACATCATATAATTGGAACGGTAATTCAAAGTCATTGATAAGTGTATCTGCTGCCATAGTCATTTCCCTATTATGATAATGATAAATAAGCGGTGATAAATAAGTGATGCATTGATATTAATCTAATTTAACGCCTTGCCGTATTGTCATTTATGACATAATTATGGTCAAATAAGACATAAATAATACTTATTCTTAGAAAAATTAGATGAAAAACGTTATTTTCAATAAGCGTTTCTAAAGGAAATCACACAATCATGCCCTACTTCAAACCTTTTAAAGTCATCATTGTCGGCTTCGATGGTGTACTTGGCAGCGCTTTGACAGGCGCATTAGATTTATTTTCGTTTACCGGAGTGAGTTGGCAGCGGTTTTTGAATGAAGAAGTAGAACCAAGGTTTAACGTACAAATTGCCAGTCTTGGCGGCGTTGATATCAGATGTAGCAACCGCTTAATCATGCAAGCGCATGGCGATATTCAGGAAGTCACAGAGTGCGACTTATTATTAATTCCAACCATTGGCGATTCCATCGATAAAGTCTTGAGCCAAAATAACGCTCTAATTCCGCATTTGCAGCGACTGGCAAATACCAAAGCCGATATCGCTAGTAACTGTAGCGGCGCGTTCTTTTTAGCAAAAGCAGGCTTGCTCGATAGCAAAGTAGCTACCACCCATTGGGGTTATGCCAGTAAGTTTAAGGCAGATTTTCCACTGGTTGATTTGCAAGAAAACCAATTTGTCACTCAATCAAAAAGCCAGTCAAAAGAACAATCGGGCAATATATTTTGTGCGGCAGGCGGTAGCGCCTTTTATGACTTGGGATTATTGTTAATCGAGCGTTATTGCGGGCGTGAAATTTCTACCCAAGTGGCAAAAACTCAGATTATTGATAGTAAACGCGGTAATCAAAACAGCTATACCAATGTGACATTGCATAAACCGCATGCGGACCAATTGGTTCAGCAAGTACAAGAGTTTATCGAGGAAAACTTCAAACAACCCATTCAAGTTAGCGGCTTGGCAGCGATGGTCAATATCACCCCGCGCACACTGAATAGACGCTTTCAATCCTGCGTGGCGATGCGCCCGATTGAGTATATTCAAGCAGTGCGCATTGAGCAGGCAAAGCGTTTATTAGAATTGGGCGATGTGACGATTAAATCACTCGCGGAGCAAGTCGGCTATGATGATATCTCATCATTTACGCGGCTGTTTAAACGCGCGACTGAGCTGACCCCAAAAGAATATCAGGATAAGTTTTCGCGATTGGCGATTTAACTTGATAGTAGACTTTTTAGAAGTCATACGTGGCTGCAATAAATTTATCACAGCAACAATTTTTATATCATTCATTGGATATAAAAACGATACAGCGAGATGAAACGTTGTTTTTCTTGCGTGCTGTGCCTACGCCGACAGAGGCTGCGAAAAACAACGTTTCATTGAGCGACTTGATAGCTACGTATCTGATTTATTTGGATTTGACTATAAGCTTAAACTTTTTTGCCACAAACCTTCGACATAAATGGCATCAGCTTTAATCGTTGGATAGTCGCTAAACATCAATTGATAGCCGCCCGCAGTATTTGTGCTTATCTGACACGTGGCTCCCAGTGGAAAGCTGTGTTTTTGGGCAATATGACCAAAGCGCATGCCGCTATAAATCGGCAATCCTGTTAGCTGATGCAATTGACGAATCACGGTGGCGACATCATAGCGCTTATCATAACTGTCCTCACCGCTACCTGATAACGCACCGAATACAATCGCTTGCTGACCTTTAAACACCCCTGCCAAATACAAATCATAGAGCATGCGCTCGATGCGGTAAGCTTGCTCGCCGACGTCTTCTAAAAATACGATACCATCTTTGATCCGTGGCAAATACTCACTACCTGCCAACGCCGATACTACGCTGAGATTGCCGCCCCAAATGGTGCCGGTTAGCGTTTTAGGTTCAGTGTTTGTCAAAATACTGGGTAAATTTACACTGGTTAAAGACGCATCTGCTATATTAATCGTCAAATTAGAATTGGTTAATGCTTCTACGAATTGGCGACAGCTGACTTGATCCGGTTTGGTTTTGCCAAACTCGCTATGAAGCATTGGCGCCGCAAGCGAGCTCATGCTACCTTTTGCCAGTAGCGCACACTGGATCGCCGTCACATCGCTAAAGCCCGCCAGTATCGTACCGCGCTCCTTCATAATACGCCCAAGCGTTGACCAATCCACCATTGGTAATACTCGCACTGCACCGTAGCCACCACGTACCCCAAGTAGCAGTTTAGGTGCTTTTATCGCACCCGTAGCGATGTTTTGCAAGTCACTGGCACGCTGCGAATCCGTACCCGCAAAGCGCAAATACTGCCGTTTGGTAATTGCCGGATTATCCACTTTAAAACCCGCGCAGGCTAAACGCTCTAACGCCAACTCATTACGTTCGTCACTACCACCGACATTAGAGCTAGCAAAAAGCCGCGTTTCAATCGTTGGGACGATACATCTTGCTGGCGCTGGTTGTGCCTCACCTTTAAAAGACAAATGCTCATCTGAAAACGCTGTTGGTAAATCATCCTTGGTAAGCTGCGTACCGCTATCTTGCTCAATAGCATTTGTAGCCAACGCCCGAGTGATATTTTGCGTCGCTAGAAGCCCTGCTCCGGCACCAATACCAACGTGACATAAAAACTGGCGACGATTGAGCTCGGATGAAATCTTAGTCATGATGCTACCTTTTTTACCGTTAAATCGCTGCTTATCCTAGCAACCATTACTGAAACAAAGCGCGTATTATAACGCAGGTTGGGATACTATTTAGTACTCGAGCAGTATAGAACGCTTAAGTCATGAGCATTTGGCATTTTAATAGACAACAAAACGATACAGAGTTACTTACCGTCTTATTTGGCTACAGACCCGACTCTTGCTATAGTAAAAAGCGCTGAACAACAAACAATAATGATAGATATAAAAGGATTATAAAGATGGCTGAGCAAGAAAGTGCAAAAGAGAAAGACAATAAAAGTCTGATCGATAGTATTAAAATCATCTTAGGTAAAGAAGATAAGCTGAAGGATCAACTCGAAAAAGAAAAAGGTCTTGAGAGTTATGCTAAGGATTTGCTGTTGCTGATGAGCTTAGTCAAAGACTACTATAAAGGCAACTATCGCAATATCCCTTATAAAACTATTTCAGCAGCCGTGGTTGGACTGCTTTACGTGATCAACCCTATCGATATCATTCCTGACTTTATCCCCTTTATCGGTCATATCGATGACGTCTTGGTACTCAGATTTTGTCTAAAACTTGTAGAAAAGGATTTGGCAAAATACAAAAGCTGGAAAGATAAGCAAACAGAAGCTAAAGACGAAAACTCAAAGCCTAACGATAAAAAACTTGAAGATAAAAGTAAAAGCTTAAAAAAAGCAGATAAATAACCTGATAAGCAATCCCATAAAAAACACGGTCAATGACGCCTGCACTGACCGTGTTTTTTATAGACCTAAAATAGAAAATTTTAAATGTATTTAAGCACTCAGCCTTTTAATTTTTTATTAATCAGGCACATCATAGCTTGGCTTTTCTGGGTTTAGACCAAACGAGTAGACAAAGGTGCCTATAAGGCTATTAATGATAATAAATGGCAAATCAATGGCCACATGGCCGAGTAAATAGCGGCCGATGAGCCACGACACAATCAGCATAATTATGAAAAATGCACCGAGATATCCTAAGATAGTTGGATGTTTGAGATGATAAGGCTGCTCAGGTTTTGGCTGTTTATCGAGAATATAGGTTCTTACTGCCCAACCGGCCGCGTAACAAAATCCACCCAACACCACATAACTAAAAAAATTCATATTGCCCGACTCTGATTAGAGGGTTGTTTATCATAAATACTGATTTATAAGGACTTTTTAAATACTGTCATTTCAAGCTTTGTCGTTTAAAGCATTGTCATTTCAAATACTGTCATTGACGTTATCAATCACAATATTGGCGTGAGGATTGGCTAAAATATCGGTATTAACGTCATCACATTCGACGCGATAAATGGTATTGGCACCGCGATAAATGTAAGACAAGTACTCACTATCTAGTAGCGGATCGATATTGGCATAAACAGGCTTCACATGCGCCAACACCAGCACTCTGTCTGGACGACCAATCACCGCATCGACATTATCAGGGTCGATAGAAAAATACGTCGGGATATCACTTTTTGCAAGCACTTCTAACGGTTCAGCGTCATCCCAAACGCGCTTAGCGCTAGCAGGCTCTTTCATTTGCATGACCCAACCGCCGCCCTGTTGGCTAACTTTTATTTGCGCCGGCTCATCACGACTGACTGTGTAGCAGCCTGCAAATATGGATAAATCCGCTGGCGCCTCAGCTTTTTTGGCATCAGCCGGCGTATTACTGTCATTACAGGCACTCAAAAACAGCGCGCTACTTGCCATTAGAGCAACCATTAAAGGCGTTAATTTTTTATTCAAAACACTCGAGCTTACGGACATCATCGATTTATCCTGCATTGGTACATAAAAGCTTATATTGTGCATATTGCGCTAAGGTATGTCCGCACAATCACTGCTATTTTAACAGAAAACGGCAGCGTTACCGCTATGATATGTGCTTTTGCCCTTTTATGGTTTTTATTCCTAGCAGTATCTGATAGATAAGCGAGATTAGATAAGCAAGATTTGCTATACTCAACCCTAAAATAGACGGTGCTAGCTTGCGTAAAGATAACGCTAGAAACCCTCTTTGCTCGATGTTTATTACTTATTAGGCTCATACTTTTTTATGTCAGAAAACTCTATTTCAGCGCGTTCATTTAATACGAGCAATCCGCTTGCTGCCAAAGCAAATACGACGGTTGCCTATACCGACGGCGCTTGTAAAGGCAATCCAGGTGCTGGCGGCTGGGGGGCGCACTTAATATTTAGCGATGGGCAGACGCAGGATTTGTATGGCGGTGAACAAGTAACCACCAATAATCGTATGGAGCTGATGGGTGCGATACAAGCATTGACCCATAGTCCGCGTGAGCAAATCCTTGAGATTTGGACAGACTCAAGCTATGTGAAAAAGGGTATCACCGAATGGATTGAAGGCTGGAAAAAACGCGGCTGGAAAACGGCCAGCAAAAAACCGGTGGCCAATCAAGACCTTTGGCAGCAATTAGATGCGCTTTGCCAGCAGCGCGATGTCGCTTGGCACTGGGTGAAAGGTCACGCCGGACACGCGGGCAATGAAAAAGCTGACGAGCTAGCAAACTTGGGCGTGACGTCTAGCAGTGAAGATTTGAAAACCGCTAGCTTGCAAGATTCTGCTAAAAAAAAAGACCGACTGATGACTGATAACAAGCAGAGTCCGAGCAATGATTGGTTAAAATTTGACCCATTAGGCTTTGATATGATGGATGATGAGCTTGATGAGTCGCTATTAGATGGTCAAAATCTTACTGACGATATGGTAAATACAATAACAAATACAATGGCAAACACAGATATGTTAGTGGAAGAGAATCACAATCCGTACAATGCTAGCGAACCCATGAGACACACCGATATGCCAGATATAAATACCAATATGGATACTGAAGTAGAAACTAAAACGGAAGCTCGCATAGACACGGACACACCGACATTCGATGGTGACACTAGCCGAGCCAATCCGCATTTTATACCCCTGCTACCCAAACCTATCCACCGCCATGAATCTGACCGCCAGCTCATTATGGATACGGAGACCACCGGTCTTGATCCCATGAAGGGCGACCGCATTATTGAGGTCGGTATCGTAGAGTTAGTCGGGCGTAAATTTACCGGCGAGAAACTGCACGTCTACATCAATCCGCAGCGCAGAATGGATGAGGAGGTGATTCGTATTCACGGAATCTCTGAAGCGTTTTTAACCGATAAACCGACCTTTGATCAAGTGGCTCAAGCGCTTTATGACTTTATGGACGGTGCCGAAATCATCGCTCATAACGCTACTTTTGATATGAACTTCTTAAATATGGAGTTTGCCAAAGTTGGCATGCACGACTTTGCCGAGCGCGTAAGAGTGACCGACTCTTTGATGATGGCAAAACAGCAATATCCGGGGCAAAAAAATACCCTAGATGCTCTGGTTCGTCGCTTAGATGTCGGTAAACAAGACCGTACTTTCCACGGCGCATTACTTGACTCGGAGATTTTGGCGGAAGTTTATCTGGCGATGACCGGCGGGCAAGTCACGCTAGCGATTGAGGAAGATACCCAAGCCGATGGCGGACATACTGCCCATGCAAACTTTGCCGATTTGGCGGCTTTATTGCTCGAGTCAAGCAGTAATGACAGCGCCAATCAAGGCTGGTATGCGTCGCTTGCGGACGATTATCCTGCGCTTAAAGATAAAATGTAATCCGTGAAGCATAAGTCATTAAAACGGTTTTTTATATGAACATAACGCCTTATACTGACCGTTAAGTAAGTAAATCTTGATTGTTATGCCGATAAGCGTTAAAACCTTATTTATAGACATTTTCAAATGCTCATCTAAACCTTTGCTATTTTCATCAGTACGTCATGGAAAAAAACAACTATGAATCCTTCTACACAAATGAAATTAACCGCCCCGACCTTGAGTGTGACTGATTTTAACCTACCATCGCTGCATTTATTGCACGATGAGATTAAGGTTATTTTAAAAGATACTGAAATTCATTTGGGCGAATTTAATGATGATGATAGCCAAGCGCCTTTATTATTAGACTCCATTATTGTACTAAAACAGCTGTCTTGTATTTTTCAGCTGATATCTTCGGTCGGGGCAGAAGTGCTCAATAACGCCATCGTCAATGGCTTGCAAAAACTTTATGACAGCGGTGATAGTAATGATAGCGCTTTGATTATGGATTTATCAGAAGCCATTATGACGCTTGATCGTTATATTGAGTTTATTTTGCTGACCGAATCGGTAGAGCCGACTTTACTCCTGCCTATCATCAATAGACTCAACGCTCATGGGCAAGCAGCACCGATCGATGCCGATTATTTTGCCGCGTTTGGTCATAGCAGCGTCATTATCGCTAATCCTGAAAACAACTTTCAACCGCTTAACGAGCTCAATCTTGATAGCGAATTATTAACTTATGCTTATCGTAGTGGACTTGGCGTTGCCTTATTAAATCAAGACGGTAAGGTAAGTGAGGATGAGCAGCAAAAGCTCGATGCGATGTCGGCAGCGTGCGCCTTGATAGCAGCAAATACCAACAGCCTGTTTTGGCAAGCAGCCACCGCTGACGTTACGGATATTGCAAGCATTTTGCCGCTAAGCTTAAGCCAAAAACACACGCTTATTTATTTAGAGCAGCAGTTTCAAAGCTATCTGCCGGTTATGGACACGCGCTTTGCGCACTTGGTCAGCTTTGCCTGCCAGCGCGATACCAAAGAAGCTCAAACACTGCGTGAACTATATGCCGCCAATCAATTAGAAGACTCACAGCGCAAACAAATGGCGCGCTTCTTATTTGGACCCAATCGTGCTTTAACCGATACCTTAAACACCATTATTCAAGCGCAAATCAACACTATCAAAGAAAATGTCGATAGCTACGCACGTGGTGATTCTATCAACCCTGTCGATATGCAAACCTCGCAAATCACCGAGCAACTGACTGAGCTGCGTTCAGCTTTTCAATTATTAGGTCTGGCAAATGCTGCAAACAGCCTCAACGCTGCCGCAGAAGCGGTGAAAAAATGGCGCGCGCCTACCCCAGAAGATTTTGACCATTTATTACTCGCTTTGATGCACGCAGAAAACGCCACTATCGCCATGGCAGAGATGCATACCCCAGGGGCAATCTACTTACCTTTGAATAATCCGCATATCTCACTACATCAGCTTAATACGGCTTATGATACGCTGATACAAGAAAGTCGTACGGCGATTGCTAGCGCCGAACAAGCCATTATGGATTATTTGGCTGAGCCTGAGCGCGACGTATTAAATATTCAAAACATCCCGGAAATGCTGCGCCAAGTGTCAGGAGCAGTGCGCTTTTTACAGCTACCAACGCCCGCCAGTATGCTTAGCCAATTGGCAAGTTATTTGCAGCAGCGTATTAATAGTGGTGCACGTCTAGATGATGGTACTTTGGCTTATATTGCCGATGTCATTATGGCCGTTGACCATCATTTAGATGGTTTTGAGCATAATCGTCCTGTCAGCAAACAAGCGTTAGATGTCGGGCAACAAAGCTTAAGCCAACTGCTTGCGGCGTAATTTTGGTGTACTAAATAAGTAGATTAAACAGCCTACTTATTTGAACATTATTTAACTGTTTATGTGAAATAGACTCGTATCCGTTTGGGTACGAGTCTGTCTTTGATTGTTTGGAAACTGAACCTATGAGCCACGCCTTTATACTTCGTGATGAGACGATTTTATGTCGTCAAACGCCTCATGGCTGGTGGCCTATGCAGGTTGAGTTACCACAGTTGAATAATGATACGGGATTAAGTCATGAGACTCAGCCCGCCTATCAAGTTGGACGAGTGACACTACTTGAGAGCTTAGCGCCGACCCAATGGTTAGTTAACGATGATAGCCGTCAAAATAAAGATAGTTTGGTCGAAGTTAATGCTAATGCTTTTACGTCAAAAGCTACCTTAGCGATGACTTATGATTATGCGATAGCAAACCATGTTACGTTGCCTAAAATTTTAGAAAATGCTGAGTTAGAAAGTCGCGGTTTAACAAGCAATAATAAAGAAAAAAATACTTTAGGTAATGACGAGTGTGCTTTTATTGCGTATCGCCTGCTTATTACACAGCTGCCATTTGCCTTATCTGACCAACTTAGCCAAGCCATACAGTTGTTACGCTGGCAAGCAGACACGCAGTTTTGTAGTCGCTGCGCAGCTCCTGTTGTCCATGCCAACCACGGTGAGCGCGCGATGGTCTGTCCTGTTTGCCGCTTACGCCAATATCCACGCGTGCAGCCGTGTATCATCACCGCTATTACCCGACCCAATCCGCAAACGGGTACCATGCAAATTTTATTGGCGCACCATCATCGTTATGGGCAACAAAAAACTCCTCAACAAGCGCTAC
>ENA-ORXC01002074-ORXC01002074.1-marine-metagenome-genome-assembly--contig:-NODE-2074-length-11191-cov-7.499550_pt1 | contig 11191 bp, 13 predicted proteins | sample MGYA00237865_ERZ511478 | MGnify/ENA metagenome assembly ERZ511478 | reverse complement strand
GCAATAGCCAGCGACGGAAGCCAGTGCCGACAGGCACTGCGAGGGGGAAATGGTCGGCAACGTCAGCGACGTGCCAGGTCGCCGGCTCGCTGGCACCGCGATAAAATTAAAAAATGCAATAAATGCATGGGATCGGCTCCGTACTAAGCGTCGATTAATCGCAGATTAATACATTGGATAAAATGTACCAACTTAATCGTTGCCATCCATGGTTTCTTGAAACGAGAGTTCACTGTAATGTATACATTAATATATAAAAAAGTAAATGTCGAACTGAACGCTAATTCTGTCTGTTTTATCAATTGTCCAACCGCGACTGTGGCCGCAGATGTTGCGGCCGTTGCCGTCACACACAGAAGGTTCCCCTCCACAACAAGGAACCCCCTTTCTCTGCTCGAACGCGCATGGCGCTACGGTTCGCCCACCCCGACCATCCCCGCAGTAGCGGCGGAGTCCCGTTGAGCTGCGGTGGCCCCTCCTCCTACCACCCTGCCTCCTCCAAGATGGTCTCGGAACTATGTCTCTCACGGTAGAAAGCCCAGAAGAAAACTCCGCTGGCCACCGGGAGGCGAGGCCCCGATCGCCCCTTCTACCAGAGGGCGAAAAGGCACACGAAAGGCCAGTTACGCAAAGTCGGAGTCTACCACTGTTTCGGTCGCTTGCGACAAGTGCTCACACTGCAACGTGGTATTAAAGACAAAGAAGCGAAACGATACGATCCTGGCTCAGCACACATTTGGCTGCCAAGGGTATCGCCTCTCGCGACACAGCGAGTCGGCCTGCCACTGTCACCGCCGCAGTCGGAGATGGCGAGGCACAGGTGGTGCTGCGCAGCGGGGGTGGGAGGATGGGGCAGCGAAGCCACTGCCGAGGAAGAGGCCAGCACCGTCGACGTATGCCGACCAAGCCTCGGCCGCTCAGGCCCCACTATGCAAAAAGAAAAACGTGCATGAAGTCTTCGATACAATAATGGTAGAATGATCTTACATTTATTGGACGCATCCGCCGCCGCCCGGTTCTTCCTCGCCTCGGTTGGGGCACTTGTTTTTTCTTATTTTTCTTTAATTTTCCTTTTTGCCTTTTCTCAGTCCATCGTTTTCTACAATGCATGTTCATCCACGCCGCCCGCGGTGCTTACCACCCCACAGCCGCGGGCCGCGCACAAATGCGCCACCCTTTCCGTACGTGCGCATCGGCGCGAGCCCCACGCGTCCGTCCGGCTGGTGACGCACCCCCACCCACCGCCGCCATGGCCACGTGCCGCCCACCTGCCGCCGGCCGCCCATGAAGTGGACTAGAGCTCGCTACGTCCGCCACCCCGCACCCACACAGTCGGTCGCCGTCTCAGGCTACCGACCTTGTTGGTTCCCGGCGCGGCGTTGGGGCAACCTCTGGAGGGGGGCCGTCGACGCGTCCTTGCCGGCGAGGTACTAGACCTACAATTCCAGCACCTCCTCGATGCCTTTGCAGATGGCGCACTCGACGAATTGAGATCCCGCACAGTCGTGGGTGACGCGGTCTTCGAAGAGGGCCTTGATCTTTGTGAGGACCGGCCCCACCTCCAAACTGGCAGCCCCGCGCTCCGCGTGCAACTCCTTCGCCACCTTGATGAGTTTCCAGATTAGGTCGCTGGGAAAGTTGAGGCCGTGCTTGGACGCGTACTCCTCGGCCTCGTTGATGATTGCGTTTGCGTCATTGACGACCCCCTGCCAGCTCGGCTCTTCCGCCATATTCTCGACGGAGAGGGCCACTCTACGGTAGTGGGTGTCTCGGGGGTCGGTGACGCGGGAGATGGGTGCGCCGGAGGCAGATGGGCAGACCGCGAGCGGGACCAGAGGGCGGTGGGCTGCTTGCGGAGGACGGAGTGTTCGTCCAGCAGCAGTCTCGACGCGGCGCCGGCACCTCGCCTTTATAGCCGCTCCGACGGGTTCCGATGGAGCGCCATTTTCGCCCACGGTCAGGGTCAATGGCTGTGTTTGCGTTTTTGCGGCGAGCGCCGCCTCGAGTTGCCGCTGTTGCGGGGATAGACATGCTCACCGTGCGCTGACGGTTCCAGAGGAAACCACGGACAGCGGGGCTGAGCCTCGCAACCCGTAGCGCTGCCCATCTCGGACAGAGCACACAGCAACCACGCCCCTGAAGCGCGTGACGCGCGCAAGCGGTGTGTGTGGTTGAGCGCACGCTACACATGCTACGGTCAGTAGTACGATGGTGCTCTGATGCGGTATTTTGTTCATTGTGTCTGCTGCGCGTGTTTGGCACGGGTCGCTGCGGCGCTTGCCCGACAGTCGCGCCCGTGTTGGTGTTGCTGGAGCAGACCATTCCAGCGCGCGTGACGCGCGCAGGAGGCGTGCGTGTTTAAACCAACGCTTCACGCGCTAGACTGCGGTGCGATGGTCCTTCACTGAATCGGTGAATGGTTCATTGTGCCTGCTGGGCGTGTTTGGCACGGGTCGCTACGTCGCTTGCCATTCAGTCGCGACCGTAGTGGTGTTGCTGGGGGCGGACCACACCAGCGCGCGTGACGCGCGCAGGCGGTGTGTGTGGTCGAGCGCACGCTCGACACGCTACGGTCCGCAGTATGATGGTGCTCCTCTGAATGAGTGTCTTCTACATTGTGTCTGCTGGGCGTGTTTGGCATGGGTCGCTGCGTCACTTGCCCGACAGTCTCTCCCGTCGTGATGTTGCTGGGGCAGACAATACTAGCGCGCGAGACTCGCGCAGGCGGCGTGCATGATCAAGCGAGCCCCTCACATGCTAGACCGAGGAGCGATGGTGCTTCTCTGAAATGGTGAGTGATTCATTGTGTCTGCTGGGCGTGTTTGGCACGGGTCGCTGCGACGCTTGCCCGATAGTCGCTCCCGCGGTGGTGTTGCTGGGGCAGACAGTACCAGCGCGCGGGACGCGCGCAGGCGGCCTGCGTGGTCGAGCACACGCTACACACGAAACTGCGCACACAACAAACGGGGACAACAAACGGAGATGCCTTAGACGGTATAATTTTAGATAGAGATACAGCGGATAACTGGAAGCCCCGCTCTAGTGGGTCAACAAGTTGACCGCGAGAGTCAAGTCAAGGGAGGTTGACCCTCGCACCCCGTGTGCGGAGATGTAGGCCACATGGGTCTCGTGGAGCGGGCAGCTGGGAACGAGGGCGGGCCGCGCGACTGAGGATGACCGTTGGCGGTACTGGCGCAGCACCCCCGTCGGCGGCGGCCTCTCTCACAAGGCTGGCTCGATCTGGCGCTCCCACTGGAAGCCGCCAGTTGTTATCCTATCCGGCCCGCTATTCGGAGCCGCCCGCCTTAACTAAATGCTCCGTTCCACCCAACAATACAAACATTACGGTCCTCAATACGATGGTGCTTCTCTGTGTCGGTGAAATTGTTCATCGTGCCTGCTCGGCGTGTTCGGCTGCTCGCGGCGGGTCCATAATCACTGTTCACCAAAGAACGTATGTTGTTGCGTGTGTTTACTTCAAGGATCTCGCATCGGATGGGGTCGAGGTGGTTCGTTCTCCAGAATTCAAGCAGGAAATGGGTCCCAAGTGGCTCGAAACACGAAAAATCGGACATACTTTTGATGACGGTTTTGGGCTCGCTGCGCCGGTCCTCGCTCCACTGGAGCAACCATCGCAGACGTGGTGATGTTGTTAATGGTTTGCTATATGAAAAGCACAGCGAAATCGGGCGCGCACTGATACGCGCGTACGTCAGCGGCGGGATCACTGCTATATGATTTGCTCATACCGCCTCCTGTTTTTCGTCTGACGGTCATGGGCAGTCCAGTGCATCGGTGTGTGAATATCCACGAGGGAGAATTTCTGTGACGTCGAGTCTCCTTGATGCTGACAGGCTGTGCTCGTGGTAGAATCGAGTCGAGCCAGCCGCGACACAGGGCCACCTCCTCGCACCAGCGAACCACGGTACGTACCAGTGGCAAGAGCAAAGGAAGAGGAGAAGGGCCCACGCTTTGTGACGCCACGCGGTCCATGACGGGACGGACCACAATCTGCTCCGCATTCATCGCAACCCTCCATGATGGCGCGCAGCAGCTCCCACCCGTTGTCGCGCGTATCGCACGACGCACCCTACGCGAAAACATACATCATGACACATTTGCGTCGCCCAGCGTTCTACGTAGGCGGTCAAGAAAGCGGTCTCGTGTTCCTGTTCCTCTACTTTCACTGAACTGAGGGCGCAAAGCGCTCCCGGACATGTCCAGTCGGACGATGTACAGTATGTTTTCCTACAAGTACCACCGTCGGGTCAGCGACGCTTCAACCCGTACAAAGCACGCGCAGAAGGCACTATAAGCAAGTCACCGATTCAGAGATGCACCATCGTACCTCGGACCGTAGCGTATGCAGCGCACGCTCGACCACACACACGGCCTGTATGAGTCACGTGCGCGGGTGTTGTGCGCCCCGCCCGAGGAGAGCAGCGCTACGGGTTGAAAGGCGTAGCGCCCCTGTCCGCTTTTTTGCTGGAAGAGTCGTCGCATGGTGATCGTGTATGTACCTACCACAACGGCAAGTGGGGGAGGGCGCCCGCCGCAGCTGCCGCCGTTAGCCCTGCCTGTTCGCGATACTGGCGCTCCGTCGGATCTCACTGGAGCGGCTATACAAGCGAAGGGCTATCACCGGGTCAAGACTGCTGCTGGGCGAAAGCACCGCTCTCCCGAAATAGCCCACCGGCGTCTACTACAACTCGCGGCACATCCTCTTCTCTCCTGCTCACCCAACGCCCGTCACCGACCCCGGTGACACCCACCACCGCACCATGGCGCTGACAGTCGACATATATGGGGACGTGCACCCATACAAACAGCCATCGAGCGAACGAAGGAGGCGGTCGACGAGGTCGAGACCTACGATATTGTGCACGGCGACTACTACACCAAGCGCATCTTGTTGCAGAGATGGAAGAGCCCACCACGACGAAGGCATCGGTGCTCCTCGGAGACACAAAGCGCCGCGCTCGCCGCGACGTTTCCCACGACTGTGCCCGCCACGCGACCCGCCCGAGCGAAGTGTGCACCGGCATCACCGAGGTGTACGAGTCCGAGGATTCGTACCTCCGGGGCTAAGACACGTCGATGGCCCCCCCGCAGAGGTTTCCCCGACTCAGCGCCGGCGACCGCCAAGGTCGGTGGCCCGAGGCGGCGACCGACGGTGCGGGAGCGGAGCGGCCGAAGCGGGGGACACTGGCCCACTCTACGGGCGGTCGGCGGCAGGTGGGTGGCACTTGGCCGTGTCGGCGGCCGCCGGCACGGCCACCGCGGTGGACCGGGGTGCGTCACAACCTGCGCAGTGGTGCTTATCATCAGATCACGCGTAAACGCTCAATTCTTGTACAAAGCCCCGGAAAAAGCTTGCGGACCACTCTGAGTGGATCCGGAATGGGCGATTTCACCCACAACAATTAGAGCAGAGCCACCAACGCCATGTCGACTCCAAACCCGAAATCATTCTAGGCTGCCACGTGATCGACGTGTGTGCATCTCATTGGGCACCCGCCTCGTTCCGACCCTGTTCCGAAGTGCCATATATATTTGCTTGGTACTTGATCAAAACAGGGGCTACATTCTCAAACCGAAGCTAATTGATGTGGAAATCACTGGCCGCATTCCTGGCTCTATCGTTTCACATTTAACGGCCTCTGGCGCCACTCAGGCCATGTCTTCACGGGGACGGACGTGAACGTGATTCGGCACCAATAGAGAGCGTCGGCAAGTCAAATGTGGGTCGGTGGCGTGGGTCGGAGACACGTTTCGTGCCACGAAACGGCTGTTACCCACATTTTGAACCCATTTGTGGCTATCTGGGTCATCCGACCCACGCCAAATACCGGTCGGTGAAGACCGCTGTGGCCACACACGTGGCGCTAGTTGTGCCACCACCACTCGTCCCAGCCTGGGCTGGGCGCCCACAACGGGCGCTTGTGTCTCCAGTTCCGTGTGTATCGAGAAGGCGCATCATCTTGCACCATACCAGCTGCCAACCGGCTTCATGGCCCCCCCGCTGCCGTCACCCCCCCCCCCACCCGCCCTCAACTGCGGGCGCCCCTCCACCCAGAACTCTCACTCTTCCCACTGCATCCCATCTTCATCGACCGCCGCCGGCCCTGTCATATGGTCGGTCGGGGCGGCCCCCCAGAGGGGGGGGGGTGATGATGCTTGGGGTGGAGGTCAGTTGGAAGTTGTTGCTCGCACCGAGGTCGCTGCTGTGTGCCGTTGCGGTAGAGGTGGAAAGCTCGAATCGTCTCGACTGGTATTTGGGAACTTGCCGACGCTAAATGTGGGTAAGATGTGGGTGTATCCGACGTGGGTCGGCGACCCACATTTTACCCACATTTAGTACCCACGCCCGACTTGCCGACGCTCTCTAGTGACGAAGATTGAATGGTGGTGTGAAAGGCCCGACGGAGGGGCGAGATGGCGAGACGACAGAAGAGAGCGGAGACGCAGTGCTGACACTGCCGCAAAGATGCGCGCTGCTGACCATTTCTGGGCTTTTGTGTCGAATACAGTGGGGGTTCCCCGAAGGCAGCTGTAAACGCTGTTGGAGGGATCTGTAATCGCTTGCATGTGTAATCCATCTGGACCAGAGCGATCGTGAGCCATCGAATACTGAAACGTGGATCGGCTTGATTGGGCGTGCAGATGGAATCATCCAATCAAATGGCCTAGAGGGTGACCATCAAACCGACTAGGGCCATCCATTCCATGCAACGTGGCTGCCTGAGCGTTGAGAACACGAATGGATCCCTACTAGAAGCTTCGCTAACAACAACCGCAGAAAAAGACACAACAAGTAGCAGGTACGCGGCAGCTTCGCCACAATGTGCGGCACTGGCCATTGTCTCTCAGCCGACAGGCAAAACGAAAGTCCCGCCAGCCGCACCATCCCGCTCCAACCTGCGCTCCCGCTCTGTCCCCCACTTGCCCAGCCTCCTCACTTTCCAAGCGGCGGCTCAACATGAAACCTGCATACGAAAAACCGCGGCCTATCCTGCCCCCCCGAGAATTAGTCTCCCCCCCCCGCCACCACTGCCTCCCTCGCCGCTGCCGCTGCCTCCCTCGGCGCCACCGACCCCGACACTGCCTGCACACTCTTAGTCCGCACAAGCCGGCTCGACGGCGATAAAAACCAGCATGCCGCCTCGTCGCCCATCGCCCCCCGCCCCAAACTCCGCCCCAGTTCCCAACTCGTACCTCCCACCTCGTACCTACCCGCGACGCAGCACGGGGCAGCCGACAGTGCAACACCGTGCTCGCCGCCACCAGCGGAGCGGTCGCGTTCCACATGGCGGCAATAATGCAGCCACTCGTCACGGCCGGCGCGTTGTCACCGGCGAGAGCGTGGCGGTGGAGCAGGGGCAGCGAAAATGAGAGCCTTCAGTCCTCGTGCGCAAACGGTGTGCGGGGGGGGGGTTAAGCGCCCGCTGACAGCGAGGGTACGAGACATACGTGCTCAGGCCAGTGGCCGTGGCCGTGGCCGTGGCCGTGGCCGTGGCCGTGGCCGCGGCCGTGGCCGTGGCGGTGGGGCGCAGGTGGTGGCGCGATGGCGGTGGCGCGATGGCGTTGGCGCGATGGCGGTGGCGAGGTGGCGGTGGGACGATGGCGGTGGGTCCGTGGCGGCGGCGGTGGTGTGGGTGGAGGAGGCACTGGCGGTGGGGCGGAGACGGTGGGGCGGAGGCGGTGGCGATGGGTCGGCGGTTGTGGCTCCACCGACACCTGCCACACAGCGCCGTCATCTCGCAACTGACGCCCTCCCGTCGCCGCCGCCTCGCCCCGCCGTCGCCGCCGCCTCGCCCTCCCGTCGCCGCCGCCTCGCCCGCCCGTCGCCGCCGCCTCGACCCGCCGTCGCCGACCGCCGGCGACGGCCACAGCGTAGCTTTCCGAGGTCAAGCTGCCGGCATCTTCCCCCCACCGGCGGCCGCTGTCAAGGTTCGAAAGACGTCTAGGGGGGGCGGGGCGGAAGAAGGCGGAGGGGGGCCGCGCGGGAGGAAGGGACGGAAGGAAGGGGAGGGGGTGGGCGGGCGATGGCGCTTGGCGCGGAACCGTAGGCTTCCGCGTGGTCGACCATCGATGCACAGGACTCGATCGGACTGCTCAGAATCATGATCGCCATCAGTTATCAAGTAGCTCGTGTAATCAATCCAATTTTGAGTGATCCATCTTCGCGTCGCTGGAGTGACAAAAGGACATCAATGAAACACAACTTCGGCCTACAGTAAGGGCAAGAAAAACATAGAAAAAGGCGGCACATTCCGTAAACAAAAGAACGCTCTCCTCACGGCCTTCTCGTATCTTCCTTCAGATCTCTGTTCTGACAACATCACACGAGGCTATGCTCCATAGCGAGAAAAGTGATCCAAACACGCGTCAGGGACAATAGCGCGTGCCTCGGAGCGCACCCGTGCCTCACGGTTCCGCTCCTTGCGGGTGGGGGTGGGCGGCGGGGTCATGATGAAAGGACAGTCGACCGCCACCTCTCAAACAGACGACCACCACCTCTCAAACTAGTGAGAATCCGACCCCGCCATGACAGTACCCCCACTCCGTGCACCCAGCCCCTGCGGCTGGCTGCGCTGGCCTCAGGCCCGTCCAGAGCTCTCAGACAGGGCCTGAGGCCTTGTCTTAACGGAGGCGTTCGACTCTTGTCTGGACACAAGTACAGGCCTCTTATTGGTCAGACAGGTGGCCGAAGGTGTGTCTGGCCAATCGGCACTCTGTATTCTCGGTTGAGACTCTGCCGCTCAGACTAGGGTTGCACACGACGCCCCTATTTCGGGGGCTTCAGGGGCGCGCGACGGATAAGACGCCTTACTGACGCCCCATTAGGCAGCCAAAACGCCCTCACGACGCCCCAAGTAGCACCCTCAATATTCGCAATATGGGTCAAGTGGCACCCATATTGTGCTCTCATATGTCATTTTTGTGTCAAGACTGGGTGCCTGTCCCCAACCAAGGTGCACAGCCGCCACCTGCTGAATCATGTAGACCCCCCTGAAAGCTTTCTCTTCGCGACGCCTTGCTGACGCCCTTTTGAGTTGGGGCGTTAGGGGCGCACGACGCCCAAATGACGCCCTGGTGACGCCCTTAACGACGCCCTTAACGACGCCCCGGGCGTTCTGAGCAACCCTAGTACTGAGCACCGCACCAGTTTAGTGTATCAAGTCGCACTTGTAAGAACTTGAGCGGACTTCATAGAGCTCTTATTCACGCCCTAATCTCGTCGCCACCACGCCACAACGAGTTCTTTGGACGGGATACGAGCAAGCACTCCCAGCGTGCGAGCAGGAGCCCGTTTTAGACAAGCGTTTACGATCGATTTGGGGGAAAAACGGGCTCGTGGTGGATCCAGCAACGAGGTGCACTGCGCCGGCTGCCCGAGCAGAGGCACGGTGGCGTCTCGCTGCCGCGTCGCAGCCGCCTGGATCCTTTTCCTTGCAATTTTCCCTCCTGACTCTAACATGATCTCGTTTGGCCGAATTCACATTGGTCGTATCGAGAAGCGATCAACCGATGTGCATCGCCCAGCGCATGGGGTCACGCCTAGTTAAGGGCCAGTGTACCTGCTCTTCTGGGTTTTCAACAGGGTTGTCGCACCGGGTTGGATGATGCTTCAAATGGGACAGCTCATTGGTCGTCGGGGCAAGTGTTAGATCAGGCTTCCACTTTCCCGCGTAGAATGCAACGTGGACAATGTCCCTGGTGCCAAAATCAAGGAACGTCGGACGGGCTCCTCCTGGCCCGTGCTCAGACGTAGGAAGGAGTCGGCGGCTCCCGAGAGAAGCAAGACTGGGAGCTCCCCCTATACCAGCCCACTCAAACAAGGTGTGCAGAGCACGATTCTGCCGCAAAAAAAATAGGCCTGGACCAATTCCTGCCGACATGCCGGCCCCGTATTGGCAGAACAGCTCACCAGGTAGAGCTCGTGGCCTATCTTCTCTCTCGCCAGCGTATTTGCTACTCCGTCTCCAGAATACTCTAGAGGCACTCCGTAGCTGCCATTTTCCCCCAAAAGCGCCCCAGACTGACACCTGCAGTCGTCGCTATGAGGATTCCTCTTCGGACCTTCGTGACACGGCCGTCGCCCTTTTCGAGTCACATGATACCAGAAGAGAAACACGGGGTGAGGCGCTTGCGGGGGCCGTTTCAGTGGACATATGCGTCTGTGGCGGAGGGGGGAAGGGTGAGTTTGTTTTTCTCATGATGACATTTATCGAGGATGTCTTCTCCCCCCACCCCATCCCCACCTGCATGGTGCCCTACTGCACTCGCAACACACCCAGACCTAAATTTAACTTACAGCCGTTCTCCCAAAAATCCCGCACTCCACCTGTTGCAAAAGAGTTCCAAATCGGCGTCTGCGGGGTCGTACAGGCCGATTTGGAACTCTTTTGCAACTGTTGGAGTGCGGGATTTTTGGGAGAACGGCTGTACGTCTGGCCTTCATCAGCTTCCACCATATTGTGTCCCCCCACAGAAAGACAGCAACCGCACGGTGATGACAAAGGCGTCATGGAAATTCCTGCAGGCAACAGGATCGACGAAGCACGAGCAAGACGTGATCCGCCCCGGTTCGCATTTTTGACCGCTGCTGATCCATTCGGATCAACAGCCCCTCTCACAGAGCCTGCACAGGCCTCAGAAAATTGGGTCGCGACCCGTCGCTTGCACGACTCACGGCTTCGGAGAGCTGCTGATCCACTGGCGTCAGAAGCTGCTCTCGCAGGGGCTACAGAGGCCTCTGAAATTTGGGTCGCGACCCAATTTTCTACGGACCACTGGATTTCTAACACGTCGCTCTGGAGCTTTCGAAACGATCGTGTAATGCTCAGACCCAGAAGAGCAGGCTTAACTGGGGGTTAGAGGCGTTCGGGAAGCGCGAAGCGGCTTACAGGCTCCCGATTGCGTTTCCCGGAGGGGGTGCGCTGGCGGCGTCAATCTGGCCGATCGCGGATTACCAGGCATGTGATCGCCCTCTTAACCAGCTTGATCGCACGTAATCGCTCAGTCGGATCAGTCGATCGCATGTATTAGGCAGCCAGCTGGCCGGATACGCGGCCCATTAGGGCGGTGCTCGTGCACTTCTTTCGGAATTGTCCATGACTTGACTTCACGTGCGGAGCTTGAAAACATGTGTCGCGCGGCTGCAATTGGTGTTCCGAGCATGGCACGT
>ENA-ORXC01002070-ORXC01002070.1-marine-metagenome-genome-assembly--contig:-NODE-2070-length-11196-cov-52.944689_pt1 | contig 11196 bp, 7 predicted proteins | sample MGYA00237865_ERZ511478 | MGnify/ENA metagenome assembly ERZ511478 | reverse complement strand
TCTTAGTACCGTGGTACACTATCCCTCCCGCCCCCCCCCGCCCGTTTGCACGCCATGGATTGTACACCACCCACCGCCGCCACCTCCACGGCGGCTGGCGGGTGCGGCGTGGCGGCGCCGCTGGCCGACGCGGCGGCCAACCCGAGGCCCCCCCCCACTTTGACGTCGCCGACCGGCGTCGTTGGCACGCGGGGCGGCCAGCAACGTGGTCGGCGGGCAGCCGTGGTGGCTCCGCCGCCGCGTCGCGGCTTGCGCCACGCGCCTGGGCAGCCACCTCGGGGCGGCGACAACGGGCGCGGCGGCGCGACCTGGTGAGACACGGCCCTGCCGCGGCCGGTCGCAACAGGGGGGGTGGGCGTCGCCATCGCGGAGGCCGCCACCAACCGCGCGCGGAGCGCGTCGGCGCCCGCGCGGCCGCGGTGGGCGCCGACCGCCTTCGTGGCCGGCGGCGGCGGCGGGTCGTCGGCTCGCGGCCGCCGTTGACGTTGCTGCCGGCCCGAGGACGGTCGACAGCGCGTGGTGGGTGGTGAGAGCGGGGGGAGGGGGGGGGGGGGGGGGGGGGGGGGGGGGGGGGGGGGGGGGGGGGGGGGGGGGGGGGGGGGGGGGCGGCGTGCCGCCCGTGTGCGGACCGGCAGATGTGCCGCTGCCCGTGTGTGTAGGGCGATGGCTGGCGCGGCCACGCCGGGACGCGGCGGCCTCGTGTCCATCGGTGGCGGCTGTCACCACGGCACTCTGTCGCTGCTGGCCGCGGGCCGGGCACGACGCTCGAGGTGCTCGCCGCCGTCCCCGCCGCCGCCGCTGCGGCGCCGAGCCGCCGCGGTCAAAGCGCCGACGGTGTGTGGCGGGGTCGCGACGGCAGCGGCACGGGAGAGGGCGGGGGCGACACGGCCAATGGCCAGTGCCGCGGCGCACGCTGTGAGCCGGCGGTTGGCGCCGTACAGCGGCGCGGGGCGCGGCGCCGGCACGCATTTAGGCGCCGCGTCGCCGGCGCAGGCGGCACGCCTATCCCCGTCACCGACCGTCCCCTCGTCCGCTCGGAGAGCGTCGGTTCACCGGCGGCGGTCCCACTGGTGCTGCCGCCGTCGGAACTGGCGCATTCGTAGCGGTCCCAGTCCCGAAGCCTCGTCGGCGGGGGCGGCGGAAGCAGACGCCACGCCGCTCGAGCCGCGTGGCGGCCGGCGTCGGGCGGCGGGCGGCGGGGGTCCCCCCTCGGCTGCCGCCACGGGCCCGGCAGTAGCGCCAACTGGCGGCGTGGCCTGCGGCGTGAGGGGCGCCGCCGGCGCCGTCGGCGGCGGCCTCGGGTGTCTGTCGCTGCCAGAGCGCCCGCCCGCCCGCAATGAGCAGCCGGTGGCGGCGGCGGCGCCGGAGCCAGCAAACGGCGTAACTGCCACCTCCGCGGTGCCGTGGCGCCGGAGGTGGCTGCGCCGCTGCCGGCACCGCGCGGCGCCATCGTGCGACCGAGGCGCGGCGGGTGGGGGCGGCGGCGAGGGCAACAGCGGCTGCTGGCAGCGCTGCCTGTGGCCATGGCGGCGCACCCGCCTGTGCGGTCCGCGCGGCGCGGCCGTGGCGTCGGCATCTCCCCGACACCGCCCCGCAAGGGGCAGCGGCCGGCAGCGGGGGGCGCCACCACTGAGCTGCCGCCGCCGCCGCTGCCGCAGCCGCTGCCGCTGTCGCGGTCCGTCGTCCTCCCACTCGGAGGGCAGACCACGACGCGCCGCAGCTGCGCTGCGGCGGCGACCTGCAGCGGCCATGGGGCGGCGGTCATCAGCGCCACGCCCGCCTGGACATGACCTCGTCGGCGCGCGTCGGTGCGGGTGGGGGGCAGTGGGCGGTGAAAGCGAGGGGCGGCGGCGGCGCCGCGGCGCAGAGCGGCGTCCTTCGCCGCGCGCCTGTGCGGCGTCTGCGCCCAGCTCGACCGACTGGTCGGCCGAGGGCTGTGTGCAGGCGCGCGGGTTGGCGGGAGACGACGAACCTCTGCGCCGCGTGTCCGCGTGCGGCGCGCGGCGGGGGGACGCGTCGGCGGCCGCGCTGACCGCCTTTTTACTGCCCTTGCCGGCGGTCCCGGGCACGTCGCCCACCGCCGTGGCGGGCGCTCATCGGGCGGAAGAGGTCCCTCTCAGGGGAAATGACCCCTCGGAGGGACGCGCCCAGCCGTGCAGAGGCGTGGGTGGCGGTCCGACCGCCGCCGCTCGATGCGCTTGTGCCCCCGCAATGGGTCGGTGGGAGGGGCGTGAGTGGCGAGGGGAGAGCCCCCCATGTTAGTGGCACGGGTGGGGGGGGCGCCTCCCTGCGGGGCTGGCGGAGCGGACGCAGATGACGAAAGCGGCAGTGCGGCGGGGGGGGGGGGGGGGGCTGGTCAATGCCGAGGGACAGAGGCGCTGCTGTTTTACGACAGCTCCGCACGTGCACGAGGTCTATGGTGCTGCTGTTGCTCTTTTTTTGTGGCGCGTGCCTTGCCCAACTTTCTCAGGGAGCACACGGTCCGAGGCTGTTCGTTGCGCTTCGCGCTTTTTGTAATGTGTTCTCTTGCAGAAAATGTGTGTTTTGGTCGTTTTGCTCATCTTTTGCTGGGAAGAGTCCATTGCACCCCCGGGAGAGACACGACACCGGACCGGCACAAATGAAGAGAGAGGTCCATCTGGACAGTTTCTTATCTGAATGGAGATGCTCAAAAGAGATGGAGCGATCTCCAGAAGACAGGTACACTGCTTTTCTTTCTGGAAAAAACGATGAGAAGCGGCGTAGGCAGGAGGGAAGCGCGACCGCGCGTTGCACTGCATTGTGCAGTGTCAGCTGCGCTCCTCATGCTCTGCATTGGCGAGTGTCAGAACCGATCTGGGGATCGCAACTGATCTGCGGCTCAATGAGGTCAATGCAGAGCATGCGGATCGCAGGCAGCTGACACTGCAAAATCCAGTGCAACACGCAGTCGCGCTTCCCACCTGCCTACGGCACTTCTCATGGTTATTTCCAAAAAAAAAGCGATGGACCTGTCTCCTGGAGGGCACTCCATCTCTTCTGAGCATCTCCATCCATACAAGAATCTGTCCAGATGGACGTCTTTCTTCATATGTGCCAGTCCGGTGTCGTGTCTCTTCCGGGGGTGAAATGGGCACTTGCCAGAAAATGATGAGCAAAACGACCAAAACACGCACTCCCTGCTAGGAAGCACACCTGGTGCACTCACGTGCGCTGGTCGCGATGGTATGCGTCGTTTGGCGCAAAAACTTATTCTTCATGCTTTTACTGGACAGGCAAGGTGCCACCAGTCCGAGACAGCCTGCGGCACTCGACCCGGACGAGCGTACCTATAGACCACCTATGACATATCTCACCTTTCAGAAGCAAGAAACAGTGTATAGAGTGGGGAAAAAACAGTCTAGCGAAGCGGGGGCGGCCACCAGCGTCGAGAGTGACGGCCAGCGGCGAGGGGCGGCCAGCGGCGGGGGGGTGTCCCACGGTGGGGGCGGCGCTCAGAAATGGGGCAGCTACTGGAAGGGATGGCCGCCAGCGGCGGGGGCAGCGGTCAGCGGAGTGGGGGCGGCTCGCCGCTCGACGCGTCGTAACCCGCCCCCACGCGCAATCATGAACACTTTCACAGTACCTGCCCCGGCGGCGACTGATGCGAGGGGAGCCGTTCTGACGCCCGCCTGTCCCGCGTATGCACCCCCTTCCCCCCCTCGGCATGCGGGCGCGTCGCGGCGTCGCCATCCCCCGCCGCCCTCAACCCGCAACGCCGACCCCCCTCTTCCCCCAAAAAAGCGCCTCACACGTCTCATCTCCCTCCTTCCCCCCCCCCTCCCCCGCCCCCTCCTCTTGGCCTGCGGGTGGCGGCCGGGTGGTGGCGGCGGGGCGGCTGCATCGGCGACAGCGGCGGGGTCCCCCCCTCTCTCCCGCCCGAGGCGCCGGTACACGACTTTGGTCAGGTACGCGACTTGTTTTAAAAGTGTCCAATCGGTCCCCCCCCCCGCTCCCCAACAAGAACCGTGTCGCCACGCACGTCGGCCGCACGCGCACGCCGCCGCAAACGCCGCAATCATCCCTGCCACACACGCGTTGGGCGCGTCGGGGGCGGCGTCGAGCAGCCCCACCCTCGCATGAAGGGCTCGCCGCACGCCTATGGCTATGACGCCCGCATTCCTCGTGCCGTCGTAGCCGGCGCGCGCCCGGGTGGCGGTGCAGATGGCGAGGGAGAGCGCAGCGGCGAGGCCGGGGGTCGACGTCCACCCTCTGCCGCTGCCGCTGCCGCCCGCGGGAGTAGCAGGCGGCGCTGCCGCTGCCGCCGCCGCCATGGCGCGGGCACCTCCGCCACCACCGCCCCGCGCAGGGAGCGCGGCGACGGGGGCGGGTGGGAAGCGGGGAGCGGGGCGCCAGAAGGTCTTTTTCTGACCGCCTGTGCGGGCGGCGGCGGCAGCGGCGGCTCGTAGAAGTGCACCGCGTCCGAGCCGCCCGCGGTAGCGCTGACGCCGCGCGCCGGATCCACCACGGCCGTGCCGTGAGGGGCGGTGAGGAAGACGGAGAGGCGGTTGGGGAGGTGGAGGAGGACGAAGGTCTCCAAGTAGGCGACAGCCGCTTCAATGACGCGGCGGAGGGCGTCGCCGGGGAAGTGGCCACGGCGGGGGGCGTACGCGTGAGGGGTCACATCCAGGATGAGAACGTGGAAGGTCGGGTCGTCGGGGGCTGTGGGGGGGAGGAGAGGTCAGGAGGTGGGGACGGCAGGCAAAAGCGCGGTAGTGGCACGAGGGGGGGACAGGCAGACCACCATGGCAGACAAGAGGATGAGTGTCAGATCAGGCAACGTTTGTTTCATCGATGCAAGAAAACGCCAGAGTGGAAAGGGCGCGCCGTCACGGCAGCTGGCGCTGCTGTCCCATGACCGCACAGCCACGCTGGGTGGTCTAAGCACGCTGCCACCGCGTTGACGCACCTCGTGCACCACGACCGCCAGACCCGGTGCCGACCGCCCGCCTCCACGAGGTGCTCATGGCGGGGAAGAGGCGGCGGCCAGTGGCCCGGGGGGCAGTGGGGGACCAGGGGGCGGCTGCAGGCAGCAACCAGCTGCAGTGCTGCCGCGCGGCAGTGGTGTCGGCAAGAGCGGTGCCGGTGGCGGGTGGCCCTGCCGCAGCCGGTGCTCATTGAGTGGGGACGGGGGATGCTCATCGCCCCAGACGCAGTGCCATCACCGCCCGAGAATTCATATGGACGACAGATCGAGCCGCCACCCGCGCTGCTCGCTGGCCTCCAGTCGGTCAAACGTCAATTTGTTATGCCATGCCAAGGTCACCTCCGTCGGTGATGATGACGTGGGCCGGCCGCCCACGGATGGTTCCAGGCCACCTCCCTTCAGAGGTTGCAAAGCAGCCCCCCATCGGAGGCTTAACACAGACTCGAACCCACCCGCCCCCATGGCCAGAAAGTGGGGATGTTGAGCAGATGTGTTTCTCTGGAGGCCGAGACTCAAGCGGCGTCTGCACTGATGAAAACGAACTCGATCCCAATCTGGATTTAGCATGGACCCGACCCCACCCCTGACACCCGTCACACTTCACACTCTTGTCTGATCTATTAATGGACTCGTCCCACGCTGATTGGATGTTCATTCCCAGTCACAGCGTGCTTACATCCTCTTTCTCGCACCATGATCATGACGCAGCAAAGCCGGAGCAGTAAAGAAACCAGGCCTCCTCGGCCTGGAAAGAGCTGTTGACAGGCCGCACGCGCCCGTGCCGATGACTGCTAAATGCAGAGGACATTCCTGTCCGGAAAAGGCTGGCGTAAATGCGCGGTGGGGGGAGCGCTCAACGCGTGCGCCGCCACGTGGTCTGTCACCCCGGACGCGAGTCGGACATCTGACCTTGCGTCGAGGCTGTGCTGCTGACATACAAATTGGTGCGTGTCACGCTGCCGTGGACGGCATTGTCATGCATGTCATGTGTCTACAAGCCCGAGACGATTGTTGACCGCTGACAACGCGAACCTTTCCGTGGAAGACGGCTATTTTTCCAGGAACGGAGACAAAGCAGTGCGTGCTGCACGTCAGACGTCAGTCTAGGAGTCGGCTTGCCAGGCTGCATGAGCGCCAGAAATGCTACAGGCAGAGGAGCTCGATACGCACGCGGTGTCTTGCGAGAGTTTCTCGTGTTCAGGCGGCATTCAACTCGCCGTTGGTCGACCGCGCGCGCAACACTGACGCGACGGAAGCGAAGAGTACTGTCATTCGATTCTTCGTTTGACATAAGACCGAGCGGCTGCAACTCCGCAGGCGTCACAGGGATGCGCGGTCTTGGCCCGCAAGATCCGGAGATTGGCAGTCACGGCCAGAGTCAGGTCTGATCTGCCGATCTCACAGAGCAACATGGTCTTGCATGGGAGGCTCGGCTGACACTGCACGGTACAGTGCGTCACTCGGCTGCGCTTCGCAACCCGCCTGGAGCAGTTTCCATCGGTTTTATCGAGATACCTCAAACGTACTTGCCTGCTGTATGCGTCGTTTGACACAGAATCCTGTTCTTCATGCATTTCTGTACAGGCAACGCGCCACCAGTTCGAGACTGCTGGCGCTGCCACAACCCTACCACCATACCCATTGACCGCCTAATACATATCTTACCTTCTAGAAGCAAGAAACACTGCATCAAGTGAAAAAACATTCTAGTCACCGTAGTGGGGGCGGCCACCATCGTCGAAAAGGCGGCCACGAGCGTCGATAGTGACGGCCAGCGGCGCGGGCACAGGGCGGGGGCGAGGGTATCACCCAGTGACGGTGGCAGCCCGCGCGGGCGGGGGCAGCGGGCGCGGTCGTGGGCAACGGGCGGGCGCGTGCGCGGGGGCGGCGGGTTTGGGGCGTTGGCAGCGGGCGTGGGCAGGGGCCACAGGCGGGGGCGGAGGCCGTGGGCGGTAGCAGGGAGGGGCAGCGGTCCTCCATTAGGACGTACTATCAAACTGCTGGACTAGAATGTTATCAGAGTACGCGATAACAAGTACATACACGATTGATAAATTGCATACAAGGTTCGATGCGGCATTTACACTGTGCTTCGAGATGCAGCTTGTCAGGCGCGTGGCGTCCTCGCCGTGCTCCCAACGTGATTTCCATTCGCTGTGCTGTCTTGAGCCGCAGTACCAGCCACGCAGCGTCTTGGCGCTGTTTGTTGGCCCGCGAGCGACGTGCAGCTCACCATGCGGACTCGCAGCGGTCGTGACCTGCAACCGGCGCCTGCGCCCCAAGACGGTAGCAATGGCGACACTACCTGGCCCGGGGCGTCGCGTGGCGTCCGTGCGCAGCCCCATGACGTCATCTTCACGTACGCCCGAGGCCGAGGTGGCCCGATCACCGTCAACCGGGCGGACTGCATGAGCCTCGAGGACGGGACGGACTTGCGCGACGGCGTCGTGGACGCCATTGCCCGGTACATCTGGGAAGAGGAGCTCTCCCCGGAGGACTCTGCCGACTGCCTGGTGTTTTGTAGTGTTTGGAACAAGCTTTTGCGCGACGTGGGGGGGGGGGCGTCTCGTGTGACCGCTATGACTCGGTCTGTAGATATTTTTTCTTTCTCTACCTGGGTGTTCTTTTTCTGTGAGGGCCATCATTGGTGGATTGCTGTGCTTTCGGGGGTTCAACGTTTGCACAGGGCTTTGGGCATGACAGCCGCTGGTGGTGCCGCGCACACGGGGTCGCCGACGGCTACTCTCGCTTTCTTCAACTCGTTGGGCTCGGTATCGATCGCCGGACGTGCGTCTAGCTCTGTTATTGAGTGGTTGGAGCACGAGTGCATGCGGCGTGGCGTTGTTGGAGCTAACGCGGGAGGACTTCGGCCAGGATGGTCGCTGTCTTGCCTCGCCGTCACCTCGCCGGATGTGCCCCAGCAACCCAACTTTAACGACTGTGGTCTGTTTGCGCTGTCGTTCTTCCGGTCGTTCTTTGCATGCCCCGCTGGTGAGCGCTCCTCGCTGTTGCGCGCGGACGGCGTGGGCACAAGGGCGTGGGCGGAGAACTTCCATCTACTAACGCGCGCCGCCATGCGCAATCTTTGCAAGACGCTGACGGAGCGGGAGCCTGACGCCAAGGGTGAGCTGGTCGACGCGCGACCGAAGCGGCGGCGTCGTTTGCGCTCGACGAGGGCGGGTACGGGGCCGACCGAGGGGGGGCAGCCGTCTGCTGCGGGACCGAGCGAGGGGGGGCAGCCGTCGGCGGGGCCGAGCGAGGGGGGGCGGCCGTCTGCGGGACCGAGCGAGGGGGGGCAGCCGTCGGCGGGGCCGAGCGAGGGGGGGCGGCCGTCTGCGGCGTACGGACCGCTGGAGCAGACGCGTCATACCCGCCTGGGGCCCTCCATCCCGGCGGTTGGGAACCCGAAGTCGACGACCGGGGACGCGGAGGTCGCTACTACGCTCGCGGATGTCAACCCTGCCGGCCAAGCACCGGGGGGCGCGTCTCGACTCGGTGGCGCTTCCAAGGGACCCCCGGTCACCGCCAAGGCGCATACAGCCGCGACTGCCGCGACGGTCGCAGAAGACGGCAACGCTGGCGAGATGGACTTCCTCCTGGGCATCTTGCCCGCCTCTTCAACCAACATCTCTCTTGCGGCCGACCTTCTACCATCTGGGAGTACGTCGGGGAAGCGAAAGCGGGCGCGGGAGGACGAGACAGATGCTCACGCGGCCCGATGGATGGCTGACTTCCGCCGGTGGGGTTTGCCGATGGAGCCGGTGGTGGCGCGCACCCTCTGCTCCGTCTTCGACAAGACGGATGGCTTTACGCCGGCTTTTGTCAACCTCTTTGCCACGGGCGTCGCCCAGTGGCATCCTCCTGCAAGCCGTCATCGACTGGCCCCTTGGTTTGCCGCCGCCATACTAGAGGCGTCTGCCAAGTGCGGCATGCGTCGGGGCGCGGGGGCGTCTCTCATGCTCCTGTCGCAAGTGCACACGGTGTTGCGAGCTGCTTATCGTTTTCATCAACGCCCCATGCCGGATGACGCGTGTTGTTGAGCCGGTCGGCTGACTTGACGCGTTTGGTGGGCGTGTGGCGAGGTGTCATAGGCTCACTGACTCGGAGCCTGGGGAAGGGTCGTTTGCATCGTGGGATTTGCTTTGGGGCGGCAGGGTTCTTTACGTGTTCATTTCATGCTGCCTTGTCCAGTCGCTATGATATTCGTCGCTCACTGTCGCCATATTGCACCATTGCACCTTGCGCCCCGCGCCACGTCACAAGTGGCACATTCGCCTAAGATGCTGCTGCTCGTAGGGGACAGCTGAGGCTGTGGGGACAGCCGCATCAGGCGTCCCGCCGTCACGGTGTGCTTTGGAACACATGAGGCTGGAGGGACCAATGCATCTCAGTACAAGACATTACAAGCTGGTATTCTGGCCGAATGCCATTGACCATTGGGACGGTGTGCTTGTCTTCGTGCCTTGTTTTATTCATGCACATGCTGGCAATGCCACCTTTCGACTCGTCCCCACAGCCACCCACCCCGCCGAGCGCCTCGTCCTCGTCGTGTTGCGCGGCAGCACGGCTGCCCCCTGCACCCCTCTCGCGCACGGCACAACGTCGGCCTTCCCCGACACAGCCGCCAACTTGGCGGCCCAGCGGCCGGCAGCAAGCCCCTCCCCGCCTGCGACAGCAATCCCAGCACCACCTTCGCGCGCGACACCACGTCCGCCACGTCCGCCCCCCCCCCGCGCGACACCACGTCCGCCACGTCCGCTCCCCTCCCCGCCCCCGCCAGAACGACTGACTTGGAGACCGCGGCAGCCGACAAAGCGCCCTCGGCCGGCGGCGGCAGCACGTCTAGCACCGCCCCCGCGCGCGGCATCACGTCCGCCTCCCCCACGCCAGTACGACCGACGTGGCGACGTCGGCAGCCGGCAGCAAGGCCCCCCCCAGACGCCGGCGGCCGACAGCTCAGCGCCGCCCCCGCGCGCAGCACCACATGCGCCCCCCCCCGCGCCAAAACGACCGACGTGGCGACGTCGGCAGCCAACAACACGCCTTCGACCCGTCGCCCGCGGCAGCAAGCCCATCACCGCCCCCGCGCGCGCAACCACCAACCTGGCGGGGGCAGCGGCCGGCATCACGCCCACCGCCGTGTGCCGCAACGACCGACTTGGCGGCGGCGGCAGCGGGTAGCACGCCCCCATCCGCTAGCGGCCGCAAGCCCAGAACCGCCACCACGCGCGGCACGACGTCCTCCTCCCCCGCCACAGCGACCGACCTTGCGGCAGCAGCGGCCGGAAACGCACCCACCGCCGCCAGCGGGCACACGCCCAGCGCGGCCTCCACAGGCAGCAGCACTTCGGTCCACTTCAGCACGGGCGCGCGGCTCTTCTCTCCGAGACTGCAGTTGGCCGCCGCAGTTGGTGGACATGGCGGAGCGGAGCCCGCCGGAGTGTGGCGCGCATGGGGCCCCTGGAAATGGGCGCGCGACCATCATCAATGGCAGTCCTGGAGCAGCGGAAGGGCAGGCGGGAAAGTCGACGCGGCGATAGAAGGGGTGCTACTGCTGTCAAATGTTGCAAGCGATAATAGCTAAGCTTGTCACAAACTTTTTGATACGTACGAGATTATAACTTATACCGTCAATGATAATATTGGTCACAATATTTGCCACTGCAGCACGACACTCTTCTCCTTGTCGGCGCGAAGCCCCGTGCAATAACGATGTGCTGCACGACCAAGCGAAGCGAGAATCGACCATGGAACACCAAACTAAATATAGCCACAATACACAGGCCCACATCAAGACTTCCCTGGAGTACTCTCCGGCGGTCACTGCACCCCCTCACAAGGGCCCTGAGAGCGCCGCAACGGCAACAAAAGAGGCAAAGTAGCGTACCATGGACGACGCCTGCCGGCAGTAAAAAAAAGCTGCGCTACGGCGGTCCCGCGTACGCGTGCGCATCCCAAGACAGAGACGTCCTGCGCACCCACCCCTGGTGCAAGGCTAAGCCCGCGCTCGCGGCCCACATGTGCCCTAAGAGCGCCGCAACGGCAACAAACGAGGCAAAGTAGCGTACCATAGACGACGCCTGCCGGCAGTAAGAAAGAGCTGCGCTACGGCGGTCCCGCGTACGCGTGCGCATCCGAAGAGAGCCACGTCCTGCGCACCCACCCCTGGTGCACGGCTAAGCCCGCGCTCGCGGCCCACATGTGCCCTAAGAGCGCCGCAACGGCAACAAACGAGGCAAAGTAGCGTACCA
>ENA-ORXC01002069-ORXC01002069.1-marine-metagenome-genome-assembly--contig:-NODE-2069-length-11198-cov-4.640590_pt1 | contig 11198 bp, 9 predicted proteins | sample MGYA00237865_ERZ511478 | MGnify/ENA metagenome assembly ERZ511478 | reverse complement strand
GGGGTTGTTGGGAGGAAGGTGGAGCCTGACGGCTTGCCCGCTGCACATTGTGGTTTATGGCGCACGTTTGCTCGCTCGTGGCCCCCCCCACGGCCCCTCGCACGGGGTGGGACTGCTTTCGTGTCTGGTCGCGGTGTGGGTGTCCGCCTCTCTCTTCCCCGTGGTGCCCCTCGCACGTGCCTGCCCTGCACCCCGTAGGTCCCCGCTGCGCCGCATGACCGCGGCGACGCTGGCGTTGCTGCTCGGCTTCTTCTCGGCCACTTCGGCGGCGACGATCATCGGGTCGGTCGCGGATTGGGACCCGCTCGCTGCGGGTATGTCAGAGGGAGTCCCGGTGAGCATGGCGCCTCGGTGGTGGGTGGGGTGAGGTGCAAGGGCGTCGGAAGCGACGGGTGTCTGGAGTCTGTCGTGGGGGGGGGACGCACGACCATGGCGTGATTGTTGGTGGGAGACACTACTGCGGTTTCAGCGTAGTTGGGCCTGTTGTAGGCGCAGTTGGACGGTGCCGGGATGGACCGTGAGACACCTGTGGTCCCATCGTGCGGCGACCAGGCGCCCCTCGTGACTTTTTGTTGTCTGCTTGTCGTATTTGTACTGCGTGGCGGGCGGTTGCCGTGCTCGCGCTTCTGCTGGCTTGGTCGTCCCACCCCCAATCTGCCGTTTTCTTCCTTGGCTCTAACTGGCCCCCGCCTTTTCGTGTCTCCCTGTCGCTCGCCTTCTGTTGTCGTTGCTGGGGGCTCTTTGCGGTTGTGTCCCGCTTCCGCCGTGCTCTGCTATCTGTTTCCTTCCACTTCCCCCAATGACTTCCCCGTGCAGCCGTGCTCATTGTGTACACGGAGGGCCTTACGCGTGCCTACTACTCCTCCCGCACACCGTCGGTCGGGTTACAGTTGGCCAACGCGTTCAAGGTCGGTTTGGAGTATGGCCTATTTGTCGACGCCTTCAAGCTGTCCACCTGAGTCTGGGCGCGGCGCGCGCGGCGGTGGGCGCTTGGTCGCTGGTTGGGAGTGGCGGCGCAGTCCGCCACCGCGTGGCGTTTGGCACGCTTTCCCGCGCGAGTCGTCATGTCCAGTAGGGTGTTCTGGCGGGAGCACGGCCCGTCCCTGGTCTGCAGCTCAGGAGCGCGAGAGTGCTCCCGTAGGGCAGCCACTGCCGTTCGTGACGAGGGTGGCAACACCTTCTCGCCGTGAAAGCAATGACAGTGACCCGCATGTGTTACTCATCGTCTCCCTCCCATCCTCCCTTTCTTTCAAATCCCCCAAAACGACGACCATACGGGAACTATTGGCTCTCCCTGTGAACCACGGTGATTCTCCATAGCTGGTTGTAACGCACACTTGCTCTTAGTGTGATTTGGACTTTGTATGCCTGCTTCCCGTCCTTTCAATTGCGTTTCCTGGCAGGGATAACACAGGATTACCATGGAGGGCCTTCTTCAACGCCGTGGCCGAAGAGGCAGCTCCGATGGGCAAAGGGGGCGGCGATGTCGTCCACAATGGCGAGGCGAGGTTGGGCCGCCCGACGTGGCCGCCGTGCCGGCGGCGACGGCGGCGGTCGACGCGGCCGCGCAGGTGATGTGCGCCCGCCGGCGGAGGGGGCGGCGGCTGTGAGTGACAGCGGCAGCAGCCGCGGCGGCCAGGGGCGGCGACGGTGGCAGCGGTGACGGCCGGCACCCCCCCCTTCCTCGACGGCCCCCGTCGTCCTCTTGCCTCGGTCACGACGACACCAAGTCGTGCGCTGCCATTTCCGCGGCAGTGCTGGCGGGTGTGGTCGCCCCCGGGTGGTGGTTGTTGCGACGCGGCGCCGTGAGTGCGGGGGATGTAGTAGGGAGGGACTTCACAGCCGCCGTGTCGGCGACCGCCGGCGGTGCGACGGGCGGCCGACGGCGTCCGGCGGTGGACGCGGGAGACACCTGTCGGTGGTGAGGGTGTTCGCCGCCGCGACCACTTTGGTGGTGCCGGCGCGCTTTTGCTGGCCGCCGGGGCTGTCGGCACCCCCTCGCTCTTGCCGCCGCCTCCGGTTGCCTCAGGGGGTACCCCCGTTGCTGCCGCGGGCGCGGCCGCTGCCGCTGCCGCTGCCACCTTGCCATCGGCGGCCGGCTGTGGTTCACCACTCGCACCGCCCACCAGGGGGCCGCTGCTCGCCTCTGCTGCGGAGGTGGTTGCCAAGGCCGCAACACACGCGACGGTCCGTTGGGGGTGTACGGGGGCGCGCGGCAGAGCTGCTGGGAGAGGATACCACGGCGCTCCACGCTCCATGGCTGTGGCCGCTGCGTGGTTGCCGCTGGTGGCCGACACGTGGGGCGTTGGTGTCGTCGGCGGGGGGGGTGGGGTGGGGCGGCAGGTGCATACCGTCGCTGCCACAGAGATTCTGTCTGCGGCTCGGGGCGTCCACTCTGCCGTCGCTGCGACGTTTTGCGGCTACTTGTGCGCGCGCGGCCTTGCGTGGGGGCAACATGAGTGTGTTTATGCTCATTTGAAGGGAACGTGTAGATGGGGTTGTGTGTGCGATGCATGGGGTGACCGTGGATGCTTCTTCTTCCACTCTTCCGACATCCACATACACACCCGAAACTGCTCCTTGCGCTGCGCGATTTCATTCATAAGGGCGGCACCTCCGCAGTATGCGACTCGTCCCCGACCGCAGCCGCGGTCCCGAGGAGCCACAGTGACGGCGTGGCTCAACCAACCCCCGCCCAACGTACGCAAACATGCAGTCCCCAATCCTAAACACTAGCGGGTGGTGCAGCAGCTCGAAGCTGAGAAGCTCGACCCACCCCCCACGCCGCCACACCTATTCAGGTGTAGAGGCACCTCTACCTCCACCAAAGGTGCGGTCGGCCATGCCCGCCGACAGCGGCACAATGTGGGTGGTCACGCGGCCAATACGTCATTGTCAACGCCAGGTAGAGGATCCTTGACGGCGCCCGCTACGGGTGGTCGCTCAACCTCGCGCTCCAGCTGCGCCACTAGGGCGACGAGAGAGGCTTCCATCTCGTCCCACCTCTGCCACTCGCGCCCAAAGGCATGGAGAGAACGGGCTCTCTCCAACGCCTCTGCCCAATGCTCGCAACCTTGAAGGGCAACCACCATCCTCCACGTGGTATTAGCCCACATCTGCGGGGTCGCCTCCCGTGTCCGCAACTGGAGTGCGCGCCGGTAGCACGCCACCGCCTCCTCCCAGTTGGCCACCTTGTCGCCGTACACCCGCTCTGCGTACGCCGTGCCCATACAGAACTGCACCTGGGCCCATCGCTGCGCATTGGACTCGCGCGTCACTATCTCGAGGGCGTACCGGTAGCATGCCAACGCCTCCTCCATGTTGTCCGCCGCGTCGCCGCTGGTCCGCAGCCTTAGCGCGAAGGCCAGATTGACCTGCGTCGCCAACCACTCCACCGGCGCTGTCTCCCGCGTCCAGACTTCGAGGACGAGCCTATAGCACGCCACCGCCTCTTCCACGTTCGCCGCCTGGTCGCTGTCCGCCCACCGCATACATGTCCTGGCCATGCTGTACAGCGTCTCGGCCCAGGAAGTCGGCGTCGACTCCCGCGTCCACACTTCGAGTGCGCGGCGAAAACACGCTTTCGTCAGCTCCATCTTGGCCTCGTTGTCCTCTTTGCCGCCGCCCACCTGCGACCTGTAAGCGTAGGCCAAGCAGACCTGCATCGTGGCCCACTCCAGCGGCGCCGTCTCCCGCGTCCACACGTCGAGTGCGCGCTGGTGGCAAGCCACCGCCTCCTCCAGGTTTGCCACCTCGTCGCCGTCCACCACCTGCGCATACGCCATACCCATGCGCTTCTGCGTCTCGGCCCAGGCACCAGGCGCCGCCTCCCGCGTCCAAACCTCGAGTGTGCCGCGGTAGCACGCCATCATCTCCTCCTTGTTGGCTTGGTTGGCGTCCTTGTCGCCGCCCATCCGCAGCTGATAAAGTCCGGCCAGCTTGAGCTGCGTTGAGGCCCACTCTTGCGGCATCGCCTCCATCGTCCACACACTGAGGACGCGCCGGAAGCATGTCACCGCCTCCTCCAAGTTGGCCGCCTTGTCGCCGTCCACCCGCTCCGAGTATGCTAAGCCCAGGCAATGCTGAGTCAGCGCCCACGGACGCGGTACTGCGTCTCGAGTCCGCACCTCAAGGGCGCGGCGGTAGCACGCCAACGCCTCCTCCAAGTTGGCCGCCTTGTCGCCGTCCACCCGCTGAGTGTACGCCATGCCCATCCCGTGCTGCGTCGTTGCCCAGTGCAGCGGCATGGTCTCACACGTCCACACCTCGAGGGCGCGCCGGTAGCACGCGATCGCCTCCTCCATGTTTGCCGCCTTGTCGCCGTCCACCCGCTCAGCGTAGGCCGCGCCCATGTCCAGGTTCGTGTCGGCCCATAGCAGCGGCGCGGCGTCCCGCGTGCGCACGTCGACGGCGCGCCGGAAATGGGCCAATGCCTCCTCCATGTTTGCCGCCTTGTCGCCTCCTTTCCGAATCGTGTACGCCGCACCCAAACAGTGCTGGGTCTCTGCCCAGGCGAGCGTCTCCTGCGTCCGCACCTCCAGCGCGTGGTTGTAACATCGAACTGCTTTCTGGAAGTTGGTCGCCTTGTCGCCATTGACCCGGTACGAATACAGGTTGCCTAAGTCGTTCTGCATCTCGGCCCATAGTAACGGCGCAGCGGCCTGCGGCATCTCATCCAAGCCTCGCCGCAGCAGAATGGAGGCAGCCTCCTGGTTTGCTGCCGTCCTGCACCCCTTGAGATGGAGGAAGGCCATGGCCAGACCCCAGTGGGCGGCGCCAAGCAGCACCGGGGAGTCGTGCACCAAGTGATTTGTGTCATCAACGATGGCCATCAGCGATGTCAGCACGAGCCCCACGTCAGCTTGGTGCCCGGCGAGTGACCCCGTTCGCACACGAGCAGCGTACCACTCATCAGTGGCCAAAGAGGCCAGCGCAAGGACGTCCTCACTGGCCGCCGCATGCCGCGCCACGTTGTTAAACCAGTAGCCGTCGTCGGCTGCAGCCCAAAAACAGTAGCCTAGCCACCCATGCGTGTCCGTATCGTCTGCGGGACAATCCTTGGCGTACTCATCCACCAGCCGCTGATGGGCGGCAGCTAGGTTCTCATCCAACAAGCTGTGGGCATAGCCACAGACGACCGGATGAATGACTACACCCGCTAGGTCCCCGCCAGCGACCTCTTGATGAATGAGCCCGGCCCGCACGATAGCATCCACGAGCTGAAGAACGCCCGGATGGACCGCCTCGCCGCCATCACTACGCCATTGCGCGCGTGAAGGGTTACTGCCCTCAGCCGCAGCGCCGACAACGCCGAGTTGCGGTCGCCACAGGCGATCGAGCACGTTCACACCAATATGCTCGTTGGCGGGCAAGATGCCAACCGCTGCAAACGCCCTGCGGTACTCGTCGTCAGGGAGTAGCGCTCGGCTGGTGTCTAGCGTCGCTCGCACGGACCGCATCGGGTTGAGGTCTGTCAAAGGACGTTGAAAGGAGAGGTCCGTCCATTGCTGCTCCAGCGCCGCCACTACCGGCCGCCACATTCCGCAGCGGGCCGAGAGGAGGGACGCGACGATGCTCACAGACTGCACATGGCACTGCGTAAGGTCGAGCACCCGCTGTACCCACTCGGCTTCCTCCTCCGCCGAGAAAACGAGCTTGTTCTTGGTTGGCCGCCTGCCGATAGCTCTGGCCAGCAGCTTTCGAGCATCCTCTTGTGGCCAGGAGGTGATTGCCAACCGCACCGCGCCCGTCACCAAAGCAAGGACCGATTCGGACCGCGTGGTGAACAACACCGGCGTGGCCCGCGACACGACCAGCAGCAGCTGTTTCAGCATGCCAACCTGATCGTAGCGCACGTCGTCGATGATGACGAGCCACTTCGACGCATCCGCCATCAAGGACGCCTGCACGTCCGAAGCAGCGAGCGCTACAAAGTCCTTGCGCCCCGTTAGCCGCAGACAGCGTTTGGTTGCGGCCTCTCCATAAAAGTGGTACACCAACGCCAGTACGGCAGTGGCGACTGTCTCGGAGGTAGACGTGTCGTTGAGCTGCAACCAAAGCGTGCCCTGCGGGAACAGTGTCCGCACCCGCGCGCAGGCTGCCACCTCTGCACAGGCAGTCGACTTGCCACAACCACCAATCCCATGGACGCCGACCCGAGGGGCCTCGGTGGCTTCTCCACGCGCGTAGCTCTCAAGCATTGACATGATGGCGTGCTCGACACGGCCATGCTTCTGGACGCCTGCCACGTGATCCCCGCCCAGAACGGGGGGCCTCCAGCCCACCTCGTACATAGACAGGTCCGGCTCCACGGGGAGGCTCCCCGCCAGGTTCCGCCCCAGCTCGCACACCTGCCTCATCAATCCGTCCACGCCGTTCTCCACTCGGTCAACCGCACGGCCAACCGCACTGTGTACGTTCGAGTTGATCTGCATGTCGCGGATGTCCTTTAGCTGCTGCTCCCACCCTTGCACAAGAGCGTCCGTCATCATGTCCTTGACAGGCGTCATGAAGAAAGTCGCCTCCACCTGCTCCAAAACAGTCTCAACTTGAGCCATCAACAAGCACAGCTGCTCGATGTAGGCAGCCCCAAACTCGGTCGGGTCCGTGCGTAGTTGTTCAAAGATGCGACAAAGCACGTCAAAGGCTATTGCCTCGCACCTCTTAACCGCGTCCTTGCGCCGAGCGTCATGACCGTCGGATAACACCACCAGAACCCCGACTTGCACGACGAGGAGACACAGACGGAGCACAGGTCCGACGACCGGCACGCAAGTCACTTGGTCAACTGCGTCGGCCGCTTTTCCAATGGCGCTCGCACCAGTAAGCCCCGCAGAGGCCGACGGCGCCAGCCAGTGCTGCGCATTGAGCACAAAATGACGTCCGCGGCGCCCTAGTATCTTTGATGCGATGCCCAGCTGGTCGTCTGCGGCCTCCGGGAGCGGTGGTAACACCGACATCAGCAGCTCATGCACCGCCGTCGCGTCATTCCATCCGCTCAAGCTGGCGCACACTAGCGCCTCCCACGGGGTCAGGAGAGATCCCCCGCCAGTCACCCAGGATGTGCAGATGGCCGCCGACGGCGCCTCGAGCAGCAGTTGCACGTCCAACAGGTCTTGACCGCTGGAAATGGAGTTGCGCTCCTTGCCTTCCAAAAACAGCAAGCGGTTGGTGTGGAGCCCACCAACGGCTGCGCATTCCTCCTCGCTCGGCACCCGCAGGGCACCAGCTCCCCGCTCCAAGACAATGCACGACGGGCCAGCCGCGCGGAAGGCATCAACCGTCGTCGGCACCCCGCGCCGGGAACTGCTCCACAGCACGTAGACGTTGCGGCCGAGGCACGCGTACACCTTGGAGCCAGGCACAACCTTGCGATTGGGGTGCACACATGACGCCACCCGAAACGTAGTCACTGAGTACCCCCTCCCCGGCACATGGTCACGCCCGTCGGTGTGTCCGCAACCCGCCACGCCCGTGACCTTGTCAGCGGCATCAAAACCCCCGTGGGTGTCATCACCTAAACCTTGAGGCGATGCGGCCGTAGCATCGCTCGCGCTAGAGGCATTGCCACTGCCGGCGGCACGGAAAACGGGCACAGGCGACGGCAAATGCTCCCCGCCAGTACTGCCAGGAGCGCGACCGCCATCAGGAGACGACAGTTGTTCGGTACCGCCGCCAGCCACGAGAGGAAGGAATTCCTCAGTGCCGTCACCACGACTGGCACCCACGGCTGCTGGTGACAATGGAATAGCAGGAAGACTGGGTGACGACAAACTCACCGATTCATGCACACCACGGTTGCTTCGCATACGGGTACGCGGCTTGCCGTCGTCGGCCGCCGTTGGCACCTCAGACGAAGCCGTCGCCACCGCCGGCGAAGAGACCCGAGCACGCTCACCAAGGCTCCGGCCGAGACATGTTCTCCATGAGCCGGCCATCACGACCCTCGCCAATGGAAAAAAGCCCGCGCAACAACGTTGTGCTCGACCCCACCGCGCTGGCAATCTACAGAGGCACACTCCCGCAGAGCGCGCCGCCACTACCACACTCCTCGCACCGAGCCGATGTTCAGGGAAACCTCGCGCGCGCCTTCATCCAAGCGCAGGGATGCGGCGTCGCCACATAACGCTCTACCGACGAGGCGCTGTGTGAGTCGAGGATGCGACTCCGCCAACGTGAGAGCAGTCGTGACAGGCACCAGGCTGTGCCGCACAGCTCGCACAACGGCCTGAGCAAACAAAGGATGTGAGTGGTGGGACAACACCACTAGGAAATTTTTACCGGGAGGGGAGCCGGGTAGGTTGTTAGGCGTCAGGCAGCTCCTGCTAGCCCGACTCAAACCGAACTAACGGTCCACCAGCACACACACGAGGTCGACCTGGGCCAATCCGACAACTGACCGCTATGAAAGTCACTGTCTTCCGCTCGTTGCTCCTGGGCTTACATAGCTGTGCCCGCAGGCATGGTCCCCACGTCAAAGAAACGACGTGGTGTTCGCTCGTCGCCAACAACATACAGTAGTCTTGCCAGAGTGCATCACCGAACCCTGCAGGACACGACCGGCAGCATTCATTCGCCAGCTGTCGCACGAATGCTGCTGGAAGCACGACGCTCCTCCTCGCGTCGGAGTTGTGTAGAGCACCCCCGGGGGTGCCGGGAGCCCCCGGGTGGCGACCATCGCTCCAGCGGTGTGGCAACATCCGGAGTGTCTATGGAAAGACGTCGTCCCCACGATGGGGTTGACCTCTCTCCCGCGACAGTTCACGCCAGGTCCACGCGAGCCCACTTTGGCCTCGGACCCGTCTTTGCCTGTCGTTCACGGTGCGGGAGCGCCCCTGCCTGAGAGTGTTGCCGAGGGGGTCTTTCCCGTAGCCAGGTAGTGCTGCTTGGATGGGAACCAATCGTGGGTGCGCCCAAAAGTAGAGCCAATGAGAAGGAGAAGGAGAGGTGTAGTGTCCGATCTATTGGCTGGGGGCGCGATTCTGGTGGTCTGAGACGAGCTTCTGCAGCCAGATTTAGGCGATTCGGCAATAAAAACCGGACACAAAGGTGCACCTCAGGCGAGAGGTACAGCCGTTGTCTCAAAAATTCCTCACTGCGATTGTCTCAAAAGACCATTTCAAATCGGCCTCTACGGGGTCGTAGAGGCCGATTTGGAACTCTGTTGCAGCAGTTGGAGGAAGGGGTTTTCGAGAGATCGGCTGTCAGTAATCGCAGGATACAGCCGTTCTCCCAAAAATCCCGCACTCCAACAGTTGCGAAAGAGTTCTCAATCGACCTCTACGACCCCGCAGAGGCTGATTCGGAACTCTTTTGCAACAGTTGGAGTAAGGGAGTTTTGGGAGAACGGCTGTAGTGCGCGACGTGCTGCGGGTGCTGGATGTGGTGGCTGCTACTGGAGGGGGGGACTGACGGGGGGGTGGGCGCTGGGGGGGGGCTGCCGAGGCGTGAATGGAGACCCCCGTGTCGGCGCCCACCCCGTCCAAAGGCGGTCAGCGACGCAAAAGTAAGCTGTGCACGCAGACACACCGCCGGTGGACGCACCGCCGCTGTAAAAAGAAGAGCGGGCCCAGTTGCGCTTGAAAATGCATGTCGAGAGATGCGAGCCCGCGACTGGGTACGGCCGTGGACATCATGCGTCCACGACCATCGTGTCGAATCCGCGCGGCTGACATGAACGGCTCCTTCCACCGAGAAAATGATCGACGGAGGGAATGCCCTACATCTGCTACCTTCCACGGCGGGACACAGACCATGTATGGCGCTCCAGGTCCTTGTTCTGTTTCCGCCGAGAACCAGCTGCAACTCGGTTGTGCAAAGGACATTGGCCTGATGGCGCCACTCCGTGAGAACCCAAAGAAGCGGCAACACGACTGTCTCGATGAAGTGGCTGTCTGAGTGCGCGCCGGTCTCAATCACTCGAACGTGAATGGAACCTCCGTAGACGCCACGATCAATACAGTGCGTTCTCGTTATAAGAGACAGCTGATTCAGCTCAAAATGATTAAAAAGTGGCCTACATGGTCCGGAATGGAAGACTCGCGACCCATATTCTCTTGTAAACGATTCTCTTATAACGAGAACGCACTGTATTAGGAAGCACTTGTCTCTCTCAAATGAAGTATCGATAGTTCCGATTTCGTGGCGGCGAAGCTCATGACAGAGAGATCAAACTTTGCGTGTCCATTCGAGAGATGTCGTGCGATACCAGTCAATCGCGTGGGCATCTCTGTGGGCACCACGCACTGACTGGGCCAAGCTTGCGGGCCCTTGTTGGTGGACAAATGCTGTTGGTCGTACCAAGGACCAGCGAGAGGTCTCTTGATGTCGGTCGCCAGGGGTGTTGCCGAGGGGGCCTTCTCTCCAGTCAATGTAGGTGCAGTCACAGAGCAGACACGCATCGTGGCCGATGCACATCAGCTGACCCGCTGCAGCCGGTCAAGCAGGCGAAACCTGATTGCTCGTAGCGAGTGGTTGGCGTCAGTGTGTATCGCCAGGTGGGCTCTCTGGAGCCCAATGTCGGCTCAGAGGGTACAAAGAGGTCGCAGGGGAGCGGTTGTCGGTCGGACTCCTCCCCTTGCCTGCCAACTTTGCCACCTGCTGTGCACCCCACCCCTACCAAACAGCGCCGTCTGGCGCCGTGTGGCTGTGTGTGGCTGTGTGTGGCTCTGTGTCACGCCTTAACCACCTTACTGGCTCGCTTTCCAACTCATCAAGTCGTCACCCTCAAGCAGGTGGGGCCGCACCACCTCGACGTCGCCTGCCCTGCAAGAACCGCCTTCCAACTGGGCTTGCTCCAATCCACTGCGCTGGTGGTGTCATCCTCCACCCCTCGTGTACAAAGAGGCGCTGCGCAAGACCAGACGTTGCCGCGGGAGGAAAGCAGGCAATGAGGACTGCGACGCCAAGGACCATGGGATCCCTTGGCGACGACTCGCCGCCGGCGAAGACGCCGGTGATGTCGTCGCCAGGCGCGACGAGGCCGGATTCGCCGCAGGGGTCGCCGGAGGCGACACAATCGCCCAAGGACGACGAGGATGACAAAGAAGTGGATGGTGATGAAGACAGATGAACAGCGCGCATGGTTCGTCGCCTGATGCCGTCGGCACCAGCAGGCGCCCTGGGCGGCGAGTGGCCTGCTGGTGCCGACGGCATCAGGCGACGAACCATGCGCGCTGTTCATCTGTCTTCATCACCAT
>ENA-ORXC01002067-ORXC01002067.1-marine-metagenome-genome-assembly--contig:-NODE-2067-length-11201-cov-3.404531_pt1 | contig 11201 bp, 8 predicted proteins | sample MGYA00237865_ERZ511478 | MGnify/ENA metagenome assembly ERZ511478 | reverse complement strand
CAGAAAGATGTGTTAATGGATCATAGTAATGAGCATCAGCTCCATTTTGAGTTAAAATCACATCTGGTTTGAAGAAGTCGATTACTTTACGAAAAGACGCTTCATACACTTCTTGGAATGATTCATCCTCAGTAAATGCATCAATTGGAACATTAAAGGAAAACCCATATCCTTTTCCCTGTCCTTTTTCATTAATGTTTCCTGTTCCAGGGAATAAATAGCGACCAGTTTCATGAATCGACAGGGTGCAAACTTCAGGATCGTCATAGAAAGCCCATTGAACGCCATCACCATGATGAGCATCCGTATCGACATAAAGCACTTTAGCACCGTATTTCTTCTTCATATATTCAATAGCAATGGAGCTATCATTATATATACAAAATCCAGATGCTTTCCCTCTAAATCCGTGATGCAGGCCACCGCCTACATTGAGCGCATGATCAGATTTTCCGGTCATAACGGCATCAACAGCCGTTAGCGTACCACCAACAATGAGAGCACTCGCTTCATGCATATTTGAAAAGATGGGCGTATCTTCAGTACCAAGCCCATAGTTCGCTGCGATGGACGAAGCTAAACTTCCTTTCCCAGCTTTTTTCACTGCGTCGATATACGCTGGATCGTGGATTAGAGCAATTTCATCATCTGTTGCTATTCGAGGCGCAATTACATCTGAATCGTTTAGAGCCTTCATTTCAGTAAGAAGGTCCTGAGTGAGTTTAACACGAATATGATTGAAAGGGTGATCATCACTAAATTTATAGTTTAGATAATCTGAGGAGTAAACAAAAACAGAATCGCAGGTCATTTTTGAACCCCCGGCATGCTCGGCCAAAGAACCTCATAACCTTCCTTTTTGATATCATTAATGACCGAAGTTGGATTCATTGTCTGAATGCGAAAAACGATATTTTTGTATTTTTCATCATGACTGCATGGATAAACAAGCACACTGATGATGTTAACATTACGTTTTTTAATGATTTGGGTGATATCGGCAAGTTGTCCAGAAACGTTAGCTACTTGAACTTCAATATGTGAACTCGGTTGATGTGCACCTGTCAATAGGATAAGCGTATGTAACATGTCTGTTTCAGTTACCATACCGATTACTTTTCGATTATCAACAATGGGAATGGAGCTAATGCGCTGTTCGTAAAAAATTGTCGAGATCTCTTCAACGAAATCTAGTGGGTGAGCTGTAATCACATCTTTCTTCATAATAGAGGAAAGATGTGATTGTAACACTTCTTTGTTCGGACTTGAGTCAAGAATAGATGGACTAGCATCTTTAATATCTCGATCCGAAACAATACCAGTTAGCTCTCCTGCGCTATTTACGATCGGAAGGTGACGAATATTTTTTTCTCTCATTAGTTTAATTGCATCTGCAATGGTTTGATTCTCTTCAAGTGAAAAAACATTTCGATTCATAATTTCTTCTATGACCAACTTGACTCACTCCTTTGCATACTTAATACATGAAGCGGTTATGAAATCGGAGACGATCAAAAGCTTGAATAGAGTCCTGGTTAATCCTCGTCCCAATTCGAGCCATTAAACAATTTGCTGGATGAGAGCTAATTTCAGGATCGTCCGTTGCATACCATTCCAATCCTCCAGCATTCATCATTTTTTCCATGATTTTACGGTAATCCCATACAGATAATCCAGTTCCTTTAAGATCCCAATGCCAATAATATTCGGTAGTAATCACAATGTAATCGTTCATAGCATCATCCATGAAGGATGTCTTAAGGAGGCTTTTGCCTACTTTGGCATTACGATATTTTGGGATAACCTCAATCGCTCCTAATTCAATTAAATCTTCCATTTTCCCTTCTGACCAGCGTTCAAGGGGGTCGGGATAAAGAAATGTAACATAACCTACGATTGTTTCTCGTTCTCTCGCTACAATAATTCGTCCTTCAGGAAGTCCAGCTATTTCAACTAGGGCTTTATGCTGTTGCTCAGGGGGACGAAATGCGACAAGATCCTTATGTAAATGATAGGATGCAAGGCGATCGGGGGTGATTGGGCCTTCAATAATTAGTTTTCCATGTGGCGTATTCCACTCAATTGCATTATACGTTTTATGATGTTCCATCTAGTCACCACCTTTTAATAATGGTCTCAATTCTTATTATACATGAAACGAGATAAATGTAAGGGGTTTCAATGTTATTTTTTGAAGTTTTGTCATTTGTTAAAAAATTAGGAATTTATGTTATACTAACAGGGAAAGACATGAAGGAGAAGGAGGAGATTACTTATGGAATTGAAACCGCTTTCTGCTACATTGGGTAATCATAATTTACAGGATTATGAAGCTACATACGGGAATTTTGATTGGAAAGACGTGGAGAAAACATTTACTTGGAGTGAAACAGGGAATGTCAATATGGCCTACGAAGCAATCGATAGGCACGCTGAGTCCGATCGTAAAAACAAAGTAGCTCTTTATTTTTCTGACCCAACACGCGATGAGAAGTATACGTATAGTGAAATGAAATCAATGAGTAACAAAGCTGGGAACGTTCTAAAAAAAGTGAATGTTGAAAAAGGGGACCGGGTCTTTATATTCATGCCAAGATCTCCAGAGCTATACTTCATTCTTCTGGGAACGCTTAAACTTGGTGCGATTGCTGGACCGCTTTTTGAAGCTTTTATGGAAGGTGCGGTGAGAGATCGACTTGAGGATAGTGAAGCAAAGGTACTCGTCACAACTCCTGAATTACTCGAACGCGTACCAGTTGATGAGCTTCCGAACCTTGAAAACGTTGTGTTAGTGGGAGAAAACGTAAAAGAAGAAGGACCATATATCGATTTTTATAAGCATTTTGAGTCAGCAGACAAGAAGTTGAAAATAGAATGGGTTGACCGTGAAGATGGTATGATTCTTCATTATACATCTGGGTCGACAGGTAAGCCAAAAGGCGTTCTTCATGTTCATAATGCGATGGTACAACATTATCAAACAGCGAAATGGGTACTTGATCTAAAAGAAGATGATGTCTATTGGTGTACAGCCGATCCTGGCTGGGTAACCGGAACCTCCTATGGTATTTTTGCTCCATGGCTAGCTGGAACGTCGAACGTTATTCGTGGTGGTCGCTTTAGTCCAGAAGATTGGTACGGAACAATCGAAAAATATGAAGTCACTGTATGGTATAGTGCACCTACCGCATTCCGTATGCTTATGGGAGCAGGAGATGAGATTGTTAAGAAATTTGATCTTTCATCCCTACGCCATGTTTTAAGTGTCGGAGAACCGTTAAATCCAGAGGTTATTAAGTGGGGAAATCAAGTACTTGATCTGCGCATTCATGACAACTGGTGGATGACGGAAACGGGTGCGCAGCTAATCAGCAATTACCCTTCTATGGAAATAAAACCAGGATCAATGGGTAAACCGATTCCAGGCGTGCACGCAGCGATCGTTGATGATCAAGGGAATGAACTACCAGCTAATCGAATGGGGAACCTAGCGATTAAGAAAGGCTGGCCATCGATGATGCGTGCGATCTGGAATCGTCCTGAGAAATATGAAAGTTATTTCTTAAAAGGAGACTGGTACGTATCTGGCGATTCAGCTTATAAAGATGAAGATGGCTACTTCTGGTTCCAGGGACGTGTGGATGATGTCATAATGACTTCTGGTGAACGGGTCGGTCCGTTTGAAGTTGAAAGTAAACTAGTTGAACACAGGGCTGTTGCTGAAGCAGGTGTTATTGGTAAACCAGATCCTGTTCGAGGCGAAATTATTAAAGCCTTTATTGCACTGAGAGATGGACATGAGCCATCTGATGAGTTAATGGAGGAGATTCGTAACTTTGTGAAAAAAGGTCTCGCTGCTCATGCGGCACCTCGAGAAATTGAATTTAGAGACAAGCTTCCGAAAACAAGAAGTGGTAAAATTATGCGTCGTGTGCTAAAGGCATGGGAGCTTGATTTACCTACTGGAGATTTGTCAACGATGGAAGATTAAAGAATAAAAACAGCCTGTAGCAAACTTTGCTACAGGCTGTTTTTTATTCCGAATCATTACTTGTATTAGTGGAACTATTAGCGTTATTTTCGCTGTTTGCCCCGTTTGAATTGCTATTGCTACTATTATTGGAGGTGTTGCTGTTCGCATTTTCTTCTGTACTATCATTATTTTCAGTATTAGCGCCATCTTCGTTTGAAGAGGAATCTTCTGGATTGCTTGATTCCTCTTCTTCATCCTCTGTAGCTTCCTCATTCTCGGTGTTACTGTTTCCGGAAGTTTGATCATTGCCTTCGTTTGATTCAGGGTTTGGTTCAGGTTTCTCTTTAGGTTCCGGCTTTTCAGACCAATCTCCACTTGTTACTTTAGCGGAAGCTCCTGATTCGTTACCAGCGACATCAACCGCTGTAACGTAATAAGCATAAGCACCAGAAGGGATGTTAAATGAACTACCATCAGAAGATTTTATACTTCCAAGCTTCGTAAAGGAACTGCTCCCGTTCGAAGCTCGGTAAATGCGGTACCCAACGATATCACTTTCACCCGAGGCACCCCAGCTTAATGTTGATCCATTAATTGAAAGTCCACCAACTGCGCCAGGTTTTTTTCCATTTTCCGAAGCAGTAGTGCCTTCGGAAACAATATTCAGGTTCTTAAACTCAGATGGTAAAAGGGATGCAAGATCGACTCCAGAGAAGTAATCTTCTTTAATCATCACTCCGCTGGACACGAACTCTTCTGGAGTGGAGCTAAGCGCTTGATACGTATTACCATTCATCACTACATAACGTCCTTCAGTGAGGCTGTCATCCACTTCAGTCGGTACGTATTTCGCGTTAAATAGATCAGTTTGGACAAGACCAGCTTTCTGACAAAGGTCAGATGCAAGCTTCCCTGAAATTCCACAGAAAGAACGTTTTACAATACCGGTTGGCATTTTGAAAGATTTCTCTGGGTCCATTATTTCTGGCTTTTTATCATAAGCAGCATTAGCAAATAATGCCCATAAGTTTTTATTTCTATTGGCATATTGACTATCCATACTGATTTGTTTATCGTATCCAGTCCATACACCTAGTGAAACATTAGGATTAACTGCTACAAACCATGCATCATAATAGTCTTGTCCTGTACCAGTTTTTCCAGCCCAATCAGAAGAGAATTTCAATTTGTTTGGAATGTCTTGGGCTGTCCCTTGATTAACTACGTCACGCATCATATCAATCGTTAGATACGCTGTTTGAGGACTAAAAACTTCGACTGGTTCTGGTTTTTGTTCGAAAATTGTGTTTCCGTCTCGATCAACTATTTTATCAATTAAGTATGCATCGACAAATTTTCCACCATTAGCAAATGTACCAAAAGCATTCGTGTTTTCTTCTACACTTACGCCACGTTGAAGTGCACCTATGGCCATTGATGGATTTGTTCGGTCATCAAGTGTCATTGTACTAAAGCCCATTTTTACTAAATAGTCAGTTGCTTCAACAGGGTTCATTTTATTATAAATGCGAACTGCAGGAACGTTGTATGATCTTTCCAATGCTTTTCGGGCTGTAACAAGACCATGATAATTCGATGAATAGTTACCAGGATTATATCCCTCTTTAATCGGTAAATCTGGCACAATGTAGCCAGGCTGAACTTTTCCTACTTCCATTGCAGGAGCATAGTCAAGCAATGGTTTCATCGTAGAACCATTTGAACGATAAGCGTCAGTAGCATGGTTAAGTTCTTCTTCTGCAAAATCTCTCCCACCCACGAAAGAAAGAATCTTTCCAGTTTCATTTTCGATTAAGATACTACCCACTTGCATGGGGAATTCTTTGTTTTCGAGTTCTCCTGTCTGGGAGTTTTGCACGGAAATTGTTTTAGAACTTTGAAAGTAGCTTCCATTTTCTACAACTTTATCTCTTGCAGCATTCATAGATTCATAAATTTCTTTGTCGATAGTTGTGTAAATTTTGTATCCATTCTTTCGAAGCTCTTTCTCTGCATTGCTCATAAATTCGAGGAATACATCTGAGTTTTCTTGAACTTCTTCCCATTTCAAATCCATTTTTTTAGCTATTTCTGTTGCAGATCTTCCAGTAACATTAGCGTCATAAGTTATTTGGTTATAATAGTCCACACTCTTCGCAAGCTTCTCTCCATCATATCCTTCTTCATCAGCGATCTGCTCTGCAAGAACGCGTTTCGCGCGATCTTCAATCTCAAATGTAAGGTATGGGTATTTCTCAACTGGCGAAGGGGAAGATTTAGTTAGGTTTTTTTCAATATCGTATTCAAGCGCCTTGTTGTACTCATCTTCGGTAATCGTTTCTTCTTGATACATGCGATAAAGAACAAATTCCATCCGGTCGATTCCAGCTGAAAGATCTTCCTTTTTCTCACCCGAGTTTGTAAAAGGGGTGTATGTATAAGGGTTTTTGGGAATACCTGCAATAAAAGCAGCTTGTGGCAAGTTTAAATCACTTGCATTGACTCCGAATATGCCTTGTGAGGCTGCTTGAACGCCAGCGATGTTATTACCAGAAGCATTACGTCCGTAAGGAACAATGTTAAGATATGCTTCTAGAATTTCATCTTTATTAAAGAAGTTTTCCAATCGAAGCGCGAGCAACATTTCTTTTGCTTTCCGTTCAAACGAAACTTCTCTCGTTAAAATCTGGTTTTTAACAAGCTGTTGCGTCAGTGTGCTCCCACCACTGCGGTCTTCTGAATTTGTAACTTCTTGCAGTACAGCTCGTCCTATTGCTTTAGGAACAATGCCGTCATGATCGTAAAAGTATTCATCTTCTGTGGAAATGACCGCCTTTTGTAGAAGAGGAGAAACGTCTTTTAACTCAACTTCTTTTCGCTCAATATCAGAACGGAAGTTTCCAAGAAATACGTCTCCAGCAAAGTAGACCTCACTGGTTTCTTCGTAGTTATAAACGTCACTCTTCATCTCAGCGTAAGAGCGAATCGGTTCATCTTTTACAAGCGATGCAAAATATCCAGCACCAACGCCACCGGCGAAAAATGTGCCCATAAGACCAATTACTATAAAGATCAGAAAAAGATTCCAAATAACTTTATAGGCAATTCTGGAGCCGGATAATATGTTGTATTCTTGTAATCTATCAATGAACGCGTTCCACTTCTGCCTGATAGTAGAAAAAAGCTCTCGCATTCCTATACCCCCTCAAATTAATCCTATTTATTATAGCATATGTCGTCGAGATTTGTATAAACTGGTAGGGATTTCAGTGGGCTTAGAATTGACATGGTTTTCCGTTTGTGATATTAATTTAAATAGTGTTTTTTAATGAACGACATGCTTTGATTGGACAAAGTAGCGTTTTTCTCCCTTTTTCAGAGAGCTGGTGGTCGGTGAGAACTAGCATAAAGGAAAATGTGAATTACCTCCATGAGCTTCTAATGGGAAAGACAACGTCTGTGTAGCATTAGACGGTTCAGACCGTTATTCTGACTGAGTGGAAGAAAGCATGCTTTCTTCAACAAGGGTGGTACCGCGATCAATCTCGTCCCTTTTTAGGGACGGGTTTTTTTATGTTTGTAGAACTGTAAATTGCTTTAAATAGGGAATTACTATGATTTAGAGGAGACGATGATATGCACATTTTAGATGAATTAGAAGCAAGAGGTCTGTTAAATCAGGTGACCGATAGAGAAGGTCTTGAAAAAGAGTTGTCTAACAATCGAATTGCGCTTTATTCAGGATTTGATCCAACTGCTGATAGTCTTCATATTGGACATTTGTTGCCAGTCCTTGCGCTTCGTAGATTTCAGCTTGCGGGGCATACGCCGATTGCGCTTGTTGGTGGGGCAACCGGACTTATTGGAGACCCAAGTGGCCGTTCGAATGAGCGTACGTTAAATTCCGAAGATATTGTAAAAGAATGGACCAATAAATTACAGGGTCAGCTAGCGCGCTTTTTAGATTTTGGTACAGAAGCGAATGCTGCAAAAGCTGTAAACAACTTTGACTGGATCGGCGAATTGAATGTGATTCCATTTCTTCGCGATGTAGGAAAGAACTTTGGTTTAAACTACATGCTTGCGAAAGATTCGGTTACATCACGTCTCGAAGCTGGAATTTCTTTTACCGAGTTTACGTACATGATTCTTCAATCGTATGACTTTCTTCAACTTTATCGTAAAGAAAATTGTCGCTTGCAAATTGGAGGTAGTGATCAGTGGGGAAATATCACGGCTGGTCTTGAATTAATTCGTAAAGAAGAAGGAAGCGAAGAATCGACGAAAGCATACGGTGCAACGTTTCCACTTGTTACGAAAAGTGACGGCTCCAAGTTTGGTAAGTCAGAAGGTGGCGCAATCTGGTTAGATGCTGATAAAACATCTCCTTATGAATTCTATCAGTTCTGGATTAATACAGATGATCGCGATGTGGTAAAGTTCCTAAATTACTTTACATTCTTAAGTATTGAAGAGATTAAAGAAATTGAGTCGAAGCATTTAGAAGCACCAGAAAAAAGAGAAGCACACCGTACACTTGCTGAAAACGTAACGAAGCTCGTACATGGAGAAGAAAAGCTTCAGCAGGCGATCAATATTTCGGAAGCTCTTTTTAGTGGAGATATTAAGCAATTAACAGCTGAAGAAATTCGTTTGGGGTTTAAAGATGTGCCATCCTATCACGTAGAAGATCATGAAAAAGGATTAATTGACTTACTTGTAGAAGCTGGGATTTCATCTTCCAAGCGTCAGGCAAGAGAAGATGTGAAGAATGGCGCCGTTTATATTAATGGTGAACGCTGTAAAGAAATAGACAAGGTGATTTCAGAAAGCGATCAAATTGAAAATCAATACGTTATTATTCGAAGAGGGAAAAAGAAATACTTCCTTCTCACATATTAATTGTTAATGAAGAGATGCTCGATAGAAGCATCTCTTTTTTCGTATAAACCAATTTTGCTTTTGGACATAAAAAAAACCCGGAATAAATTCCGGGGAGTTGAAACAGCTTAACGAGAGTAGTACTCAACGATAAGAGCTTCAGTGATTTCAGCAGGAAGTTCAGAACGCTCAGGAAGACGAGAGAACGTACCTTCAAGCTTATCTGCATCGAAAGTAAGGTATTCTGGAACGAAGTTGTTTACTTCGATTGCTTCTTTGATGATGTCAAGGTTGTTTGACTTCTCACGAACGCTGATCACTTGACCAGTCGCTACACGGTAAGAAGGGATGTCAACGCGTTTGCCATCGACAGTGATGTGGCCATGGTTAACTAGCTGACGAGCCTGACGGCGAGTACGAGCTAGACCCATACGATAAACAAGGTTATCAAGACGAGCTTCAAGAAGAATCATGAAGTTCTCACCGTGAACACCTTTCATTTTACCAGCATCATCGAAAAGACGACGGAATTGACGCTCAGTCATGCCGTACATGTGACGAAGCTTTTGCTTCTCTTGAAGCTGAAGTCCATATTCAGAAAGCTTTCTACGCTGGTTAGGTCCGTGTTGACCTGGAGCGTAAGGACGCTTTTCCAATTCTTTACCTGTTCCACTTAGAGAAATACCAAGACGACGAGAAATTTTCCAACTTGGTCCTGTATAACGAGCCATATTTAGCTCCTCCTTTATACCATTATTATTGGTATAAAATAAAAACAGTGTCGTGATTCCGGTTTGCGCACATTGTGTTTTCACACGCCTTCACCTCGACAGCCGGAGGGTACGCGGCGTACCTATTAAAAGGAACACAATGAAATCGCAGCCCGTCACGCTGCTGCCCATTCTTATTTTACACAAATGCAATTGTAACTCTTTCAGATTGAGATGTCAACTATAGTAGGGATTTGATGGATAAGAAGATATCAATGATCTGTGGAGAAAGATAATTCCCTCTTCACCTTATAATTGAAAACGCTTACAATGAAAGTGTAATGTGTGATTTTATAACAGGGGGTTATGACTTTGGGAGAGCAACGTTTTGAGACAAAAACAATTCATGATGGATATGATTCTAAATCACATCATAATAGTTTAGCATCACCGATCTATCAAACATCCACTTTTACATTTGAAACAGCAGAAGCTGGTGAAAGAAGGTTTGCTGGTGAAGAGCCTGGCTACATTTATTCAAGACTTGGAAATCCTACTGTTCGAATGTTGGAAGAGAGGATTGCTTCTCTTGAGAATGCGGAGGGTGGTTTAGCTTTTGGTTCAGGCATGGCAGCTGTTTCTGCTGTTCTTATGTATCTTGTAAAGTCGGGAGACCATATCCTTTGTTCTGAAGGAGTGTACGGCTGCACGTTTGGATTACTTAAAATGTTAGAAGAGAAATTTGCGATCGAGCATGACTTGCTTCCACTTGATTCATTTGAACAAGTTCAACAAGCTATTCGCCCAAATACAACGGTTATCTATATAGAGACGCCTATAAATCCAACATTGAAATTAATTGATCTTGAAATGATTTCTTCTGTAGCAAAGGAAAAAGGAATCACGGTTGTAGTAGATAATACATTTTCTACGCCGTATCTACAACGCCCTCTAGAATTTGGTTGTGATATTGTTTTGCACAGCGCTACGAAGTATATCGGAGGGCATGGGGATGTCGTGGCGGGGCTGGTTGTAAGTGATAAGAAGACAATTACTGCCATTGCAAAGAGTACACAAAAAGATATCGGAGGAATTCTATCACCGTTTGATGCATGGTTACTCCTTCGAGGATTGAAGACTCTCCCAATTCGGATGGATCGTCACTGCTCAAACGCTCATACAATCGTTCAAAAGTTAATCGAGCATCCATCAGTAACGAATGTAATGTATCCAGGAAGAGAGGAATCGCCTTCTTATCTAATTGCACAAAAGCAGATGAAAAGCCCGGGAGGATTAATTAGCTTTGAAATAAATGGTGGTAAACTAGAAGCCCAAAATTTTATGAATCGGCTAGGAATGATAAAAATTGCAGTTAGTCTTGGAGATGCTGAAACGCTTATTCAACATCCAGCGACGATGACACATGCAGTGGTTCCTGAAGAAGAGCGAAAACGGATGGGGATTAGTGAATCGCTGATTCGTCTTTCGATTGGACTTGAAGCATGGGAAGACATTTGGAGGGATATCGAACAAGCGCTTGAAAAATAAAAAACCGTCCAATGGAGACCTCCATTGGACGGTTTTTATCATTACTTAAAGTTCTTATAGATGAAGATTAAACCTGATCTTAAAGGTAA
>ENA-ORXC01002066-ORXC01002066.1-marine-metagenome-genome-assembly--contig:-NODE-2066-length-11205-cov-4.173706_pt1 | contig 11205 bp, 5 predicted proteins | sample MGYA00237865_ERZ511478 | MGnify/ENA metagenome assembly ERZ511478 | reverse complement strand
AGGCGGCCGCGTACGCGGATGAGGAGGAGCGCCGCCTGTACACGGTGCTGCCGGATATGGGGCCGTACGTGGCGGCGGGGGAGGCGGCGGCGGCGGCCGACGCCAAGGCCGACGGCCGCACCGACGGTGGCGGCGGCGGCGGCGGCGGCGTCGACGCCAAGCGGGCGGCCAAGGCGGCGCCGCGGGAGCTCGGCGGCGGCGGCGGCGGCAGCGGCGGCAAGGGCGGCGGCGGCGGCGGCGGCAAAAAGGGCGGCGCCGCCGCCGCCCCCGACGGCGCAGCGTCGGCGGCGCCCCCCCGCGGGGGGCAGCCGAATGGCGACGCGGGCGGCGGCGGCGGCGGCGGCGGCGGGGGCGCCCTCGAGTCCCTCCTCTCCACGGTCGTGGCGGTGGATTCCGCCGACAAGGCGGACCGCTTTTCCGCCCTCTTTGCGTCGACGCCCGCGGCGGGTGGGCCCAAGGCGGCGGGCCGGCGGCTCGGCCGGGCGCTCTTCCAAGCGGCGCCGACCAACCTCCACACCCTCCCCTACCTCGCCCGCGTGGCGGCGACGCTCCACGGCCACGCGCCCGACGTGGCGGCGACGCTCCTCGGCGCCCTCGACGAGGAGTTTCGGGCGCTCGGCGGCCGCAAGGAGCGCGACTGGCGGCTCCTCGAGGCGCGCGTGCGCAACGCGCGCTTTGTCGGGCAGCTGTCCAACTTTCGGTTGGCGCCGCCGACGACCATCTTTTACTACCTCAACAAGTGCCTCGCGGATTTCACCCACCACAATGTCGACGTGACGTGTCATTTGCTCGAGACGGCGGGGCGGGTGCTGCTGCACTCCCCCGCGACGGCGGCGCGCACCAACAACACGCTCGACATTGTGTGGCGCTTGCGGGCGGTGCGGCAGCTCGAGGCCCGCCACGAGGCCATGGTCGAAGCCGCCTACTATGCGTGCCGCGGCGACCCGTCGCTGCGCCACCGCGACCGCCCGCGGGAGCCGATGCGCGAGTACCTCACGCACCTCCTCCTCGGCGTGCAGCTGACGGCAGAGACGGTCGCGTGGACGGCCACGCAGTTGCGCAAGCTCCCCTGGGACGCGGACCTCGACCGGTACGTGGTGCGCAAGCTCCGTAAAGCCGAGCGCCTGCGCTTCCCCGCCCTCCGCCCCCTCGTGCGGGTGCTCCTCGCGCTGCGCCGCCCCGACGTGACCATCTACCTCGCCGACGCGCTCGTCGAGGCGGTGCGCGGGGGCCTCGAGCGCAACGACTCGCGGCTCAACCAGCGGCGCGTCGCAGAGGTGGTGCTCTTTGCGGAACTCACCGTTGCGCGCATCGTGCCGCCCGAGGTGCTCGTCGAGACCCTCTACGAGGTGATTAGCCACCCGGCCGAGGACGCGGCGGGCGACTACTTTCGGGTGCGCCTCCTGTGCGAGACGCTCAAAGTGGCGGGCGCCTTTTTGCTCCGCGCCACCCGCGACGGGGCGCGGCGGATGGGCGTCTTCCTCGCCTACTTTGACCGCTACTTGCTCGCCAAGGTGGCGGTGGAGGTGGCCGCCGAGTGGGGCGACGCGGCGCCCGCGTCGCCACGGGGTGGGGCGTCGCCGGTGGCGGCGGCGGCGGCGGCGGCGGCGGCGGCGGCGGCGGGTGGCGCCGCCGCCGCCGTCGCCGCCGCATCGGCCGGCGGCGGCAGTGGCGCCGGCGGCGACGGGGCGGCCGACGGCGACGCGGGGGCACCCGGCCCCCCCACCAGCGAGGATATCGCGGCGGCCGACTTGTACGCGCGCCTGCCCCTGCACGTGCGGTTTGTGGTGGAGGACGGCTTGGCGTCCGTGTCGGGGGGCTCCCTCCCACCCCGCGCCCGGTCGCTCGCCGACGCGGTCGCTGCGGTGGGGCGGGTCGAGTCGACGCCCGCGCTCGCGGCGATGGTCAAGGTGCCAAACTATGCGCTGCCGCCCGTGCCGGTGGTGGCGGCTGTGGCGCCGGTGGTCGACGCCGCGGCGGCGGCGGTGACGACGGCGGCGGCGGCGGCGACGACGACGGCGGCGGCGACGGCAACGTCGCCGGCAGAGGGGGCGGTGGCTGCTGCTTTGGCGCCCGCTGCCAAGAAGGATGCGCCGACGACGGCAACGGGGGTGGTGGCGGTCGACAAGGACGGCTCTGGCGCGGCGGCGGCAGCGTCGACTGACTCGGTCGCCAAGGGCGGCGACGGGCGCGTCGCACGCACAGCCGGCGGCGCGTCGGACGCGTCGCCCGGCACGAGTGTCGATGGTGACGAGTCGGACGACCACTCGGAGAGCGGCGCCGACGTCAAGGATGGGGAGGAGTATGAGGACGACGTGGACGAGGACGTTGACAGCAACGGCAGTGATGAGTTGGACGACCCTGACGGCGGCGAGGAGGTGGACGACGAGGACGGCGACGAGGAGGTTGACGATGAGGACGAGGAGGGAGAGGACGACGACGAAGACGACGACGACGACGACGACGATGACGATGAGGAGGACGAGGACGAGGACGAAGACGAGGACGACGAGTCGGACGTGGAGCTGACCAACGTGCCCCAAAAGGTCGTCCGCACGGAGGAGGAGGAGGAGTTTGACCGCGAGCTGGCGGCCGTGCAGAAGGAGGCGACCAACGAGGCGTGGCAGCAGGCCAAGGGGTCGTCTGCGTCGGTCAACCGGATGGCCCTGCCACTGCGGCTGTTTGCCGGGTCGGGCACGGGCGGGGCGGCGGCCGCCGCGGCTGCCGGCGGCGACAGCAGCGGCGACGGCAGTGGCGACGCCCTCCCCCCCAACACCGTCGACGTGAATGGCGTTGCGTCGGTCAAACTCAAGCTCCTCGTCCGCAAGGGCGGCAAATCCCACTCTAAGGAACTCGCCGTCCCCGCCGCCTCGTCGCTCGCGTCTGCCGCCCGCGACGGGGACGTGGCCGGCCGCGCGGAGCAGCTCGAGGTCAAGCGCCTGGTGCTCGGCAGCGCGGCGGTCATGTCGCCCGACTCGGATGAGGAGCGGGACGATGGGGGCTACGGCGGCCGCGGGGGCGGGGGGCGCAACCGCCGCCCCGAGCGCCCGCAGCAGTACGACGAGCGGTACCTGCTGACGGGGATGTTCAAGATGAAGCCACGCTGAGCGGCGGGGGCACCGTTGAGGGGCGTGGCTGCTGTTGCCTCGGGGCGCGCGGGCCGGCTCGGACCGGCTCGGCGCCTGACGTTTGGGAGGGCCTGTGCCTACGGGGCTGTCCTCGTCTGGCCGTGTTTGTTGCACGTGCCGCGGGAGGGGGTCGGCCCGCGTGTGGCGGGGGGGGGTGGGATGTGTGCGCCGGTGGGCGGGCGGCGGGCGCGGTGGGCCGCCGCGGACGCGGGCCGGCAGCGCGGCAAGAGACGAAAAAGAAAGATCGAGACGCGCCGCGAGGCTTCGTCGACGCGCAGCTCTCCGATTGGCGCTCACGGGTTTGCAATTGTAACTGCATTGGTCACAGACCAGGCTTGGGAACGGACCAGAATTCCCCGCGAGACAAGCTGACAGTTGATCCGTGTCTTGGGCAGGGTTGCGAGATTCAATCAAATATCTGAGAAAGGCGTTGCCTTCAAGGTAAATTAAAGTAAACGTTCACATTGAATTCTATTGAATACTTACCTCGGTCATTAACGACTTCTTCGAGAAAAGGCCTCCTGGAAGGGGGTGTGTGGCCGGTCAAGAAGAAATTGTCTGTACAACCGGGCACCACGACTGAACAAGTACGTGTTGAATTCAACCTCTGTGCTTCTCGAAGTGTTACCTTCAACGTAAATATTTGGTTGAATTTGGTTTGGTTGAAGGTAAGGGTCGACACCCTGTGTATGGTGCAACCACGCAGCAGAGAGCCCAGAGAACAACGACTGTTGAACCGGTAGTTCCAAGCGTGCAGCACCAGACACGGTTCATCAAGAAAAAAGAAAATACACGAGACGGACGGACTTGCCACCTGTCCGACCCGCGCTGCCCCAACAATCCTCATCTGGCTCTTTTCCCCGTGTGCAACGACGTCCGTAGTCGCCGTGGCAACGACGGGCTCGACAGTAGGTGACGTCCTTTCCAGTGCTGGTGACCCCACCTCGAAGATAACGACGAACAGCGCCGCCGCAGCCGACTCCGGTGTCACGGTCGGCGATGATGGCATGGCGTGTACCCACGATGATTGCCCGAGAGCGTCAAGCTGTACCCGCACCGCATCCGCAGTTGCGATCGACAGAGCAAGGCGGTTTACCGTCCACGGCACCATGAAGAGTAACAGACAAAAGGTGGCGTTTCCAGTGCTGAGGCCCTGCTGCGCACAATGGGACTCGGTCCGCTCCGACGTTGTTCGATACGCTCCGCGCCTTTGTTGATAAAAAAAGGGCGGCAACTACAAAGAGAAAAGCGAAAGTTCGCTCGGTGCTGCTCCTTGAAGCGCCAGCGGGCGACTGCGCGGGTGCGTGCGATGCTCAAATCTCGGCACCAGTATGAATACGACCTCTCATGCCCCATTGCCCTCACCAGCCAGTTGCACGGGCGCGCGCTCGGCCCTCGCCACGGCGCACGCCACAGCTGCCTGGTGCGCGGGCCACAACGCCCAGCAAGACCCAAAGCGCTCGAGCGCCCGCCCACAGTCCACAGCCGCCGACCAGCGCTCCCCGTCGACAAGCGTCTGCATCAGGCAGAAGGTTGTCAGTGCCCAGTCCTGCGGTGCCGCCTCGGGCGTCCGCGCCTCCAGCGCCCGGTAGAAGCAGGTGACCGCCGCGTCGACGCCCGCCGCCCCCGTGGCACCCGCCTTGTGGCGGCAGTGGTGCATGACACCCATATGGTGCTGTGTCGCCGCCCAGTTGAGCGGCACTGCTGCCCGAGTGCGCACAGTGAGGGCCAGGTCAAAGGAGGCCGCCGCCGCCGCCACGTTGGCCGCTGGGTCTCCAGATAGGCGGTCGCGGAGCGCCTTGCCGAGATGGCTTTGAGTGGCTGCCCACATGAGGGGCGCCGCCTCCCGCGTGTACACTGTCAGCGCGTCATTATAGCACGCGATGGCCGCCTCGATGGATGCCGCCTTGTCACCGGCAAGCCGGTCGTAGTAGGCCAGCCCGAGGGCGTAGCGCATTTTGGCCCACAGCAGCGGCGTCGCTGACCGGGTGTACTTTTCCAGCGCTCGACTGCAGCAGGCGATTGCCGCCTCCATATTGGAAGCCCGATCCCCGTCGACGCGGTAGTAATAAGCCCCCGCAAGGTTGCTCTGCGTGTCCGCCCACTCGAGCGGCGTCGCCTCCTGCGTCTGCACCTCCAGCGCCAAGCCGTAGCACGCCATCGCTGTCTCCACATTGGCCGCCTTGTCACCATGCACCCGGTTGACGAGGGCGCGGCCGAGAAGCTTCTGCGTCTCTGCCCACTCGAGCGGTGCCGTCGCCCGAGTGCGCACCTCCAGCGCCCGGTGGTAGCAAGCAATCGCCTCCTCCATGTTGGCCGCACGCGCGCCGCTGACGCGCTCACCGTACACGCGTCCGAGGCCGGCCTGCCACTCTGCCCACAGCGCTGACGCAACCGACTTGTCGACGAGCGCCATAGCATTTTCCCAGTGCGTGATGGCGGCCTCCAGGTTGGTCCGCCGGCAGTCGACAATTCGTGCGAGGTAGACCAACGCCAGCGCCGCGTGCACTCGGCCGAGCAGCACCGGCGACCGGGCACCTTTGGGGGCCGTGCCGTCTACCACCGCCTTTAGCGCGGTGAGCACCCCCTCCACGTCCGCCTGGAAGGCCAGTGGCGAGCTCACCCCCACGCGCACGGCTTGTCACGCGGGGTTTATGACTGACACCAACCCGCAAACATTCTCCGCCCCAGAAACGTGACGGACGACGTGGTCATACCAGTAGCCATCGTCGGGCACCTCCCAAAAAGGGAGCCGCCGCCACCCGTGCGGGTCCAAGATGTCGACAGAGACGCCCTCCATGTACGCATCCATCAATCGTTGGTGCACGGCGCGTGTGCAGTCGCCGAGCAAACCCAGCGCGTACTGACCAACAACAGGATGAACAACGACGCCAATGAGCTCCCCACTGGCCTCGTCTACGGTTCGGCGAAGCAGACCGGCCCGCACGAGCGCTGCAACCAGCTCCTCCACATCAGTGATCGGGATCGCGTCGCTCGATTGCCCAACAGACCGTTCGCCCGTTGTGGCCGCGCCGCCAAGCGGGAACCGCCACAGCCGTGTCAGCACGGAAAGGCGAACGTGGACAGGGAGTACGCCCACCGCCGCAAAGGCGTCCCGGCATACCCCGTCGGGAAGGAGCTCGAGGCTGACGTCTAGCGCCGCTCGCACCGATGGACGCGGCGAATCACTGTCCGAGCACCCAAAGTGAGGGTGCATCCAACACCGTTCCAGCCCATCTACCACCGCCCGCCACGCACCGCCGCGGACGGCAATCATCGAGCCGACATTTGCCAGCGACAGCTCGTGGCATTCCGTCTTTGCCAACACGCGGCGCACCCAGCCCGCCTCTTCGGCTGTCGACAACATGGGTACCCCCGGCGCCACCACCTTGCCGGCCGCCGCTGCCAACACCTGCCTCGCGTCCTCGACGGGCAGGGCGTCAATGGACACCAATGTGGTGCCCGGCACGGACGCGACGACCGCCTCAGAGCGCCTAGAGAAAAGAACAGGGGTAGCTGGAGGGATCAGCGCGAGGAGCTGCCGCAGAAACGCCCGCTTCTTGTACAACACATCATCAATCACAACCAGCCACTCAGCCGCATCCGCCACAGGCACGGAGCGCACGTAGCTGGCCGCCACCTCCACGAAGTTCTTGTCGGCCGTCAGGGCAGCCAGCTGCTTAGAAGCGATACCGCCGCAAAAGCGATGCACGAGCGCCACAACCGCTTCCGCGATGGATTGTAGCGTCGAGGATGCGTCCAACTGCACCCATGTCGTACCCTTTGAAAACCGAGCGCGCACCCAGTTGCAGGCCGCCACGCCCGCGCAAGTGGTCGTCTTTCCGCTCCCGCCGACAGCGCAGATGCCAACACGCGGCGCTATATCAGCGTCGCCTTTCGAGGGCTCCAGCAGCGCGACGATGATGGCGTGCTCTGCGCGTTTCGGATTGTCCACCCCACACACATATCCTGAGTCCAGCACAGGTGGGCGCCACCGCAGCTCGTACATGTCAAGCTCGTCATCACCACGCGACGGGCTCAACCGCTTCATCGTGGCTACCTGTGCGGCCCTCTGATCGACCTCATGGCCGACGGCGCCGAGCGCGCACGTGCCGACCAGCTCGTTGCCTACAGGCTCGAGCTGCTCCATCCAACCGCGCACGATGCGGTCTTCGAGCATTGTACTGGCGGGGAAGGCAAAGAAGGTAGCCTCGACAGCGTCCAATACGACCTCGACCCGGCTCAGCACTCCACACAGCTGCGCCGTATGCGCCGTCGCGAAGGCCGTCGGTTCGCGAGCTATCGCTTCGTCGACTAGAGTGACGAGCCGGCCGGCCCGTTCCGACGACCGCTCGAGGACGGCCACGCGCATGGTGTGGTGTGCCTCAGCCAACACTGCCATCGCGGTTGACTGGACGACCAGCAGCGCGACGCGGATTATGGGACCGACAACCGGGACCCCGCTGATCTGGTCGACCGAGTCGAGCGCAGCCGCGAGGGCACTGCCGCCACCGCCACCGCCCGACTCGCCATTCATAAGCGGCTGCAACCAGTGCGACGCTTGAAGGGCAGCCCGTCGCCCGCGGACCCCGAGAGCGGCCGACACTACCCCGCGCTTGGTGGTGCCCGGGAGAAGGAGGTCCGTTGACCCGACCAACGACCGTACCGCGACTGCTGGCCCGTCCTCATCCGCACGGCCCACGGAGAGAAACACGGGCCACGGGAGCACAAGAGAAGTCCCTGCCGTCGCCCACGCCTGACACACCTCCTCCGAGGGCGCTACGAGCAACAGCTCGACCGTCGACAGAGCGCCGCCCCCAGGCGCCGTGCTCTGCTCCTCCCCGCGCAAAAACAGCAGGCGGTCCTTCGTGTGACGGTAGTCGGCGGCAGCCGCATAAGCCACGTCCGAGAGCACTGCTGCCCGCAGAACTCCGCTTTCCCGTCCCAGCCGCACACATGAGGGACCCTTGCGTCGACAGGCAGCCGCCGATGGTGGCACTTCCTCTCCCGGAGAGGCCCGCATGAAGTACACATTGCGGCCCAAGCAAGCGAAGACGTGCGTGCGGTTGTCCAGCGCGCGTGTCCGCGACAAGCACGAAAATACGCGGAAGGAGACGATGGGGTAGCCCAGCGTACCGACCAGTCCGTCCGCAGCAGCTTCGGCGGCTCCCGCGACCGGCCGCCACCCCCGGCGCGCAGCACCAATCAGTGGGTCGCGGCCGATCGTCACCGGCGCCGCACGACCATCTCCGTTTTACCCACCGTGCGGGTCCGCGTCTCGGCGCGACGCGGAAAACGCCGCACCTGCGGACGCTGGTACCGAGTTGCCATCAGCAAATGTCAAGCCCGGTACAACGGTCCGGCCGTCGGTAGCACAGCCGTCATTCCCGCCGCGGCTGGCGCCGCCGTCGACGCCACTACCTTCACCCCTGCCTCTGCTCGTCAGCGGCACACCATTGCGAAAGCCGCTGCTTCGAACGGCAGTGGTGGCAGCAGCGACCCCACTGCCACCTTTCGCGCGTTGGCGGCGGCGCCGACAAAAGCAAAACGACAAAGGTGGTTCCATCCGCCCTTCTTCCCGAAGCGGCGGCGAAGAGCCCTCAACTTTGACCACCGACAGGTCAAGGACAGGTAGATGGCTGTGGAATGCCCGGCCTGGACTCCTGACACCCCTACTGGCGGATGAAGGAATGTGGAGTGCACGCCCAGAATCCGCTACACCTCTCTACAAGCAGAAAACCCCGACGAGTGCCGCCGTCCTTGGCCAGAACGGGAAGTCTCATCCCTCCTGCTGAGAGGTACCCTGCGCCATGCCCGGGGAAAAAAAAAGGCGCCTTGGCTGGCTCGAGCAACGCATCAACGCCGTTCGGGAGGCGCGGGCGAGGGGCGGCTTACCCATAAAAAGCGCAACGAGGGATACCTGCCCGGCCGAGGAGCCCCTACAGCGCCACGCAGCAGCGCATTGGCCAGATGTCGAAACGCCTCGCAACACCACGCGCAGTAGCAGAAGCCGTGTGTGGTCATGCTGCGCGCAGAGCGTGGGAGCAGCTGCTGATATTGCCCGCCAATGAGGCAGCGCGAGGTCGCGGGGTAATCTGCCCCAGCACAGAGGGTCCGAACCAAGGATTCAACTGTACTTTGTGAGAGTGCGTATTCATATTGCAGACTGCCCAATTTTGGTCGATCCGAACGGAACTCGAACACAAGGGGTACTTTCTATTTCAGATGTAAAAGTTCCCATTTTCACACAAGTCCCTCCGATTTGTTCACTTTTCTAGGTTGCCGAATTGGGCCCGATTTGATGCCGAGGACCGCGAGTGGTCGGCGTCCGCGACGACACCGACGCCGCCGGCCCTGCACGAGATCTGCGTAGTGTCGCACCCCACGCGGTCGGATGGTTCGTAACGATGCACGCTCGGATGTTCGTGTGACAACTCCGCTCTCTACCCTCTCCCACGAGCTGTGCGCGACCTGCTTCAACTCGTCATGGCTCCGGCGCCTAATGGGGCGGTGTCTGTCGAAGGCGCGTCGTCTGACAACGGTGCGCTCGACCATCAGCTACTTGTGCGTGCACGCGATGGTGTGCATTCTTCTCGCCACCAAGTGGATCCTATATATCTGGTGCCTTCAGTCTAGACGAGAATGTGTACTGAAGATGCAGAGCCAATGTAGCCCCAACTGTCGCCGTGATCCTTTTCTGTGCTCCGTCTTTTCGATCGTTGTCCGCTCTTGTTTCGTTCTTCTGTGACACGAGATCAGTTGCGCGGAAGTGCGGCACTTGCCGCGCACAAGGGCACAGGGTCACTCACTACCTAATGTGGATGAAATTGTCCGTTTTGGGTGCAAGAAGCCGACGTGCGGTCCATGCTCTGCGGCTTGCGCGGTGTGTAACATCGGTGGGCACCAGCCCGACACCTTGGAGGCATTGATCGTCGGCAGAGCCGCACCTCGGTGGTCGTGCTCCAAGCACGACACTGATGAGATACAAGCGCGCCTGCAACCCGCACTGATGAGCATTCGACCGACGGTCCGTGCGCAAATGGAGGCCGCTCGGGGCCAAAAGCGAGCGCTGGTGGAGACGCGCCCGTCTGACGGCAAGCTGTTTCGCACCCACGTGGCCCAGTCAGAGATCATCGATCTGGATGGATTGGGGGGTTCGCGCGCCGCAGCAGCTGTTCGCACCACGGCAGGATTGGCTGCGGTGGCACAGGAAGCTGGGGCTTCCAGGCAAGAAGCTTGAATCATGGGGGCTTTTGTAACAATTATTGGCAGCACGCGTTCGGGCAGCGCGGCGCAGCCAATTCCTGGGGCACTGGGAACGGTCTACCTCGACTGCAAGAGAATTGAGGTCGTTGAATCTATCCGAGAGGCGTTGAGAAATGCACCGAAGTACTCGTCGGAAGCACGTGCGGCTCAACGGCGTTGCATGCGCGTGACCGATCTTTCAGGAGGCGGGCCAAGCGCGCCCGATGTGGTGCTCGGCAGCGCGACCCCGTTCTTCAGCGTGAAGGGTCAGGAGCTCAAGAAACCGCCGAACGGTACGTGTCTTTTCCTGATGGCAGGGAGCTCGGATCGGTTAAGCTGGCTTTGAGAAAATTTGTTAGTAAGGGGATGGTGTACACGGGGGCGTCCGTCACATGTGGAGCGTCGACCTGCAAGCAGGTGTGAGACGAGCTGATGGAGTGCTCAACGTCGGTTGGCTTGACGGTCCCAGCCGTGTTCGCCTCGCTGCGCCAGTTCATCGTTGAGCTGCGACGCGGCGAGGGCGACTTGACCCGGTTCTTTGAAGAGCGCGGCTCGCGCCCGACTGCGGCTGGGTCGGCATCCTCCGGTGGACCCAACTCGTCGGGCTGAAGACGCTCTTAAAGTAGTCCTTGATTTCTTTTCAGAACAATGTCCCATTCGGACAGCCTCGGAGTACAGCCATGACCCCGCGTGGCAGCGCGAGGATTTCCTCCGGAACAGGCTGCTGCAGAGCCTCCCGTCCATATCCGTCCGGCGTGCAACGGAACCGCATGCCCCCGCTGTGCCCGGTCAATCGAGATCTCGCTTCTGCTTCCCGTGCCTGCTCCGTGAA